>Ga0272442_10012124_pt1 | contig 10450 bp, 9 predicted proteins | sample SSMForm2O_FD_200262 | JGI IMG/M metagenome (GOLD analysis project Ga0272442, IMG submission 200262) | Marine sediment archaeal communities from Little Sippewissett salt marsh, Falmouth, MA, United States - SSM-Form-2O | ecosystem: Environmental > Aquatic > Marine > Wetlands > Sediment ... | reverse complement strand
GCGGCACGACAACGATGTGATAGGGAGCGCACAGAGCGTGTTTGGGCGGTGTGCCGCCCGGCTGGGGATGGGTCACACGAACATCGACGTACACCCGGCGCCCGTCGCGCCACACACGGGTGATGCGGACGGCATAGCCCTCGGTCGGCACTGCACCGAGGGCGGCCACCAGAACCATCTGCTCATTGAAGTCGACGGGCACCTCGGCCACCGGGATGGCAGCCAGCGCGGCCGGATCGCGTATAACCAGGCGCAGGGGCTGATGTAATTCGCTGTAAGTGCCTGTTTTCGACCAGGTTATGGCTAGTTCATCGACTTGGTGAGTCTGGCTTTGGTCGACCGTGGGTCCAGGGGGCGGACACCCCGGCAGGGCTACAATCGCCAGCACGAGTATGCCCGGAAGCACACGCCTCATGGTTGGATGTTACCACACCGCCGGTGCCTTGGCGCGGTCGGCTGCAAAGAAAGCGGTAGGCCGTGCCGACCATGTTTGGCCCACTTGTCTCTTTGTTTGCAGCGCGGGCCACGTCGCGTGTTGGCGCCTGCCGACCAGCCGGCTTGTACAGGGTGGATACGCTTCTATAATTGAGCACTTGTGAGCCGGAACGTAAGGTGGCACTTGGGATTGCGATGCATTCGTGCGGGTCGGCGAGCTGCGCGGCTTCCAGCTTGTGTGGTGTGGCTGGCGGTGATAGCCGTTGGTGGTTGTCAGGCTGGGCGGTCGGGTGGTAAGGCGGACATGAACTCGCCGGACCCGGGCAAGCGAATCCGCGCGATCGTGACGGCTGGCGAGCAGGGACGACAGGAAGCCGTGCCGCTTCTGGTCGATCGGCTGGAGGATGAAGACGTAGCGGTCCGCTTCTACGCCATAGAGAGCCTGGAGAAGATTACTGGCCAGACCAAGGGCTATCGGTACTATGATCCGCCAGGCTTGCGGGCGCGTGCGGTGAGACGTTGGCGAAGCTGGGTTCAGACTCGCTCCGTGGTGGCCACCAGCCAGGCCGCACAGATGAATTAGAGGTTCCTGATGGGTGATTCCTGGCCAGAGCGACCGCCGGACGCGGTGGATTTGTCGATCCCCAGCGAGCCACGCAGCCTGACCGTCGTCCGGGCAGCGGTGGAGCGAATGGCCAAGATGGTGGGTTTTGGCGAGCCCGACGTCGGTCAGATCATTTTGGCGGTGGATGAGGCGCTGGCCAACGTCATCAAGCATAGTTACCGAGGCGCAACCGATCAGCCGATTCGTGTGCGTCTTCAGCCGACCAAAGGCCCCAACGATCGTGGCGGACTGTTGGTCCTGGTTCGCGACTACGGCAAAGCGGTGGATCCGACCACGATCCAACCGCGGGATCTGGATGACGTTAGGCCGGGCGGTCTAGGGGTGCACATCATTCGCAGCGTCATGGACGAGGCCGAGTATTCGTGTCCCGAGAGCGGCGGGATGCAGTTGCGGATGGTCAAATACATACGGAGCGAGCAAGCCGCCCGTGGTTAGACGTTCGTCGGGCCGACGGAACGGCACGGCGGGTCGGCCAGCCCGGGCGTACGAGTGAATCGATGACCCATCCGAGTGACAAGGCTGTACAGGAAGTCCGCGAAGAGAACGGGGTGGTGCTGGTCAGGCTGGCCGGCGAGATCGACATGCATCGCACCCCTGAGGTCATGCAGGCGGTGGATGCACATATGCAATCGAAGCCCAAGCGCGTGGTGGTGGATCTCAGCGAGGTGGAGTACATGGACTCATCGGGGGTGGGGACGCTGGTGCATCTGTTCCGGCAGGTCAACTCCAACGGCGGCAAGCTCATTCTGGTCAAACCGAACGAACGGGTTCGCAGCGTGTTCGAGATCACGCGACTGGACCGATTCTTTGTCATCTGTCAGGATCAGCAAGAGGCCCTTAAGCAATGACCGATTCAGGACCGCCTGCCCAGGCGCCGGCCGCCGGGCGCGCCGTCAGGTTGGTTGAGGCCGTCGGCCGCTCGGCGAAAGACCGCCTGGCCACAATCCGTCAGACCGTCGTGTTCATCGGCGGGATGGCGGGGCTACTGGGCGACGGCGTGCGGTGGATCGGGCGGGGGCTGTTCGTACCAGGAGTCAAGTTCCGGCGCGAGGCGGTCATCGTTCAGATGATCCGCGTGGGTGTCCGCAGCGTTCCGATTATCCTGCTGGTGCTGGTGTTCATCGGGATCATTCTGGCGCTACAACTGGCGCCGACGTTGATCAGCTACGGGCAGTTGGAGCGTGTGGCCGACGTGGTGGCCATCGCCGTCTTCCGCGAGTTGGGTCCGTTGATAGCGGCCATCATCCTGAGCGGCTTTGCGGGCGCGTCGATCGCGGCGGAGTTGGGCACCATGGTGGAAGGCGAGGAGATCAAGGCGCTGCGGGCGCATGCTCTCAACCCGGTGCAGTTCTTGGTCGTGCCGCGACTGCTGGCCACTGTGGTGATGTTGGTCGGGTTGACGGTGATTGCCGACCTGGTGGGAGTACTGGGCGGCCTGCTGACCGGTTGGCTGGTGTTGGATATCGAGCCTCGCGTGTACCTCGACTACACGCAGGCCGCGCTGAAGAACCTGGACTTTCTGACCGGCCTGGTCAAGGCTGCGGTGTTCGGTATGCTGATCGCACTGATTGCCTGTCGCGAAGGTCTCACGGTATCAGGCGGGGCCGAAGGCGTGGGCCGGGCGACCACGCAGACCGTAGTGAAATCGATCGTCGCGCTGATCGGGACCGACTGTCTGTTCACGGCAATGTTCTACGTTCTCGGCTGGTAGGAACCAAGCGAATGGCCCAGACGACACCCAACGCACACACCGAGCGCGAGGTGGTGATCTCGGTGCGCGACGTGGTGAAGCGCTTCCGGTCGTCGGCCGGGGCGTGGGTCACCGTACTCGACGGCGTGCGGTTTGACGTGTATCGCGGCGAGACCGTGGTGCTGATGGGCGGGTCGGGGTGCGGCAAGAGCACGATGCTGAACTGCCTGATCGGCGAACTCGTGCCGGAGGGCGGCGAGATCCTGCTGAAGACTCGCGACATGGCGGAACCGGCCGACATTGTGGGCATGGACGAGGACCGGCTCAACGAGATCCGCAAACGATTCGGCATTCTCTTCCAGAGCGGGGCGCTGTTCAACTCCATGACCGTGGCCGAAAACGTGGCCCTGCCGCTGATCGAGCATTCCGACGTCGATTCCTCGATCGTGGACATCGTCGTGACGCTCAAGCTTGAGCAGGTCAAGATGCTCGAGCACCGCAGCAAGATGCCCGCCCAGCTGTCGGGCGGGCAGAAGAAGCGGGCAGGCCTGGCGCGGGCGACCGCGCTGGATCCGGAGATTCTGTTCTACGACGAACCGTCGGCCGGGCTCGACCCGGTCACGTCGGCGGCCATCGACGAACTCATGATGGATCTGTCCAAGAAGCTCAACGTCACCAGTGTGGTGGTGACGCATGAAATGGATTCGGCCTTCCGCATCGCCGACCGCATGGTGATGCTGCATCAGGGTCGTATTCTGCGGGTCGGCACGCGAAAGGAGTTCGAGGAACTCCGCGACGCGCCTGTCGGCCAATTATCCACTCCGGAAGACAAGTTGATGAACCAATTCCTCAACGGTTTTACCGAGGGCCCGCTCACCGACGCCGAAGGCATGAGCGAGTTCGAGAAACTCATTGCTACAGGTTGAATGATATGCCCGCGCAACGTACGGATGAGTTCAAGCTAGGCGTAACCGTCATCGTCATCATTGCCCTGTTCTTCACGACGGTGATCTTCATCGGCGGCGCGGCCATCTGGGGACCCAAGACCCAGACGGTTCGGGTGCACTTCAGCCACGACATGTCGCTGCCCACGCTCAAGACCGGCGGCGAGGTGCGCTGCGGCGGCCAGCGAGTGGGCAGCATCGAGCTGGTCGAGATGCGCGAGCTGCCCGCCGATCAGGTGACGGAGAAATCCAAGAAGGATGCGAACGACGAGAAAGGCGAGCGGCTTGCCATTGTCGTAACGGCCCAGATCGATCGCGCCGTGGGCCTGCGAGAGGACTGTCAGATCACAGCGGAGGGACCGACGCTCGGCGGCTCGGGCTGGCTGATTATTCGGAATCGAGGCACGGCGGGCAAGCCACTCGGGCCCGACACGCCGGTGATCGGGTTGCGGCCCAGCGGTCTGGCGGCGGTCACCGAAACCCTCACGCAACTCGGCGATACACTCGCCAAGGAACTCAACGCGCAAGACGCCGAGAGTCTGCTCGGCAAGATCCATCGCTCGCTCAGCGACGTCAATGTGATGACGTCCGCGATCAAGGAACAGTTGGACGCATCCGATCAGAAGGCGTTGCTGGCCAAGCTGCACCGCAGCGTCGGGGACATCAACGCCATTACGGGTGAGTTGCGGCACCAGATGGACCCGAAGGCCGACCGGGTGGCTCTGCGCAAGATGCACGCGGCGCTCGACGCGGTCAACGCCGGTCTCAATGAAGCCGTGGCCATGCTCAAGGAGAATCGCGAGCCGGTTCGGGACACGGTTGCCCACATACAGGGGACGGCCCAAACACTGGACACTCGTATCGCCACCGCCATCGCCGAGCAACTGGACGTGCATCGCCATGCGTCGCTGCTGGCCAAGGTCCACGAGGACGTCAATCGGATCGGCGAATCGCTCAAGGACGTCAACGCGATCACGGCCGATGTGCGCCAGCTTCTGGCCGTCAACAAGCCTGCGGTCGAACGGACGCTGGTGAACTTCAAGGAGACGAGCGGCCACCTGAAAGCGGCTGCCAAGGACCTGCGGCGCAATCCGTGGCGACTGCTGTACCAGCCTTCCGACAAAGAGACTCGCGAGATGAACGTCTTCGACGCCGCCCGGGCGTTCGCCGATGCAGCCACCCGCCTGGACGACGCCAGTGCGAGGCTCGAGGCGTTGATCGAGGAGTATCCCACCACTCGGCCCGCGGACGACGCCGACCTGCGCGCCTTACAGGACGAACTCAAGGCGACGTTCGAGAAGTTCTCGCAGGCCGAGGCGGCCTTGTGGAACATGCTCAACTTGCGCTGACGGCGCGGGCATACACACGCCTACATCGACAGACTATGCCACGGCTCGCGCCCGCGGGTCGACGAACTGATTTCTACGGGGTCTGGTCTGGCCGGAGATAGCCAAGCAGTTCGTTGAACGGCTCGACGTAAGGTCCGCCGCGCGGTTGGTCGCCGGAGGTCTTGAGCACCTCTTGCAGCACCGCGACGGCCTCATCGGTGGCCTGCCGGCGCAGCTGCGGATCGTCGGCCAGTTGCGCCAGCAGGTACCAGGCAGTAGCCGCCCGTGCGTCGATCACCCACGCCCGCTTGCTGTCTTCGGCCCGCTTGGCCTTGTCCAGATGGCCGATAGCGTCATCGTCGCTGTCCGGCTGGTCGATGCTGGCAAGGCCGGCCTCGCGGCTTTCGGCTTTTTTGACCTGCACCGCTTCCAGGGCGTCGTCCAACTCGGTGGCTCTGACGGCACGGCGCGCGGGTGTCGACACCGGCGCGACGGCCGTCTCGCGCTCCTCCGACGGCACAGCGGCTTCAGTCGTCGCCTCCTCTGTGGAGGGTTGCTCGGCAACGGCTGCGCTCGCTGGATCGGCCGGCGACGACAGTGCATCACCTGCTTGCTCGGTGGCGGCCGGCGCTTCTGCCGCCGGCTCAGCGGCGGTCGCAGTCGATACCGATGCCGCAACCTGCTCGCCGCCCAGCAGCAGCACCGCCTCCTGCAGAACTGTCTGCTGGTCCGCCAGATCGTTGACACGCTGGAGATAGATCTCGGCCTGGCAGATGAACGTTTCAGCGAGGAGGCTATGGATTTCGGCGTCCCACGAGCGGTCGGCGGCGATCATCTCGAGTCGCTCGTTGCGTTTGCCCGCCGGAGCGCGGGCACCTTGGGTGCGCGTGCCTGCGGCGCGCAGGGCACTGCTCAGGCTTCGTCGGGCCTTTTCGAGCGTGTCGAGCGCCTTCGATTCGGCGGTCTCGGCCTCGGCGGCAATGGTGGAACCTTCGTCGAGCGACTGCTTGACCTTGGCGACCGCTGTGGCGGCAGCTGTCTGTGTCTGCTCGGCCCGGCTGGCGCGGGCCGCGTCGCGCTGCTGCAATTGGTCCAACTGCCGCTGCAAGTCGCCGACCGCAGCCGCGTACCCCTCCGCCCGCGCCTGGCTGGTGGCAAGCCGCTGTTGCACCGCTACCAACCCGTCCTCACGCTGGCCACCCACGTAGGCGGCCAACAACGGGTCGGCACCGGCGTTGGGGTCGAGCACCGCCCCTGGCAGCCAGCCGTGTTCGAGGGCGTCGGCCTGGTATGCGGCCTCCCGTTCGGTCTTGGCCAGTTCGGCCCATTGGCGTCGGTATTGCCGGCCGGCCTCCAGATCAGCGGGGTCCGGGGCGTCGAGCTTCAGGACGGCCAGGCTGCGACGTGCCTGCTCGGCCGTCTGACGGAGCGGCGCGATTTTGGCCTGGAGCTCATCGAACTGGCGTTGTAGCGAGTCGGCCTCGCGGCGTGCTTCGCCGGCCTTGGTTTGCACCTGTGCGATCTCGTCGCCGATGCGCTGGATCGCCGGGTCGAGGTCGGCTAACGCGGCGGCCTTGGCTTCGGTCCGGACACCTCTAGCCGACGCGATGGCCTTCAGGCTCTGCCAACGTGCCTGGCAGGCCTGTGCGCGTTGCGTCTGCGCTTCCAGTTGCCCGTTAGCGGCCTGGTGATACAGCACCATGCCCAGCAGGTAGTTGGGCTCGACCAGATCGCCTCCGCGAGCGCTTCCCACCTGGTGGCTGACGGCTTCGTTGAGCAGTTTGGCAGCCTCGGCCAACAGCAACTCGTTTCGGCTGAAGGCCTTCGCGACCACGCCGCTCGGCGCCGGCAACTCGAGGCCGGCTGAGCTGAGCCTTGCCTTGCTGGCCGCCAGCGTCGGATAGTTGTACTGGTAGGCTTGCAGCAGACGGCGGGCCTTCTCTACGCGCTCGGAGGCGAAGCGATCGAGTTTGGCCTGGTCCGAGTCCAGCAGCGGTACGACGAACTGGGCGGCGACGGCCGCCAACACGAGCACCACGGCGACGATGACGGCGGGATGCTTGGCTTGCACGGATGTCTCCGAAATTTGCGGGCGGCTGCCACGCCACGTTAGCAGCCCGAATTCAGGCACTTACGACCCTGAGCATGTACCGCGCGGCCGGGGCGATGTCAACCAAACCTCGCCGCCGGCATCGGGCTGGGCGTGGCCGCGGGGCGGGCGCGTCGACGTGGCGAGACGGCCGGCTATGATCGTCGGCAACATTGAGGCGGCGGGTGCCCGGGCTGCCTGTGGGTGGGCACAACCGTCCGGCGGCGCCGCCGCAGACGCTCGGCGTCTGCGGTGGACGTGAGGACCTCTGCATGACACCGCGCGATCGCGTGCTGAACGCTCTGGTGGGCCGTCCGGCCGAGCCGATGCCCTGGATCGAGCATGCCATGAACCGGTCGGTGGTCATGGCGGGGTTTGGGCTGGGCAGCGTGCCGCAGTTCGCGCCCGAGTTGCCGCCCGTCGAGCGGCACCTGGCGGTGTTGGAGCTGGACAAGCGGATCAACAAAGCCACCGGCTGCTGCAACCTGGAGATCCCTTCCGGCTACACGATGGCCCCTCGCATTCGCGATCCCGACACCTATGCGGGGCTGCTGACCGACCGGGCAAGCCTGTCGAAACTGGTCATGCCCGACCTAACGCCGCGCCTGTGGGACGACCTTCAGCGGCTGATCGACACCAAGGACGACTATGCGATCCACGTGTGCATCTCGTCCGGCATCGGGCACGTGTGGCAGACGATGGACATGACGGCCTTTGCCGTCGCCTGCGCCGAGGACCACGACCTGCTGCGCGAGATTCTCGCCCGCTACACCGACTGGACCTGCCGCGTCCTTCGTAAGGTGCAGACGATGGGCGTGGATTTCGTCTGGTGCTTCGACGATTTTGCGTACAAGACCGGGTGCATCTACTCGCCAACGATTCTGCGCGAGGTCGTCCTACCTTACGCGCGCCAGGTGGCGGCCGAGATCAAGCTGCCGTGGATCTTCCACAGCGACGGCAACCTTACCGACGTGCTCGACGATCTCGTGCCGTTGGGGATGAACGCACTGAACCCGATCGAGCACGGCTGCATGGACGTGGCGATGCTCAGGCGGCGGTATCCCGATCTGACGCTGATCGGCAACGTCGACGTAGGTCTGCTGTCGCGCGGCACGCCCGAGCAGGTGCGGCAATTCGTCAGGGACATGTTCCGCGCGTTCGATCACGGCCATCGCTACATCCCGTCGTCGGGTAACAGCATTCCACACTATACCCAGCCCGAGAACGCCCGCGCAATGATCGACCAAATCGCCGAGTGCGCGGGGTGGGATAGGACGCGTTGCTGCTAGGGGCGGGCGCCCCGTGGGTTGTGTTGGGTGGAAGGTGGGTGGCCTGCCCTTTCAAGGGCGGGGGACACGATGATATTGCAGATTGGCTGCTGCATATCCAGGCCGGTGCGTTCAGGTGCTGCATGTCGGTCCTTACGCCGACGAGCCCAAGACGATCGCCGCCATGAGGGCCCTCGCCGACAAGCACGGCCTGACTTGCCACAGCCTGCACCACGAGATGTATCTGCCCGACCCGCGGCGCGTCGCGCCCCAGCGCCAGCGAACCATCCTCCGCCAGCCGGTACGGTGAGTGGGGTGCCGAAGAAAGGGCCGCCCTAAGCGGACGGCCCTGAGGTATTCCGTGCTGTTGCTTGCTAGCGTCTGCGCCTGATCGCCGACAGGCCGCCAATGGCCAATAGGGCGAGTGTGGCGGGTTCAGGTGTAGCCTCAATCGCATGCAAATTCAGTCTACTGTCACCGGCAGGAAATCCCGCGCTCGTCGCGTCATCGAGCATGAAGCGTACATACCATGGTTCTGCTGGATCCAGACTCCCCTCACCCAATAGGGAACCGGTAGCATCCGGTCCATCGTAAAGCCGAGCTACGGCGCTGGCGCTGATGGTCATCGACCACGTTTGCTTCTCGCTGTCAGAGGGGTAGAGTTTTCCGTTAAGGGGGTGCTGAGCGTCACTGTAGAGAAGCCCCACAGTCGCATCGAAACCAGAAAGGGCTGGCGATACAGGGGCCCAAGGCGTGCCAGAGAACTCCTCCAACGTCGCCATATACCCGTCTGTTACTTGGATGTGGTAGCTCGCGTGATGGGGATCAGATACATCCGCTTTCCAGGTGAAATTCAGAGTGTAGTCGCTTCCATCATTAAAGTCATACGTGGTGCGTACCCAAGCGATTGCACCGTAGCTGAGGCCGGAAGTTGGCCCTTGCACTCTCGCGCGCATGTACCCGTCCGGGTCGCCATCATCGAAGACTGTTTCATCATGGGACCAAGTCCAACTTCCAGGGTCGGATGACGACTGGCCTATGTTCCGTCCTCCTACAACCCACAACGAAGGGTCGATTAGGTCGTCCTCGAAGTCATCACTCCAGCCCGGGCCCGCGAGACTTGTGGCTGCACCACCCGATAGGATGATGACCGCGAAAACCATACTCATCCGTCGCTTGTTCATTGGCTGCCTCCTGTCTAAACCGACATTCCCCAGATAACCTTGATCGGCCACGCGGCCGGGTCGTCTTCGGTTGACCACCTAGCCGGGGCACCTTTGGCGCCGTCGATCGGCTTGCGCACCCGCGCCCCCGACACAAAAAGAGAGCACGCTATGCTCTCGGCTTGGCCGGCAGCACACCGACCACCGGGCACCGGTCGCCCATGCGAGCCTTCGCGACGCTGTAGTCAGCGGTCGTAATGCGTCCGCTCCCGTTCAGATCGTAGCGGGCGTCGGTCCGTTCACCCATATGAGCCTTGACCTCGCTATAGTCCGCCGTAGTCACGCGACACGAACCGCTAGCGTCGCCCCGCAGCGTCGCGACGTCCAGCGTGAACGGCATCACATCGAATCCGGCCGTTGGTGTAATCCTGTACCAGACCAGATTTGTGAGTACCTCACCATTCTCGACCGCCTTCAGCGTCTTTCCAGTGGGATCGTTAGGGTCGATCTGATAAGTGAACTGCGATCCCAGTTCCGGCCCGCCCGCGATCGCAGTGATGGTCAGAGGGGGCTCGTTCGGATCTGCCGGCAGTGTGATCGGTGCGTTGAAGGTCAGCTGGATCACGTTGTTGGCGGTCTTGGGGAGCGTTCCATCCGGGGGTGGGTCGCTGGACAGCAGGGCAGCGGGTTGGGGAACAAATATAAGCGACTCGCTTCCGACTGCAGCTTCACCGAAAACATCCATGAAATCCCCTGTTGAGCCGTTATAGCGTAAAACTCCATGATGAGCATAGCTAGGGTGTCGGGTACCAACAACATACAAATTGCCATCCAATCCAAAATCTAAATCCGACGGAAGATCCAGACCACCCCCGTATGCAAACCTGGCATCGCCCGGCGCAATACCT
>Ga0272442_10012123_pt1 | contig 10451 bp, 8 predicted proteins | sample SSMForm2O_FD_200262 | JGI IMG/M metagenome (GOLD analysis project Ga0272442, IMG submission 200262) | Marine sediment archaeal communities from Little Sippewissett salt marsh, Falmouth, MA, United States - SSM-Form-2O | ecosystem: Environmental > Aquatic > Marine > Wetlands > Sediment ... | reverse complement strand
TGAGAAATGCGGGCTAGTCAATAGATTAAAAAAGCCTGTCAGTCCCAAGCGATGAATGCAGAAAGGTGTCGCTTGGGTTGTTTGCTTACAACCAGAACGACGAAACAGGCTAAAATCTTGTCTCAGATTACTCCAGGTTTCTATTGTGAGAAACAACGTAAATTCCACGCCGAGGTCGCTGAAGGATGGCTGCTGATACACGACCGACACTACTGCTGATCGAAGATCATAAGGACATTGCCGAAATGGTGATGGCATATCTCGACAGCAGAGGTTTTGATGCCGATTATGCGGCGGATGGTATTACCGGCCTGCACCTGGCAGTCAGCCATGAGTACGATGCGATCATTCTCGACCTGATGCTGCCGGGTATGGATGGGCTTGAGGTCTGTCGGAAGCTGCGTAACGAAGCACGCCGCGACACCCCCGTCATTATGCTGACAGCAAGAGACACGCTGCACGACAAGGTCACCGGTCTCGACACGGGTGCTGACGATTACTTGATCAAGCCCTTTGCCATTCAGGAACTCGAAGCTCGACTGCGCTCACTTATCCGGCGACATAAGGGTGAGGCCGCCAAAGAAACCCTGAGTATCGGCGACCTGACAGTGGACACTGCAACGCTGGCTGTGCAGCGAGGCGGTAAAAACCTGAGCTTGACGCCGATAGGTTTTAAAATACTGACCGTGTTGATGCGCGCGTCGCCGGCTGTCGTCAGTCGCCGTGAGCTCGAGCGTCAAGTGTGGGGTGATATTTTGCCGGACAGCGACACTCTACGCAGTCATCTTTATAACCTGCGCAAAGTCATCGACAAGCCATTCGAGCGCCAGTTGCTGCATACGATTCAGGGGAGTGGTTACAGGATAGTGGACGCCGATGTGGAAAAGTAATGGTTTAATTAGCAGGATCAATCGAGCGTTTTTGCTACAGGGCGCGTTGATCAGCATTGCTGCACTACTCAGCGTTTTTTTCGCGAGTATTGTACTCGAAGAGATCCTTATCAAGCAGGCAATCAAGCAGGAGGCGGACTATTTCTGGAAAAACTATCAGCAGAACGAAACATTTCCGCTCCCAAATACCCTTAACCTGACCGGTCACTTCGATCCGGATGGGTTGCCATCGGTAGTACAGCGAAGCCTGCCTGTCGCACCCGGTTTTCATGAATACGAGGAAGCCGAGCTTGTCTTGTACAACACTCAGCAGCAAGGGAAAACCTTATACCTCATGTACAACCGTGGTCAGGTGGATACGCTTGCCGCCTACTACGGTCTGTTTCCACTCGCCCTGGTCCTGATTGTCCTTTATCTGTCGTTATGGCTGACCTATCGGTTCAGCAAGAAGACCGTATCACCAGTCAGCTGGCTTGCAAACCAGCTCAACAAGGTCGACATCGCCTCGCGTGACTTATCAGCGCTAAAGCTGGAGAATTTTCCATACGACACAAATGATGACATCAAAGTGTTGTCGGAGGCGATCATCAACCTTGGCGAGCGCCTCGATGCGTTCATCACACGCGAGCACAATTTTACCCGCGATGCCAGTCATGAGTTACGCAGCCCGTTGACCGTAATGACCATAGCGGTCGACATGTTGTCCTCGGAGCAGGCGTTGTCAAAGTCCGCGCAGGCGACCATTATGCGTATTCGGCGTGCGATTTCCGATATGGAAGAACTGACTGAGGCATTTCTGCTGCTGGCCCGCGAGTCGGACCAGGCCTTGTCGACCAATACGGTTGTGATCAATGACGTCATCGCGGATGAGATCGACCGCGCTCGATTGCTCAACGACAAGCAACTCGATATCAGCTTCAGGCCGAGGTTCAAGCTTCAGGTGCGCGCTTCAGAAAAAGTGTTGGCCATACTGTTCGGCAACCTGATTCGTAATGCGCTGCAGTACACAGAGCAGGGTGGCGTGGAGATCATCATCGAGCAGGACAGTGTCACCATCAAAGACAGCGGGCGCGGTATTTCTCAGCAGCAGGTCAATGATATCTTCAAGCCCTATCACCGTGGCGACACGGCATCGGTGAACGGGTATGGCGTCGGTCTGACCATCGTCAAACGGCTCTCCGATCGTTTCAATTGGCCGATTGGAATCAACAGCATCCCCGGAACTGGAACGGCTATCGACGTCAATTTCCCGGATGCGGTGTCAGAAAGCCTAACCTGACTGATACTAGCCCGCATTTCTCACCAGGCGGCGCCGAATACTGATAAGGCATTGGTTCGTTTGATGAATCTCGGATGGTCGAAAATATGGTGTGTTTTTCAAGCATGCCTATCACGGTTCAGGCTAGTCTTCGCCTGCCCAAGATCGTAGGGTGCGCCGAGCGCACCAGAACCGGCCACCGAACTGAAGATGCGCGGTGCGCATGGCGCACCCTACGGTCTCTTCACGCAAACCGTAGCTATGGCTACGCTTTTCGCTCCAGAGCGGCGCTTGCTCCTGTGATCCTGGTGAGAAATGCGGGCTAGTCTCGAACCATCGCGGCAACTGCGAATTCAAGGCCTCTCCGGCCAGATCCTGAAGTTAATGTGGTTTATAGAAAAAAACAATAAGATTATGAAAATCATAATATTAACTATGATATTTTGGCATAATTAGGCGATCAGAAAGGGATCGCTGTTAGCCAAAAAGCTTGCGGCTGCGTCGGTGTTGAACTATGAAGAGACTGACGAGGCAGCTTTTCGCACAAGCCTCGCAGGGCTGAGATGTATTGATGTGCGAAACGCGACTTCAGGGCTTCCTCGATCATACAGCAGAGCCGTTTGAGTGTGTCTCGGCGCGTGTGTCAACCACTGTCGGTGCAGCCTGCACTACGTCTCGTGGTGGAATGGATGGATCATCTGATCTTAATTCATGGCTGTGTAAATGAGTAGAACGTTACACAAATGATAAAGGTGATGTGTTTAATGGACGTATACGTGACGGGTCTCAATTATGAATACACACGCACAGACTACAGGCTTGCGCCTTTGCGGTGTTATCTTCGCGGTTTTGTTGTCATTCCTTGTCAACGCTGAAGAAGTCTCACGCCAGGAGATCAAGAGCCTTGACGAGCAGGTGCAGGATGTCAAAAAGGACGTGCTCAATCTCAGTGCCGAACTGGCACGACTCGAGGAGAAGCTGCTGTTCCCCTCGAATACTCAGGTGTCTTTGTTTCTGTCGATGCACGAAGGCGATGATTTCCGTCTTGACTCGGTACAGGTCAAGCTCGATGACAAAGTCGTAGCCCAGCATCTTTATTCGTTTCGCGAACTCGAGGCGCTGCATCTGGGTGGCGTGCAAAGATTGTATCTGGGCAATATCAGAACTGGTGAACATGAACTGGTTGTCAGTTACGCTGGCAAGGCACCCGCTGGTGGTGAATACAAGCGCAGTGGCAGCTATCGCCTGACCAAGGAGATCGGGCCTAAATTTGTAGAAATTAGAATTGCCGGCCCCGAATCGACTGAACAGGACATTCAGTTCAGGGACTGGTAAGGCATGCGCTTGCGACTTTTCATCGCAGCTTTATGGCTGTTGCCGTTGGCAGCGTACGCGTCTGTCAGGCCGCACCAGGAATTGCGCGATATATTCTATGGCGAGATCCTTTATCACGCCTACCAGGACGATTTTTTTCAGGCAATTTCACATCTAGATATCGAGCTCGGGCAACACCGCGGATTGGATGAGCCGGAACTGGACAGCTTCCACTGGCACCGCGGTCAGGCTGAGTTCGCCGTCGGTGATCTCGAACTCTACTACCGTATGCACCTGCGCGCAGGGCGCGCGATAGAAACCGTACTCGCGAGCAATGTGCCAGAGACTGAACGTAACGAAGCCGCTTTCCGACTTGCCCGACTGTATTATCGTAAACAGGATTATGTCAATGCGCTGCATGCCATTGAGCTGATCGACGGAAAGATACCAAAAAAAATAGAGAGCGATGAGCAGTTCTTACGCGCTCAGATCTATGTAGCCGTCGGCAAATTCGACGAAGCCATTACGCTGCTGAAAGACCTTGGTTACGACGGCGCTTATGGTGGCTATGTCGAATACAACCTTGCGATGGCCTATCTGCAGACTGCACAGGCCGAAAAGGCTGTCGTTACGTTGGATGACCTGGGCAAGGTCACTTCTGACGACGAAGCGGTGCTGGCACTGAAAGACAAGGGTAATCTTAAGCTTGCGAACTATTATCTCGATTCCGGCGATGCAGAAAAGGCTGGCTATTACTTCTCACGAATCCGGCTCGATGGACCTTTCTCGAACAAGGCGCTGCTGGGCGCTGGCTGGGTAGAAGTCGCGCAGAAGAAATATGACCGTGCGCTGGTTCCCTGGAGCCTGCTGCATGAACGCGAGCAGACCAACTATTCAGTCCAGGAAGCGATGATGGCCGTGCCTTATGCCTATAGCAAGCTCAACGTGCACGGCAAAGCGGCGATTATGTACGGCAAAGCCATGGACGTGTTCGCCCGTGAGGTCGATAGGCTGGATGCGTCCATCAAAAGCATCAGGGAAGGAAAATTTCTCGCGGCTCTGGTCAGCAAACAGGGTGAAAAGGACAAGAACTGGGTGGTCAACCTGCGTGAGCTGCCAGATAGCCCCGAAACCCGCTACATCCTCGACTTGATGGCTGCGCATGATTTTCAGGAGTCGCTCAAGAATTACAAGGACCTGGCCGACCTGAGGCAGCATCTGACGATCTGGTTGCAGAACCTGAGTGTGTACGAGGACATCATCGAACTGCGCCGGCAGTATTACGAGCCGCTTTTGCCGGGGATTGAAAAGCAGTTCAAGAAGCTCGATTCACGCATGCGCCTGCGCATAGAGCAGCGTGACCGTTTGAACGAGCGCATTCGGTCGTTGCTAATCTTACGTCGGCCAGAATACCTGGCAACCGCCAATGAACGGGCACTACTCGATCGACTGGAGAAAATCAGAGTTGACATTGAGGCAAACCCGGATGCCGTCACTGAGGAAACCTTATATCGTCTGAGGCGGCTGAGAGGCCTGCTCGATTGGCGCATAAAATCTGAATTCGATCAGCGGCTGACCGAAGCCTACAAAAACCTGCAGGATCTCGACGGCGTGATCGACGATTTGAACAAGCAATATCGCGCCTTCGTGCGCACGCGCCAGGCGGCTACGCAGAGTTATGAAGGTTACACGATACCGATACAAAAGCTGCGCACGCAACTGACAGAGACCGAGGCCAAGCTCAAACGCATTATGGCCAGACAGGGCAGAGTGCTCGAAAAAATGGCGATCAACGAACTCGATAGACGTCGCAAGCGACTCGAAGAGTATCAGATCAAGGCCAGATTCGCGCTGGCTGAAAGCTATGACCGTGCGTCCAAGCAGCAGCAGAAAAGGGCGGTGGAGCAAGCGGCGTCGGCCGCTGAAGCAAACGTGGATGAGAAGGTGCAGCCATGAGGCACAGAGCTCTGCGAGCGGTTCAGATCGCTGTATGCGCGATGGTGATCTCGGGCTGCGCCAGCTACGGCACCGAGGGTACGCTGGCGACACTGAAGCGGGTCGAGTTTGAAATCGAGGAGGAGGTGATCGATGGCAGTCTCGACAAGGCGCTGGCCAGCTATCAGCGCTATCTCGAAGAAACACCCGAGACAGCCATGACACCGGAGGCGATTCGCCGCCTTGCAGACCTAAAGATAGAAAAGGAATACTCGGTTACTGCTGATGTGGTTTCGTCATCCCCGGTGATCGATGCGACGGAGGCCGAGCCAACACCCCGGCAGGCGCCAGCGAATGCCTCGCCTGGCGATGCTATCGGCTCCTCCGCGGGCGCGACGAACCCGACTGAGTCATTGACCGCGCCCGGTACGGCGGGCCTGGATATGAATAGCGCAGCCGCGGCGATTTTTGCCGCGGATCAAAGCGATGCGAGCAATGAATCCGGTGCGATTGCCGACATTTCCGAGTCCGAGCAAGCGTTCAGTGAACGCGCCACCCGAGAGCAGAATATCCAAACGGCAGACAGCGCCGTGGTATCGCCGACCGGCAAGGCCGAGGACCTCCAGGCCGCAGGAGCGATGGAAGCCATCGACTTGTATCTGGGTCTGTTGGAGAAATATCCGCTCTATGAGCGTAATGACCAGGTCATGTATCAGCTGTCACGGGCGTACGAGGAGACGGGCCAGATCGAGCAAGCCATAGCTACGCTGAATGTCCTCGTCAAGAAATACCCGAGCTCGCGCCACCTGGATGAAGCCCAGTTCAGACGGGCGGAGTACTTCTTTACGCGTAAACGTTTTCTTGATGCGGAGGAGGCCTACCAAGTCATCATCAACATGGGTAAAGGCTCTGCATTTTATGAACTCGCCTTGTATAAACGTGGCTGGGCTTACTTCAAGCAGGAACTCTATGAGGAGGCGCTCGGGGATTTCATTGCGATGCTCGATTTCAAGATCGAAGAGGGCTTCGAGCTCGAGCAGATCCAGAACAAGACCGAGAAAAAGCGTATTGATGACACCTACCGCGTTATCAGCCTGAGTTTTTCCTACCTTGGCGGTGCGGAGGCGATCGTAGATTTCTTTGCGAAAGCAGGACCGCGATCGTATGAAGCCAGCGTTTACAGCCACCTTGGCGAACACTATCTGGAAAAACGCCGTTATCAGGATGCTGCAGGAACCTATAACAGTTTTGTCGAACGTAACGCGCTCCACAAGGTTGCGCCATATTTCAATATCAGGGTCATCGAAATCTATCTGAAGGGCGGTTTTCCGAAACTGGTCATCGAATCCAAGAAGAAGTACTCCAATACCTATGGGCTCAATGCGGATTACTGGCGATTTTACGACATCAAGGAATTTCCGGTCGTGCTGGCTTTCCTCAAGTCGAATCTATCCGATCTCGCCGGCCATTATCACGCGCTCTATCAGGACAAACGCCTGCACAAGAAGAAAGCAGAGAACTACGCTGAGGCCATTCACTGGTACCGCGAGTTCCTGAAGTCATTCCCTGAAGACGAGCAGGCGCCAGGCTTGAACTACAGCCTGGCGGCATTGATGCTTGAAAACAAAGATTACCGTGATGCTGCTCTGGAGTATGAACGTACGGCGTACAACTACCCCAGGCACGAAAAGGCATCGGAGGCGGGCTATGCGGCTGTTTATGCCTACCGCAAGTACCTCGAGGTCGCGCCGGCGTCGGACCGCGTTCTGGTCAAGCGCGAAATCATTCGCAGCTCGCTGAAGTTCGTTGAACACTATCCGGAGCACAAGAACGCGGTCGTGATACTTTCAGCAGCTGCGGACATGCTCTATGAGCTGAAAGACTATCCCCTCGCAGTCAAGACCGGACGCCAGCTGATCGAACAATATCCGCGTGCGGAGAAGAAGCTCATCCGTTCAGCGTGGCTGGTGGTTGCGCATGGCTCCTTCGATCTGACCAATTATGCAGAGGCAGAGCAGGCCTATATCCAGGTGCTGGAACTGACTGAGGCGAAAGACAAGAGTCGTGAAAAGCTAACCGAAAACCTTGCTGCATCGATCTATAAACAGGGTGAGCAGCAAAGAAAGCTGGAGAAACATCGTGAGGCCGCGAATCATTTTCTGCGCATTGGAAAGATTGCACCCAATGCAAAGATAAGGCCAACAGCAGAATATGACGCAGCGGCCGCTTTGATCACATTGAAGGATTGGACGACAGCCGCAACAGTTTTGGTGGATTTTCGTCAGCGTTATCCGCAGAACGAATTGCAGCCGGAAATTACCAAAAAGCTTGCGATTGTTTACAAGGAAAAAGGCGATCTGGCGGCGGCAGCGGCTGAGTTCGAGCGCATCGAGAAGGAAACAGACGACGTTGCATTGAAACGTGAAGCGCTGGTGCAGTCCGCGGAGTTATACCAGACGGCCGCTCAGCTTCCGGATGCGGTTCGCGTTTACAGCAAATACGTTCGCGCTTTCCCGAGTCCGGTCGAGGATGCGATCGAGGTGCGTCAAAAGATTGCTGAGATACATCTGAAAACCAATAACAACAAACAATATCTATCCGAGCTGAAAGCTATTGTCAGCGCCGACGCAAAAGCTGGCAAAGAACGCACCGACCGTACGCGCTATCTTGCCGCCAATGCAGCCCTGGTTCTGGCCGAACCGGTTATGAGTGCATTTTACGATGTGAAGCTGGTCAAGCCGTTCAAAAAGAACCTGACACGAAAAAAACAACGCATGAAAACCGCGATCGATGCCTTCAACAAACTGATCGATTATGAAGTCAGTGAAGTAACCGCGGCGGCAACCTATCAGCTGGCTGAGATCTACTATCACTTCAGTGTGTCGCTGATGGAGTCCGAGCGCCCGGACAATCTCGATGATCTTGAACTCGAACAATACAATCTGGTTTTGGAGGAACAAGCTTATCCGTTCGAAGAAAAGGCCATCAACGTTCATGAGAAGAATATTGAACTATTATCAATTGGTATCTATAACAAATGGGTAGACAAGAGCATTGCCAAACTCGCGGTGTTGATGCCCGCACGCTACGCGAGAGCTGAGCATCAAAACGGCTTTGTCGAGCAATTGGTGCCATCGGAGCAACAGGGAAAAAGCGCTGAAAAGGCCAGGAGACATGGACCGGATGACGCTACCGCTATGATTGGGAACTAGAGCGATGACTTTCCACGGAAAAATACACCGGTATTCGATAGCTATAGTTTTCTTGCTGTCGGTCGCTATTACTGCATGCACAAGCCAACCAGGGAAACCTTCGGCTATCAGGAAGAGCGAGTCCGTCAGCGTAGATAGCGGCGTACAACGCAGTTTCGATCAGGCGTTAAAGCTATTGCAGGATCAACAGTATGACACGGCCATTGAACTGTTGAACAGCGTGATCGAGCGTGAAAAAAGACTGACAGCACCCTACATAAACATGGCTATGGCCTACCGCTACAAGGGTGACGATAAACAGGCGGAAAAATATCTGTTGGAGGCGCTGAATATCGACCGATCACAGCCGGTTGCAAACAACGAGCTGGGCCTGATCTATCGCAAACAAGGGCGATTCGAAGATGCGATGAATGCTTACAACAATGCGCTTGCAGAGAATCCAGACTATCTGCCAGTGATCAGAAATCTGGGGATATTGTGTGATCTTTATCTACAGGATACACAATGTGCGCTGGAGCAGTTTGAGAAATACCAGCAGCAGGCCCCCGATGATAAGAACATAAAAATATGGATTGCGGATTTGAAAGCGCGAATGTAGGAAGAAACTTCATGATGAAAAAAATCGTGGTTAGCTGTGCTTTATTGATGACTTCTCTCAGTCTGGTGGCAGAGGATGAGGTGAAGGAGTTGTCGGGCATTTCGATTATTGGTAACAAGGAAGCGCCAAAGTCATTGTACATAGTACCGTGGAAGAATTCAGAGGTTGGTGTTGAAACCAGCCTGACATCCGGACTGCTGGATGAAAGCAACAAGTTAATTGATAAAGAAGTGTTTCTGCGCGAGCTCGAGTTCTACGAGCTCACCCAGGTACGATAAAAACAAACCAGGTAAGAGGATAGCAAGATGGGTTTTCTAGAATCGATTGTCACGTTCTTTCAGACGGGGGGTATATTTATGTACCCCATCCTGATCGTCTTTGCAATTGGTGTCGCAATATCAGCGGAACGTTATGTCAAACTCAACATGGTCAAGATGCAGAACCGGAAGGTCTGGGACGAGATTCATCCGATTATGGAGCAGGGCCATTTTGAAAAGGCGCGGGGTGTGCTGAAAGAGGACGGCTCGGCAATTGGCGGGCTGCTCAATATGGGGCTGGCAAGACAGGGTTCGGTGCGCCGGCGTGACGACATCGAAATCGCCATGGAGGAAAGTATGATGGAAATCATACCCCAGCTCGAGAGGCGTACGCCGTATGTGGCACTGCTTTCCAACATCGCGACCTTGCTCGGCTTGCTCGGTACCATTATGGGTCTGATCGAAGCCTTCACCGCGGTGGCAAACGCAGACCCGGCCGAAAAGGCGGATCTGCTCTCAGCCAGTATCTCTGTGGCAATGAACACTACAGCATTCGGTCTGATGGTGGCCATTCCACTGCTGATCGTGCACGCCACGCTGACCTCGAAGACGTCAGAGATCGTCGATAGTCTGGAGATGGCATCGGTCAAAACGCTCAATCTGATCGCGGATTTCGCCAAACGTCAGACCGAGCTGGCAGCGAAACATGGCTAGAAGAAGGCATCACTACAACCGGTTTGCGAAAGAGGCGCCGGAGCTCAATATCACGTCCTTTCTCAATCTGATGGTCGTGCTGGTGCCTTTTCTGCTGATCACGGCAGTGTTCTCCCGAATTACTATCCTCGAATTGAACCTGCCGACGGGTGCCGGCGATGCGAGCAAAGCCGACAAGCCCAGAATGTCGGTCGAAGTCATTGTGCGTGATAAAGGACTGGAGATCGGTAACGGTAAAACCGTGATCGCTCGATTCCCAAAGGTTGAAGATGA
>Ga0272442_10012122_pt1 | contig 10451 bp, 9 predicted proteins | sample SSMForm2O_FD_200262 | JGI IMG/M metagenome (GOLD analysis project Ga0272442, IMG submission 200262) | Marine sediment archaeal communities from Little Sippewissett salt marsh, Falmouth, MA, United States - SSM-Form-2O | ecosystem: Environmental > Aquatic > Marine > Wetlands > Sediment ... | reverse complement strand
GCGATCAAGGCGGGGGTCAACAACTACCTGGTCAAGCCCTTCACCAGCGAAGTGCTATCGGCGAAGATTGAGCAGACCCTGACCAAGGCGAAGACATCAGCCTAGCGAGCTGTTCGCGGAAGTCCGCCAGACCGCGAAGGCATGAAAGGGCTGCACAGCGGGCGACACATGACGGCCACCACCGAGACAGGCATTGCCGTTGACATCGCGTCGGACTTCATGCGTGCGTATCTCTGCGTCGATGCCGACCGCGGATACTCCCAACTCGAGATGGATCCCGTACTGGAGCTGCTCGAAAAGCACAAAGTGGCTGTTACCGATGCCGTCCGGTCCAACGTCGAGAAGCTGGTATCACTCCTGCGTTCCGGCCAAGTGCCCGGCGAGCCCTACCTGGTAGCTGAGGGCACCCCGCCTGAGGAGGGTCAGGACGGGTATTTCGAATGGTCTGAGGAACTGACGCCCAAGCAGGAGGATGCGGACTCGGGTGAGGCCGTCAACTTCTACGAGCAAAGCCGAATTGTCACGGTGAGGGAGGGGGGCGTGATCGGCCGAATCGTGCCCTCGGTGCCGGCCAAAGCCGGCGTGGATGTTCGCGGCAATGGCATCAGCCCCAAAGGCAAGCCGTCCGAAGTGCAGATCATGGAAAACGTGGAGGTCGCCGAGGACGGCCAGACCGTAACGTCCAAACTGGCCGGCCGAGTCAAATACGCCGACTTCCGGCTGACGGTGTACGAAGTTCTCGAGATCACCAGCGACGTTGACTTCCAGACGGGCAACGTTGATTCGACCACCGACGTGAACATTCGTGGGTCGGTGCAGGACCTGTTCGTGGTGCGTTCGAGCAAGAACATCTCGGTCCAGACACACGTGGGAGCAGCCACCCTCGAGGCGGGCGAGAACATCGTGGTCCGTGGCGGCATATCCGGTAAGGATAAGGGCCAGATCACCGCGGGCGGCATGGTGTCGGCGAAGTTCTGCGATGCCGCCACCGTTCGAGCCGGGGGTGACGCGGAAATCATCAAGGAGGTCATCAACAGTGAGATCACCACGGACGCCTGCCTGTTGCTGCCACGCGGCTCGCTGATCGGAGGCTGGGCGCATGGACGCAAAGGCGCCGAGGTGCGAATCCTGGGCAGCGACGCGGGCATCAAGACGATTCTCAGCGTGGGGGTCGACCCCCGGATTCGGCAGCAGGTGCGCAAACTCGACGAGAACATACAAAAGCACGAGGAAACCGCCCAGAAGATCAAGTCCGCCGTCAAGCCGCTGCTGGCTGCGCTCAAGCGCCTGACGCCCTCCCAGCGCGAGCGTGCCACGGAGTTGATGTACGAAGCCGAAAACCTACAGGGCCGGATCACCGAACTCACTCAGCAGAAGGAAAAGCTGATCGCCAGCAGCAAGCCCGAGGGCGATCCGGTCGTGGAGGTGTTATCCCAGCTTTGCGCCGGGGTAACGGTGATGGTGGACGGTCTGGCCACACGATTCGAATCGGAGCGGAAGGGACACGTCAAGATCCGGAAAAAACAGGTCGAAAATCAGCGCGAACTGATCCTGGTGGATCAGCTCAGCGGCGGCGTCACAGTCCTACCAAGCTTTCGTTATCGTCCCTGACTCAGGCACGAGCCATCCGTCACGCAGCGTGCCCCTCCGAAACGGGCCTCCAGTTGCGTGCGTTCGGGTGGCCGCTACACTACGTAGCGTGGCGCCCACACGATGCTGGGCGTGTGACCTGGTAGGGAGTATGAATCGCATGCGACGCAACGCACTGATGGTATCAATAGCCCTGCTGCTGGGGTGCGGGGCGTGGGCCCGGGCCGAAGCCTCGGCCGGCACGGCTACCACAACGGCTGTAACGTCGACCGAGGGGGGGCACCGAAAGTCCGAGTTGACGGCGCGGGCAAGGCAAGTGGTGAGCCGGCTTTTCGAGGCGATCGAGGACCAGATCACGGCGGCCCGCGAGGGTCCGCCGGGACCGACCCGCCTGGCAAAGGTGAAGCAGGCTGAGCGCCAGATCAAAGCATTGGCGGCTGAAGACGTGATCCGGCGTAAGGTGAAAGAGGCTTTGCAGGCGGGTTACCAGGCCGCCGACGAGATGGTGGCACAACTCGCCGATCGGGTGGTGGCCTCGTGGGCGCCGACTGTGGCGTATTACCTGGGGCAGTGGCAACTCGAGCAGATGGTGCCCGTGCTCCATCGCGCGTCCGATCGGTGCACCGTGCTGGTGCCGGTGCTCGACGTGGACGGACAAAGCCGATCGACAATTCAGGTGGAGCTCGCCCTCTCAGCCGGCGACGAATGGAAGGTCGTGCGCGTCAGCTTTGTGGACGTCCCGGGGGCCACACGTCCGCGACCGATGGTTTCGGTCAAACGAGAACCGCCCACCGATACGGAGTAGCGATAGCGGCTGCCGTGGCGAACGCCGCTGCCCGACCCGCGCGCAAGAATCAGGACAGGCAAACAGATGGACACATCGGCTCAACGCATGCCTTCGGATCTGGAGATTGCCCAGTCGGCCACGTTGAAGGGGATCGCCGAGGTCGCCGGTTCCATAGGTGTTCTTCCCGACGAGTTGGAGTTTTACGGGCGTTACAAGGCGAAGGTTTCGCCATCGATTCTCGAGCGTCTGGCCGCGCGCCCCAACGGCAAGTACATCGTGGTGACGGGCATCACGCCGACGCCGCTGGGCGAGGGCAAGACGGTCCAAACCGTGGGGCTGGCACAGGGGCTGGCTCATGTGGGCAAGAAGGCGGCCTGCTGCATACGTCAGCCGTCGCTCGGTCCGGTCTTCGGGATCAAAGGCGGGGCGGCCGGCGGGGGGTACTCGCAGGTGGTCCCGATGGAGGATTTCAACCTCCACCTGACGGGGGACAATCACGCCGTCAGTTCGGCCCACGCGCTGCTGTCGGCCATGGTGGACACGCTGCTGGTCAAGGGCAATCCGGGAAGACTCGATCCCACCCGAGTGACGTGGCGTCGATGCGTGGATATGAATGATGGGGCACTGCGCCAGATTGTCCTCGGGCTGGGGGGAAACGGCATTCCCCGTGAGACAGGCTTCGACCTGACGGCGGCCAGCGAGGTCATGGCGATCCTTGCGCTGGCCAACTCGCTGAAGGACTTGCGCGCCCGGCTGGGAAGGATCGTGGTGGGTTACACGAACCAGGACCTGCCGGTCTTCGCCGACGACCTCAAGGCCGCCGGTGCGATGGCCATCCTGCTGAAGGACGCGATCAAACCGAATCTTCTCCAGACGCTCGAGCACGTGCCGGTCTTCGTACATGCCGGTCCGTTCGCCAACATCGCCCACGGAAACAGCAGCATCCTGGCCGACAAGATCGCCATGAAATGCTGTGAATACGTGGTTACCGAAGCCGGGTTCGGCGCCGACATGGGCATGGAAAAGTTCATGGACATCAAGTGCCGCGTCAGCGGCCTGAAGCCTGACGTGGTCTGTATGGTGGTCACGGTGCGGGCGATGAAGGCACACAGCGGGCGCTTCCGCGTCGTGCCGGGCCGACCCATTGACTCGCGGCTGTTCGAGCCGAACGTCCAGGCGCTGAAGGAAGGGTCGGTCAATCTGGTCAAACACCTGGAGAACGTACGGTACTTCAACGTTCCGTGTGTGGTGGCGATCAACCGCTTCCCGAGCGACTCGGTCGACGAGATCGAGGCGCTGCGCGACGCAGCCGAAATGGCGGGCGCTACGCAGGTGGTGGTCAGTGAGGTGCACACCAAAGGTGGCGCCGGCGGGGCCGCACTGGCCGACGCCGTGATCGGGGCGGCCGAGATGCCGCGCGACAACTTCCGCTTCCTGTACGACACGGAATGGGACATCGCCCGGAAGATCGAGACCATCGCCACGACCATCTACGGAGCGGCGGGCGTGCAATACGAGCGGGCCGCCGAGCGGGCTATCGAACAGTTCACGCGCCTGGGGTGGGGCAACCTGCCGATATGCATGGCCAAGACACAATACTCACTGTCTCACAATCCGTCGTGGAAAGGTCGGCCGCACGACTTCGTAATCCCGATCCGGGACATACGGGTTTCGGCCGGGGCCGGATACATCTACCCCCTGGCCGGCGAGATGATGACCATGCCCGCCTTCGGACGCAGTCCCGCAGCCATGCGTATGGACATCGACGAGCACGGCCAAGTCGTGGGGCTTTTCTAGGGGCGACGTCCCCGGAACTGCCCTCTCGCACCACCAGGATTCGCCGCAGCCGCTCCATGGTTGCCGTCGTAACGTGGTCGGCACGGTCAACGCCCGAGCACGTCGGACCGGCCGTTGGCCGATAACCACTACATAGGGAAACACCCTCGGGAGGTGGGCCATGCGCACGGTTGGGCGAAGATGGATTCTCTTTGCGGCTGCGGGGCTGATTTCCGCATTCTGTCTGCACACGGCCCGTTCGGCGCCACCGGGCAGAGCACCGGCCCGGCCTCGTGCGCCCAAGCCGCCGGCAGCGCTGCCGGGCAAGCCGAACCGCCCCCCGCCGCCCAAGGTCCGGCCCGCGAGGCCGCCGGTCAAGCCGAAGCAGCCCGGCCGCGGACCGGCGTACAGACCGCCACCTGCGGCGCGCCGGCACGTGCGGCGCGGCTGGTATCGACCATACGATCCGAAGATGGTGCGGGTCTGGCCGGTGATCGGCTATCCCTATTACGCGGGCGGAACCCGGTACGTCGCTTCGTCCCGGCAAGCCGACACATCGGACGAATTCGCGCCGGGCCAGAACGATCCGCAAGCCGCCCAACGATACGCCCAGCTCCAGGAATTGGTGGACCTGGTCTGTCGGTGGCGGATGCTCAACGAGTCATCCGTTGTGCATCAGCACATCCTGTCGACCGAGACGGGCCACACACTCGAGCAGTGGGCTCAACGTAACGCGTCTTTTGATCGAGCCACTCGGGCGGCAATGGCCCGCTTGGCATCGGGGCAGTCAGCAACCGATTCGCTACGTCAGGCGCACAACGACTTGGCGCAGCTCGAAACGCTGCTCGCCGGGCTGGGCACCTAATCCCATTCCGCCGGCGGCACGGGATAGACAGACCCGGCACCCCGAACCTACAGCAAGTGCGTGTTCTTGACAGCGTCGACGATTTTGGGATCTAGTTTATCAAACTTTTCCAGATACTCGACCCGTTCGTGGTTGAGCTTCTTGACCATCTCGACGCGGGTCTCATCGTCGTAGAGCCGCTTGGGGTCGAGTGCGTCCATGTCGAAGATATCGCCCTTCTCGTCGATGACTCCATCGACCAGAACGCGCGTGCCGAAGTCGGGGTCGCGGGTCCACACAGCCGACTCGCGAAAGACCGCGCTGCTGATGTAGCCGATGCCCGGCTTCCAGGGGCGATTCGGCGGGCGCTTGGGCTTGCGCAGATCGTCCGGATTGGGGATTTCGCCCACGCCGCCGGTGTTCATCAGGAAGCAGCGAACCTTATCCCGGTAGCGGCTGACGTACTCGTAGAACATGTTTCCTTCTTCGGCCGGGTCGCCGACCATGAAGGGGTTGGTGCCCGGCTGGCGCAGCGATTGCCCGATTCGGGTGGGATCGCCGGCGGCCGTCTCGATCGACTCGCCCAGCATGAAGTAGGCTGCTGCCTGCTCGGGGGTCAACTCCGACATAATGGGCACCACGGTGTTTCGCCGCGTGTTGAAGATGAAGCATACCTGATCGAGTTCGTCGACAGGGGGCAGATCGATGGATTCGTTCAGCCGCTCCTTCGGCAGGGCCCGCAACGGGAGGATGCCCCGTCCGTTCGCGCAGAGATCCTCCTGGAGATAGTGAATCTGGCCCTGATAGTCGAGGTAAAGGTTCTGCGACACGAAGTCGGAACTCTCGGTGGCCGGACGAAGAAGGATGTCGTCTTCGTCCAGATCGGTCTTGAGGAACATGGCCTGTTCGGTGCCCAGGATGCGGCCATCCTTCAGCCGCAGTCCGGCGAAGTCGTCCTGGGCGATCAGCGATTGCTCGCCCTCGCCGTAGAGATAGTGCGTATGACCGATGTTCGTCGTCTTGCCCGTGCCGCTGAGGCCGAGAATGGCCACGCCGATGGTGCGCAGCCCCTTTGCCCGTCGGCTGCGCGCGCGGACGACCTTTGTCCCGGCATGGATGCCGAGGATGCCCCGCTGCTTCGCGCGGAACATCGCCATGCGCAGAAAGCCCTTCTTGACCTCGCCCATATAATCCGAGCCAATACCCACGGTGCAGTTCTGCTCGGGGAACACGTAGAAGCGTCCAAACGGGCCGGTATTGATGTCGGGAACCATGAGCAACTGGAAGCTCTCGGCGCCGGGCACCGGGTCCTCGGCCCGCAGCATCTTGCCCCACATGTACGGGACGTGATGATTGCGGCGATTCTTGACGCTGACCAACAGGTAGCAGTTGAAGGTAAAATCGGGGTCTTCGCCGCTGCCCATGACGCGATGGATCAGATCGAAGGGCAGAGAGTTGGCGTGGCCGGGATAGTCCTTGCCGTCGTGGGTCCCGCCGAAGATGCGGGCCATGTTCATCTGCATCTGGCCTATCGTGCCGGCCTGTTCGGAGCCCGGATTCTGGGTGGCGACGGCCTCACTGCCGAGGATGACGCTATACTTGGCCGACCGGTTCCTGACGCGCGTATCCCAATTAAACCCGCCGAAGATGTTGCGCTGGCCGGTCGTTTCGGCCGCCCGGGCAAGCTCCGGTCCGAGGTACAGAGTCACGTTGGTGCCCACGTGTCGAGCGCGGTCCACCAGCGCCTGGATCAGTTCCGCAGCTGTCTTACCGTCGAAGCGCGACATAGTATAAGTCTCCTGTGCGCACAACACTCCCAACAAGAGCTACTCAACCACCTACGCAAACCTATTGCGCTACCAGGGGCGATGGCACCGGACCCGATCGTCGGCGGGAAAGACCTCCCCGTCGCCACTCGCCATCCACGACATTAATAGCGTATAGTCACGGTACTTGTAAAGGCCTGCACGGGCCACGGGCCGGCTCCGACTGCGGAGATTTCTGTAACAAGTTGCCAAATCAATACTTGACGCCTTTTTGGGGTTGTGCTATTCAAGCGCCAGGGCGTAAGGTGGTGTGGGTGTGTGCGGACGGGGTGGGCACTGAACCGCCTGCCAATGTGCGACCTGAACGATGGAGCCAAGGCCATGTGCGCAAGGATGACAGTTGCCGGCGGCACCCTTCTGGTGGCGGCCATCGCAGGGATTGGGTGCCAGCAGACGGCGTCTCCCTCGGCGACGGGCGAGCCGGCCCGTCTGCGACCGGCGCCGAGGCCGTATATCCTCGACGCGCCGGAACCTGTGGGATTCGAGTTGATCGACAAGCTCTCGGAGGACCACGCTACTCCCGGCTGGCGGTACGTGCGGTACACGTTCAAGGGCCGGGCCGACCGCCAGGCCGTGCTGAGCTACTACCGCGAGCAGTTGCCCCTGCACAAGTGGACCTATCTCAGCCGGCAGAGCTTCGAGGGACGATACAAGCTGCTGTTCGAAAAGCCCAACGAGCAATGCACCGTGACGATCGAGCCGGACTCGGGCGACTGGTTCTCCAGCGGTTCGCGCGCGTCGGTGGTGATCCGCCCGTTGCGGCGCACAGGCCAGATGAAAGACGAGGGTAGAGCACCATGAAGGCGGCGCGACGCAAGGACCTGAAGACCAACGAGCTGATTCAGAGCATGCAGGAGCTTGTCCAGACCGTCCGGCAATACGGCGGACATATCGCTGTTGCGGCCATCGCACTTGTGCTGGTGGTCGCAATAGGGTTGTACTGGCGCTACAGCCAGCAGCAGCGTCTGCATCAGGCGTGGTCGGACGTGCTGATGGCAGCTCAACCCAGCAGTGCCGGGCCGGTCGACCGGCTCGGGCAGCTCGAGCAGATCGCCGTGGACCACGAAGGCGAACATGTGGGAGCCGTGGCTGAACTGCTGCTGGCCGGTGCGCTGGTGGACGAAGCGACGTATGGCTCGGCTGCGGACGACGCGACCCGGCGCGAGGAGCGGCTCAGCCGGGCCGAGCGGGCGTATCGGCACGTCGTCGAACGGTACGATGACGATCTGGTCCCGCGCGGCGCGGCGTTGATGGGTCTGGCCAATCTGGCCGAACAGCAACGCGACTGGGAGCAGGCACAGAGCTGGTACCAGAAAATCCTGGCGGACAAGCGGCTCGAGGTAACCCCGTACCGGACGCTGGCTGCGCAAGGGCTGGAGACCTGGCCGAAGCTGTCCAGCCAGGAGGTAGTGTTCGTCGAGGCCCCTGCCAGCACCCAGCCGGCGGCGGCCTCCCAGCCGGTAGTCGTCACTCCCTCTGCTGCGGCGGCAGCGTCGACGCTCCCATCCGACGATTGACATATGGGGGTCAGGTTGTGTAGCTTGAGCGGCACGTGCGGGCACGATTGACCGCCAGGGCGCGTGAATGTTGGTGCAGGAGATTTCTAATGGCTGATTTGGAAGGCATGGCTGCGGCGCTGATCGACGGCAAGCGTGAAGAGGTCGCCGCCAAGGTAAAGCAGGCAATAGACGATGGAGTCGCAGCGGAGGAGATCCTCAACAAGGGGCTGGTCGCGGGCATGTCCGTCGTCGGTGAGCGGTTTCGCAAAAACATCATCTATGTGCCCGAGGTACTGATCGCGGCGCGGGCGATGAAGGCGGGTATGGCACTGCTCGAGCCTCTATTGGCCGATGCGGGCGTCAAGCCGGCCGGTGTGATCGTAATCGGTACCGTCAAGGGCGACCTGCACGACATCGGCAAGAACCTGGTGGCCATGATGCTCCAGGGCGGAGGCTACAAGGTCGTCGACCTGGGTACGGATGTGCCGGCCGAGAAGTTTGTGGACGCCTGCCGCGAAAACAACGCCGAGCTGGTCGGGATGAGTGCGCTGTTGACCACCACCATGCCGCAAATGGCGACCGTGGTGAAAGCGGTGAAAGAGTCAGACCTGGATGGTGTGCGATGCATCATCGGCGGGGCGCCGGTGACTCAGAGCTATGCCGACGAGATCGGCGCCGACGGCTATGCTCCGGATGCGGCCTCGGCCGTCGATGTGGCCCAGCGCCTGGTCGGGACGTCGACCTAGAGTCGCTTCGCGCAACGCCAGACGGTCCTTGATGGGCCGTCAAACAGGCAGAAGCCTTTGCGCCCCGCCCTCGCGGGGCGTTTTGTGCGCAGCTCGGGCTGTCGGGGTGCGTGATCTCATGGAGGACACGGCGGACGACATCCTGCAACGCCCGGTCCCTCTTGATGAGGATGAGTGCGACCGGGTCAAGCTCCGTATCCGTCGGCGCCTGGTGGGGCGACGGCTTGACAAGTACTTGCACTCGCGACTCCCACGATTGTCCCGCACTTTAATTCAGCGCCTGATCAAACAGGGAGCCGTCACCGTCAACGGTCGCCCGACCAAATCCAGCTACGAGCCCGACGGCGGCGACCAGATCGAGGTTCTGATCCCGCCTCCCGAACCGACCGAAATCATCCCCGAGCCGATCCAACTCAACGTGATCTACGAAGACCGGTTCATCCTGGCCGTCAACAAGCAGACTGGAATCATCTGCCATCCGGCCAAGGGCTCGCAGACGGGCACGCTGGCCAACGCGCTGGCCTACTACGCCGAGTCGCTTTCGCACGGGGCCGATCCCTTCCGCCCGGGAATCGTGCACCGTCTCGACAAGAACACCACCGGCGTGATGCTGGTGGCCAAGACCGACGAGGCCCACTGGCGACTTTCCCTGCAATTCGAGAAGCGGACCATCTCGAAAACCTACATGGGCGTGGTGCACGGGCGGGTCGAGTTCGACGAGGACGTGATCAGCGCGCCGATCGGCGTGCATCCCACGATCCGCGACCGCTACATGGTGCCGGGCGCGCGATACCGCCAGGCCCTGACGAAAGAAGCCGTCACCCGCTACGAGGTCGTGCGTCGGTTCGCCGGCCACACCCTGGTGCACATGCACCCGAAGACCGGGCGAACGCATCAACTCCGCGTACATATGTCCTACATCGGATATCCCATGGTGGGCGACAAGTTTTACGGAGGCCAGATGGTCAGCGAGCGATCGCTGACCGGCGAGGGAAGTGACGAGCCGATCGTCGACCGGCAGGCCCTGCACGCACGAAGGATCAAGTTCGTTCACCCCATTCACGAGAGACCCATGACGCTGGAGGCCCCGGTTCCGGACGACATGCAGCATCTGATCGAGGTACTGACAGAAGCCGACGGCTGACCGCAGGTCGCCTGCGGGTGCGCGCCCGATCGCCGGGGCAACGTGACGGGCAGGAAGGAGAACACAATGCGTTACAGCTACGAGGAGTTGGCAGGAATGATCGACCACTCGCTGCTGCAACCCACGATGACCGATCAGGACATCCAGGACGGCTGCGAGCTGGCGAGGCAATATCAGGTGGCTTCGGTCTGCGTGAAGCCCTACGCGGTAAGACAGGCGATGGAGATCCTTCGCGGCAG
>Ga0272442_10012121_pt1 | contig 10453 bp, 8 predicted proteins | sample SSMForm2O_FD_200262 | JGI IMG/M metagenome (GOLD analysis project Ga0272442, IMG submission 200262) | Marine sediment archaeal communities from Little Sippewissett salt marsh, Falmouth, MA, United States - SSM-Form-2O | ecosystem: Environmental > Aquatic > Marine > Wetlands > Sediment ... | reverse complement strand
GGGATTTCCAGTCTGTACTAGCCTACAAGCGTCTACGGCTCGACCGAAAACACCCGTCAGGCGGGTATGCAGCATTACCGTATTGGGGAAGAGGTTAGCATGAGCGGCGTTGGGAAACAAGGGCCTGGCGGGACCGCCAGCAGGGAATGCCAACTGCGTAGAAGCGGCCATGTCGACAATGAAGAATTTGATAATCTTATCAATACTGGCATACATACAGGATGTACGATATCATCCCAATATGAAATAGAAGACAAATTATTAAAACTTATGGGTATACGCGTTTTAGTGAATGGGCGGGCAAGCTGGCTTGTAGGTTGGGATGGTGCCGTATCGCCAGGCAAATATGGGCTTCGTTTGGGGGCTTGGCCCCCGCCTTCACCAAGATGGCGGAGAATCGTCGCGACCGGAAGCGGCGCTGCGGGAGAGTCAGCGGGTTTTCGAGGGGTTGATCGAGAATCTGCCGGTGGATTTATGGGCGCGTGGCCTGGATCGGCGGGTGACAACACAAAGCTGGGTGTCGATGGCGGCGTGGGGCGATCTGCGGGGCAAGCGGATGGAGGAACTGGATGTCGATCCGGAAACGCGTTCCAGGCGATGCAGAGGGGCGGGATGCACAGGATCGCTTCGACGCAGTGATCACGGATCAGACGATGCCGGACGTGACGGGCCTCGAGTTGGCGAAGGAAATTCGTTGCATTCGGCCCACCCTGCCCATCATACTCTGCACAGGATATGGTGAGATGACTGGGCAGGCAACGGTGCGGGAAGCGGGTGTGTGTGAATACCTGCGGAAGCCGGTGGCGTTTCATCGTTTGGCGGGTGTTCTTCGCCAGGGGTTGGATGCAATGTCGGCTGAGGAGATCTGAACGATGGCCTGCATTCTGATCATTGACGATGACGACCAGTTTCGCACGATGCTGCGCATGACGCTCGAACGCGCGGGCTATGAGACGGTGGAGGCACGGGATGGTGCAGAAGGCCTCGAATGCTACCAGGCGCATCCGGTGGACGTGGTGATCACGGACATTGTGATGCCGGGGAAGGAGGGTCTCGAGACGATTCAGGAACTCTGGCGGGATCATCCGGCTGTAAAGATCATCGCGATATCCGGGGGCGGCCAGAAGATCGAGCCGCACATGGCGTTGGCCTGCGCGCAGGCCTTTGGCGCACAATACGCGTTTTCGAAGCCGGTTGACCGGGCGGCCTTGCTGGATGCGATCCAGCATTTGCTGGGGCGGGAGCCCGGCATGACTGAATAACTTGAAGCAGGGTTGCGGGCATGCAGGAAGCGGGAGGTTTTCATGAAGGCAATTATTATGGCGGCGGGCAAGTCAACCCGTACGTATCCGCTGACGTTGACGCGGCCGAAGCCGCTGTTGCCGGTGTTAAACCAGCCGATTCTCGAGCGCCAACTGGATGCGCTCGAGGGCGTAGTCGACGGTGTGGTGCTGGTGGTAGGTTACCGGCAGCAGATGATCCATGCCTGTTTTGGCGAACGGTATCGGGGGCTACGCATCGAATACGTCCAACAAGAGGAGCAGCGAGGCACGGGGCACGCCGTGCTCATGTGCGCCGGTCGCATCGACGGCCCCTTCTTGGCGATGAACGGGGACGATCTATACGACGCGCGGGACCTGGCGCGTCTAGCGCAGCAGGAGCTGGCCGCGTTGGCGATGACGGTCGAGGACCCGCGCCTGTATGGGATCTATGAGGTGAGCGCCGGCCAGCGGGTGGTGCGCCTGGTCGAGAAGCCGAAGGAGCTTTTCTCGAAGTTGGCGAATATCGGGGTGTACAAGTTTACACCGGCTGTGTTTGACGTGCTGCGGCAGACGCCGCTGTCCGAGCGGGGCGAGATCGAGATCACGGCGGCGGTGCAGACCTTGGCACAGCAATCGCCTTTCTATGTCGTCGAGGCGGAGGGCTATTGGCTGCCCATCGGGTATCCCTGGCACCTGCTCGATGCGAACGCGTATCTTTTGGATCACCAGTTCGATCCGAAGATTGACGGCGAGGTGAGTCCCGCAGCGCATCTGTCTGGCCGGGTCGCCATCGGGCGCGGCACGGTGATCCGGCCGGGGGTCGTGATCGAAGGACCGGTATGCATCGGCGAGGATGCGGTCATCGGCCCCAATTGCTGGATCAGGCCCTACACGACGATTGGTGACCGCTGTCGGGTGGGGCAGGCCAGCGAACTGAAGAACACGATCCTCTTCGATGATGCCAAGGCGCCGCATCAGAACTACCTGGGAGACAGCGTGCTCGGCGAAGGCGTGAACCTGGGCTGCGGAACGGTGACGGCCAACCTCCGCCACGATGACGCTACGCAGGGCTCGGTGGTGAACGGCGTACTGGTGGATACGGGACGGCGCAAGCTGGGTGCCATCCTGGGGGACCACGTGCACACCGGAATCAACACGGCGATCTATCCCGGACGCAAGCTGTGGCCGCACACCTTCACCCGGCCGGGGGAGGTGGTTGATCGGGATATCATCGGGGTCGAGTGAAGGGACAGTATAGAGCGTGCGCAGGAGGGGCCGGGGCCTTAGCGTCGATTCAGGGCGTCGAGCAGCTTGTCTAGGGGAACGGTGGCCACGCGGGATGCGGAATCGGAGAAGGCGTAGGGAATGACGACGCGATCGTTGTGGATCATGGCGCCGCAGGAATAGACGACATTGGGGACATAACCCTCGCGTTCGTCTTTCTCGGGAACGAGGAGGGGCTCTGAGAGGCGGCCGATGATGCGGGAAGGGTTGTCGAGGTCGAGCAGGACGGCACCGATGCAGTACCGGCGCATCGGCCCGACGCCGTGGGTGAGCATAAGCCAGCCGGCTTCGGTTTCGATGGGGGATCCGCAATTGCCGATCTGGACGACCTCCCAGGGGAAGAGGGGCATCTGGAGGGATTCAGCACGGTCCCAGAAGGCGATGTTGTCGGAATACATGATGAAGAGGTTCTCGCCATCGACGCGGGAGATCATGGCATATTGGCCGTTCACGCGGCGGGGAAAGAGGGCCATGCCCTTGGACTCGGCATAGATGCCGTTCAGGGTGCGGATGTTGAAGTTCAGGAAATCCCGGGTTTCGAGAAACTGGGTGAGGATGCTGCGTCCGTCGAAGGCCGTGTAGGTGGCGTAGTAGGTGACCTGTCCGTCGTCGTCGGTGAAACAGACGAATCGGGCGTCTTCGATACCGGCGGCGTCGGTGGTGGAGACGGGGAAGATGACGCGTTCGGCCAAGAGCGAATCCGGCTCGAACTGGATCTCATAGTTCGAGCGGGCCAGCCACAGCATGCGCTCGAAGGTGTCGTTCAAGATCTCCTTGCTTCCCTCCTGTTCTGCGGCGAATGTCCACATGGTGTAGCGCAACTCGTCGAGGGTGAAACGATCACCCAGTTGCCCCAAGACCGTGTCGACCGCATGGCGGTCCCAGGCGGCGGGCCGCTGCCCCCATTTCTCTTTGGGGGCCATCAAACGGAAGAGGTTGAGGGAATAGAGGTGTTTGTCGTAGAACTGGTCCGGACGGACTTTGGCCGATGCGACAAAGGTGCTGACGGGCTCAAGTTTCAGTGCACCTTCAGCATCGATGACGGCGCTGCGAAACTCGATGGAGGACACGTGGCCTTCGCCTACGGCGCGCAGGCTCAAGACCACCCGAACGTGGTCATCAGGAACGCCGGATTGATTAGGATGGGGCACGATGGAGGGGTTGAAGAGGGCGGCGGACTCGACGGCGTATTCCATGGTGAAACAGGCACCGATCAACAACTGCCGGGCTTCGGAAAGATGGTCATCCTCGATGTGAAGTTCCCTGCATACGACGCGGTAATGCCCGAGAAACACGTCCCGAATGCGTTTGTGGCGGCGCCCGTAATCGTCCAGGAGCAGGGTGCACATCCTCTCGACGTCGGGTTCGCTGAAGCTCCGCACGCGGTGAACGACGTGTTCCATGCGCTGGGGACTCAAACCCAACATGCGGGTGATGACCCGGCGGCTGTCGGGATTCAGTTGAAAGGGATGTCTGCACGCCAGCACAGCGAAGTCGTCGAGTGTCGTCATGGCACCAACCTTGAGTCTGCTGAGAAACAGGGCCTGCAACCGTCGCGGGCCGTGTGCCCGCCATCATACGAAAGCCTGTGCCCGCTATCAAGTCGCGCAAGGGGCAGAAATCACCAAGATCCCTTCGACGCGAGGATGCATGGGTTGGCCAGTTTCACGTGCGCCGGTGGCCATGTGTTGCTCTATCTTGATCCAGACGGGTATGGGTCGGACGACTACGAGGCCGGCTTAGACGATTACAACGCCAATATCGCACAGTTGGCCGGCTCCTGCGAGGACCCGGACCCGAATAGTATCCCTGATTGGTGGGAAAGACTGAGCATAGACGGCGGCGGCGAGGGCGGTTTCGCCACCAACGGAGTTCCTCAGGGGCGCCGCCCTGCTGCATCTACTCCAGCATCCGAGCCAGCAACAAACGTGTAAATACAAGCCCCCACCGGCGGCAAATCCACCGCCACTTCCACCGGATTCCCCGCGGCATGTCCGGCCTCGCGTTCATCCGCCCCATCAAAGACCCTTATGACGCTTCCCTCCGCGATCGGATACACCGCCGTATCCAGCGAGAGCGTGATGTGTTGCACTTCTTGCGTGATGTTCGTTAACACAACCGCCACGTCCCCCTCCGGCGCCTGCCACGCACTCGCCAACACCACTGCATACGCCTTCTCGTACTCCGTGAGCCCGCCCCGTTGCCCCGCATAGATCGACAAGCGCGACACGTCGATCGTCTGCTCCGCCACATTGAGGGCCGGCGGCCGCAGCATCGTCCCCTCAAGCAAATACCGCCGTGCCGCATAGCGCAACTTCGCCAGCCGCAACACGTAGTCCACTTCCGCGGCCCGCGACTCCATCTGCTCCGGCCGGAAATTGGCCAAAGACGGCTGCTGTCCCCACACGAAGGCCCGGGCCTGCTCGATCCGGAACTGGGTGGCGTACTTGCGGTCGAGAAGCTTGAGTGGCTCTTTCGGCGCGAACTCCGCCGGCCACAACGCATCGTAGGGCGGCATCGTCAGCGAGGAGTAGTTTCCATAGAAGATGCCGTATCCGTGGTAGACCGCGTGAAAGAAGGGAATCGGCTCCCACGCGCCCGGCGCCGCATAGCGCTCCAAGCTGACTTGCAGACTCAGCATCAGGTCCAGATACGGCAGCCACGTCTCGCCGCATCCCTCCCCGGCCAACACCACCTGCCGCAGGGGCGCACAGCGCTCCCGAATATCGGCCTGCAAGCAGCGGAATCCGTTCATCCAGTACGCGCCCCCGCCCAACGGATGCCCGTGAGTGGGATCGAAACACGCCAGACTCGAACACGCCTGGTCCATATAGATCCCGTCCACACCCAGCCGTACCGCCCCTTCCGCCAGTTCCGCGTAGGTGTCACGCCAAAACGCCGTGCCCATACACATCGACGCGCACGGCGCCTTCGTGAACGTGTTGTACACCTCCGGCCGCACCGTGCCGTCCGGCCCCTTGACCGCATAGCGTTCCGCCCCCTGCTCGGCCCAACTCTGCGTCGTCATCCCCCACAGCCGCTGGTTCATATAGACAATCGCGTGCACATCCCCTTCATGCGCCCGCGCCAAGGCCGCCTGAAACGGCTCGGCGCCCTCGCGCGGCGGCAGGTACTCCGGAAAACCCATGTCGTAGGCGCAGCCATGCCACCAGTGCCAGAACACGCTCACCGGAAGCTGCGCGTGCGCTTCGAGCGCCAACGCCGGGTCGATCACCCCCTCCGACCGGCCCCGGTTCCACACCCACAGCCCCGTATCCGTCACCCAATCCGCGGTCCCCCCCGTCCGCAAGCGGCACGACCGTGCCCAGGACTGCTCCAACGCCCACGCCCGATACCGCTCCGCCACCGTGAACCAATCCCCCTCGAAGGCGCCCACCACCACTGCATATGGCGAGACATAGCCGCCACTGCCCGCGCCCGAGTTCTCCGGAAGCTGGACGAGTGCCAACCCGAGCCCAGGCCCTGCCGCGCCAAACACCACAAAACGCTTCGCCAACGCCGCCGTATCATCACTCATCACGTACAGCCCCGGCCCGCCATCGCGGTAGACCGTCATGCATTGCATCGACAAGAGCCCCGGATAGCCCCACTCAAGCCGCCGTTTTGTCCCCACCAATTCCCGAGCCTTCTCCGTCCGCTGCCCCATCCATATCGGTACCGCCACCATTTCCCGCTGCTGCGCCGCCACCGGCGCGATCCGCGGGAAGTGCACCGCCCCCAAGCGCAGGTTCCCCGTCCCTTCCACCTCGATACGCCACCGGCTCTCCGCCGCCCCCTCCGGCAACGATACCGTCGCCGTCACCCGCATCCCCGGCGCCCCATGCCCCTCGAAGCCCTCCCAAGTCAACGTCAACCCCTTCACCGCCGATCCCGACACCGCCCACCGAAACGCCCCCGCCTCCGACGGATCGATCACGGCATCCCCCTCGGTATCAAGCAGATCGATGCTCCACAGACGCCACACGTCCGCGTCCGCAATGAACTCGTGCCCATTCCGAAGATCCCGAAACCCCGATAACCCTCCCCCCGCACCGAACGAGACCTGCAACACCCCGTTATTGACCTGCGGTTCACCGCCCCAAGCCCCCAGCCCCAACACCAGGCAAAGCAAGAATCCCAACGTGGCATCTAAGCAATCGTAGCGCTTAGCTCTCATGATCGACTCCCCATGAATCGGCCCAAGCCGATTATAGCTAAGACAAGCTCAGGATTCCTGGGAGCGCCGGCATCCCTGCCGACTCTTTGCTTTTTGGGTCATCGCGAAAACCGGATCCCAAGAAGCCGCCAACGATGGCGGCGCTCCCCACCTCAAAAGCCAGTCACCCAAACACCGTGCTTTGCGTCTCCAATATGCTCATTATTCATAGTTAAAGCCAAGAAATTGCTTGCGGAATACCCCCTTTCTTGCTATCGTTATTCCCATGCAAGACCTGGCCGGTGGCAATGGGACTCACCGGGAGTTGCCGGGCAACATCGGTCGAGGCAGAAAGGAGGTGGTCCATCGATGCAGCAACCGGGTGAACCGGGCGCTAGTAGAAAGCGCCTTGCAGACAGCGCCGCAACTCGGAAGACAGCGATGGATCTATCTCACCGCGGTGGGATGGATCCAGGGAGGTGGGGCCAGCTCTAGCAAGGCGGCTCTCGACCGGTGCGGAAAGGGCTTGCCCTATCCGCCCACACTAGCGTAAGAACAACGGATTTCCCCGCGGTCAACCACGGCCGCGGGGAAATCTTCTTTAGGATGACCGGCTTCTCAGCGACCCTCCTGTCAACACCATCGTCTGCGCCGCAGCACCACGCGCAGTTGTAGCGCTGGCGTCCCGCTGGCCGTACCGCCAGCATCTTGCTGGCATCGCGTGGCAAACGCAGCCCACGCCCTCCCTTCCGGTAAACACACCATTGAACCTTGCCCGCCAGGCGTTTAGAATGATCGCGATTGGCCGAAAAAGGAAGTACGCATGGCACGAACCGCGCTCGCCTACCGCGAAGAATTTCTCTTGCACGACACCGGGCCGTATCATCCCGAGTGTCCGGCACGGCTCACCGCCATCCTCGACGCCTTCGAGATGCTCGGCTTGGACCCGCCCCGGCTCGAAGTCAAACCTGCCGAACGGGAAGACCTCCTGCGCGTGCACACCCCCCAACACGTGGACACCATCGAACGCACCTGCGCCACCAACGCCCCCTATCCCGACCCGGACACGGCGATGTGCGAAGCCTCCTGGGACGCCGCACTCCTGGCCGCAGGTAGCGGGATTGCCGCCTGCAAGGCTGTTCTCAACAAACAGTACGACAACGCCTTCTGTGCCGCACGCCCCCCTGGCCACCATGCCGAGGCCGCTTGGGGCATGGGCTTCTGCCTCTTCAACAACATCGCCATCGCCGCCCAATGGCTCCGCCAAGAGGCCGGCGTCAAACGGGTCGCCATCCTGGATTGGGATATCCACCACGGCAACGGCACCCAGCACGCCTTCTATGACGACGACACCGTCTACTACGCCAGCCTCCACCAGCATCCCCACTATCCCGGCACCGGCTTCCCCGAAGAGCGCGGTAAAAACAACACAAACCTGAACATCCAAATGCCGCCGGGCTGCAGTGCGCAGCAATGGATCACCAGCCTGGATACGCAGGTGCTGCCCGAACTGCGCCGTTTCGACCCCGAATTCCTGCTGATTTCATGCGGCTTCGACGCACACCGGCTCGATCCACTGGGCCGGCAACTGCTCGAGGTCGAAACCTTTGCGGAGATGACCCAACGGGTCTTGAGCCTGACCGGAGGACGCATCGTGTCCTTCCTCGAAGGCGGCTACCACCTCGAGGCCCTTGCGGCCTGCTCAGTGGTGCATTTCAAAATGCTTCAGGAAGCGTGACCTCGTGCACGCCGCACGGACGCAGGTCATGTCTAACCAATAGGAGGGAACGACGATGGTGTCACGGCGTGATTTCATGAAGCAGGCGGGCGGCGGTGCCCTGGCAGCCTTGGCGTTAAACGCGGGCCAGGCAGGGGCACAACCCGGCGCCCAAGGCGCCCGGCGCCCCAATATCGTTTGGATCTACAGCGACGACCACGCCCAAAACGCCGTCAGCGCCTATGGCGGGCGCCTGGCATCGGTCGCACCCACCCCCAACATCGACCGCATCGCCCATGACGGCATGATCTTCCGCAACAGTTTCGTCACCAATTCGATCTGCGGGCCGTGCCGCGCCGTCGTCCTTACCGGCAAGCACAGCCATATCAACGGATTCCGAAAGAACGGGGACCGCTTCGATGGCAGCCAACAAACTTTCCCCAAACTCCTGCAAGAGGCCGGCTACCAAACCGCCATCTATGGCAAATGGCACCTGGCCTCCGATCCGACCGGCTTCGACACCTGGGAAGTGCTGCCCGGCCAAGGCCATTACTACAACCCCCATTTCCTCACGCCGCAAGGCAAAATCCAGGCCCACGGCTATGTCACCGACATCATCACGGACAAGGCGCTGCACTGGCTGGAAAGCGAACGCGACCCCAACAAACCCTTCATGATCATGATCCAGAACAAGGCCCCGCACCGCGAATGGGAACCCGGCCCCAAGCATCTGACAACCTACGACGACGTCACCATTCCCGAACCCGACACCCTCTTCGACGACTATGCCGGGCGCGGCTCCGCGGCCAAGCTTCAAGACATGACCATCGCCAAAACCATGCGCATGGACACCGACCTCAAGGTCTGGGAGGCTTCGAAGAAGGGCGCAAAGGGAAAGCGAATGCGCACCTACGGCCGCATGGACGAGGAACAGCGCCAGCGCTGGGACGCCGCATACGACCCGAAGAACGAGGCCTTCCTCGAGGCCAAGCTCGAAGGCGACGACCTCGTGCGTTGGAAATACCAGCGTTATATGAAGGATTACCTGCGGTGCATCGCCTCGGTCGACGATAACGTCGGGCGGGTCCTGGATTATCTCGAGCAAAACGGGCTCGACCAGAATACCGTGGTTTTCTATTCCTCGGACCAGAGCTTCTATCTCGGGGAACACGGGTGGTTCGACAAGCGCTTCATCTACGAAGAATCCCTGCGCACTCCCTTGGTTGCCAAATGGCCCGGCGTCATCGCTCCCGGCTCCGAAAGCGGCCCGCTTGTGCAGAACCTCGACTGTGCCGAGACCTTCCTCGGGATCGCAGGGGTGCCCGTTCCTGCCGACATGCAGGGCAGCAGTCTCGTACCCCTCATGCGCGGCGAAACGCCCCCCGGTTGGCGCACCTCGATCTATTACCACTACTACGAAGGCGAAGGGAAGGTGCACAACGTCTACAAGCACTATGGCGTCCGCACCGAGCGCTACAAACTCGCCTACTTCTACACCCTGGGCGAGTGGGAGTTCTACGACCTCGAAAAGGACCCCCAAGAAATGCAGAGTCAATACGACAACCCCGCCTACGCGGAACAAGTCAAAGCCCTCAAGGAGGAACTCGAACGCCTCCGCATCCTATACGACGTCCCCGAGGACACCGGAAAGTGATGGCAGGAGAGCCTGACTCTCTCGGGTCTTCAAATCGTTCGACGAAACGGGCCGTTACGAGCCCCGGACTGTATGCACGTGGCACTGCGAATATCGCCGCTCCGACGGGACGGTTCGTAGTTCCGGCTTTCGCCGGCGCTTGCGTTCGCGCAGTACCGTGTACTCGTTCCCGTCCCTGCAGGCATGGGTACGTAGCGGCCCCTGACAGCCTCTGGCGGAGACTCGGGCAGCGAGAAGGCCTCCCAAGAGTCCCCCTTCCGAAGGGGGATTTAGGGGGATGTCGCCCCACGCCATCATCCAGAAACAACCGCTTCCTCAGAAGGAGAAAGCCCATGACACACCCCAAGAAAACCACCCCCGAAACCCCCGTCCTCAACCGC
>Ga0272442_10012120_pt1 | contig 10453 bp, 12 predicted proteins | sample SSMForm2O_FD_200262 | JGI IMG/M metagenome (GOLD analysis project Ga0272442, IMG submission 200262) | Marine sediment archaeal communities from Little Sippewissett salt marsh, Falmouth, MA, United States - SSM-Form-2O | ecosystem: Environmental > Aquatic > Marine > Wetlands > Sediment ... | reverse complement strand
GCTGAACTGGAGCCGTAGCCCTCGTACGTACGCTGCCAGCGCATGTCTCCATCTCGATCCAGCCGGACAAGGGTCAGGTTTCTGACGACGGAGGAAGCCAGTTCCACAATCGAGTGGCCGACCAGCATGTAGCCGCCATCCTCCAGTTGCATGGCGTCGTGTGCGATGAGATCTGCCCCGTCGCTGTACCGCCGGACACTTGCGTCGGCGACAGCGAGAGCCGCAGGGATGGACGACAATACGATCAGTAGCGCTAGGACAATACGTGCTCTCACTCGGAACCTCCTCATGACGGACCCCCTGTTTGAGGCGTTGAAGCGACCGAGCGCGATACGAGACATCGAGATCCCGAAGCGCCTGAGCCGCAAACGATCCCCCCTCCGCAGATCGTCTCCTGCAATACGAACGCGAGGCCGCCGGCCTTCGTATCAGCCATGTCCATCGGATAGTCAGACTCTGACGCCACGGCATTCCCGACAAGGCTCTCGATTGGCGTTCTGTCCAGCCCGTCAGCGCAGAGTCGGGCGATGTCGAGCTCCGCGGATCGTGTGAAATCTCCATTGAAGTAGAGCGCGAGGATGCCATGTGTCAGATCGCAGACGACCGAATAGCGGGTACACGAGGCATAGCCATCAGCACATGGGAACTGCGTCGCGTCAAGGATTTCGGCAACCCGAGTGATGCTCGCTGTGGCGTCCTCCTCAAGCATTCGCGTCGCCTGATCGTATCGGAAGCACGGCCACCCACCGAGAGACGGATCGCTCAAGCGGAAGTTCGTCGTGACCATGTAGCCGTCCTCCATCCAGTGCACGTGCTCTCCGTCGACCACAGCCGCCGTGCCCGTGCAGTCGGCAAGGAAGAACTGCATGTTGCTTCGGAAGATCGTCTCGTTGTAGTGTCGATACTGTTTCAGGTCGTACGAATTGAGAAGATCGATGGCGTCTTCCACTGTGGCGCATTCGCGCATCATCAGAATCTCGATGTGCTCCGGACAGAACGGCTTGCCGGCCCATTGCGCGTTGGCCACGGTTGGCGCACCGAACGTGTCGAAGTAGAGGCCGTGATCGTTTACGCCCTGAAACTCGAACCAATAGGGAGCACGGGGGCCGAATTCGCCGCGAATCTCGTAGCCGAAGTAGACGGCACCATACGTGTCCTCGGTTCCCGCCTCCGTCCACACGTGGGAATCGAACCGTGTCCAATCCTCATTCCCTCCGACGACAACGCGCTCGCCATCTGCAATGGCAATTCCCGTGCAGGCCTCTGCGGCGAGATGGCTTGCCACAATCAGACTGACCAGAAGAAGCAGAATCCGTTTCACTCAATCCTCCTCTTGACCTTTCTCGACCGGTTCAGCTGTAGCCAGGAACACGGCAGCGAAGCCTTTGCCCTGTCCATCTCCCCCGGGAACAACTAGGTGCTCTCGGCCGCCATGGGGCGGGCATCCTCAATCACCTGCGCGTCGACCCAGTAGACGTCCGGCCACGACAGCACAAACAAGTAGTTGCCATCGGGGGAGACGTACGGACAAACCGGGTAGGCAACGTCCCCGAGGTCGATCTTCGCGGGCACTGTCCATCCATCAGCGGTTCGGAAGCTGGCAGCGATATGCCCTCCTTCCGAATCGATGCGGCTGATCAGGATGTATTCGCCGAGCGGATCCACAAAGGGTGTCGTCTCGTCCAGCTCAGAGCTGAGTTCGAGCTTCTCGGGGACCTGGAACTCCCCTCCCACGAGGCACGAAACGTAGATGTCGTCGTTCTCCCCACCTACAGGAGGCACGGCGCCGAAGTAGAGGCATCCTTCGGCATCGACGCCGCACTGCCAGTGCAGCCCGAACGCATTGACGCGCGAACCCACTGGCACGGGAGCCGACCAGCCCGCTTCGCCTCGCTCGCTCACCCAGAGTCGCTCTGTCTCTCGCTCTCCTTCGACGAGCGGGTCGATCGAGTTCATGAACATTCGTGATCCATCGGGTGAGATTACCGGGCAATCCGCGCTCCACATCATCCCTACGAACAGCGGAACCGGTTCACTCCATCCCTCGTCAAGACGTTGCGTGACCATGATCCGCGAGGCCATCGGCCCTGCAGTCCTCTCGGCCCAGTAGATCTCTGTGCCGTCGGGTGACATGGCGATCGATGAATGGCTGAACTCGATCAGCCCCTGGGCAAACGGCTCCAGAGTGCAGCCTGGTAGCCGCTGCCCGAGGTACGGCCCGCACAGGTGCTGAAAGTCGCTTGAGGCGATGCAGGCCAGACCAGCTACGAGAAGAGCGCCGATTGCAAGCCCGCTGCATCTCAGTCTAATCATCTCCGAATACCCCGCGAAGCGCACCCTTCTTGCCATCTTTGTAGTCCTTGCGGCGGACGCGGTCGATCGTCTCTTCGATCCAGGCAATTTGGAACCGTGCGTGCCGAACACCGTAGTTGAGGGTCATCCACTTGAAGAAGCGATCTCGAGGGGGCGCGTCGCCCGACTCACTGATCGTCTCCGCCTTCGATACAAGATCCGCGACATACTTCCTTAGCTCCTCCGCACTCTCTTGCAGGAAGCGGAGCACTACATCGTCGTCGACGAAGTCCGCCAACCACAGCTGCAGCAGAAAGGGATTGCGGAGGACCCGTGGAGAATGTGCCTCAGACATCCAATCGGCGAGGGTATTCTCGCCTTCCAGCGTCACCCGATAGAGCTTCCGGTTGGGCTTGGTGTCTTGCTGGATGACCTCGACCGTCACGAGACCCCGCTTCTCCAAGCGATGGAGTGTATTGTAGATCTGGCTCTGGGGTGCGGTCCAAGACGGCCCGACGTTATCGGTCATCTTCTTCATGTCGTAGCCGGTCATCGGCCGGTACGTCAGGAACCCGAGCAGTGCGATCTCCAGTGACACATGCTCCTCCTCTTGCTCCACAAGATTTGTCAACAGAGCAATATACCAGTATATATATATGACTGTCAAGGCATATGGAGGCCGAGAGGACCCGCGAAGGAGGATCTGTCATCCTATACAGTGCGGAGATGGACGGATGGGTGCGCGCCGAGCAGTGAGAAGGCATGCTGAGGTCGGGGCACCGAAAGCGTCAAAACGCAGCGACAGTCATCAGGATAGGAAGCAGCTCTTGGAGTCCCATAGACGTTGGCGCAACGTTGATTGTCTACCATGCATGTACGACATGGATGGAGGTTGTTGCATGAAGCGGGTGCTCGCGGGCTCGTACTTGCCGCGGCTTGTTCACAAGAGCACGCCTTCCAAGGAGGACGAATATGAAGCGTAACTTCCTCGCGGTAGTACTCGTCACGATGATTGGCGTGGTTCCTCTGGCAAGTGACGTGGAGTTCACCGGACTCCAGTTGATGCCTGATCAAGCCTGCACTGTGCTTTTTCGACCGATGGCGAGTCGTCGTTTGGCGGAAGCAACGAGGATTACATGAACCCACTCACGAACGTCTGGTTCATCCCGGGAGAGAATGGCGACTATGGGCGCGTCTACTTCGGTTTCGAAGATCTTCAGGCGCAAGGCGGGATGAATGACCGAGGCCTCTTCTTTGACGGGCTGGGGATCGACACGGCGTGTAGGGTCGACACAACCGGAAAGGACGAGTACTAAGGAAATCTGGTCGACAAGATCCTTTGTACTTGAGCAACCGTCGATTGCGCGATCGAGCAGTTCGAGCAGTACTTCAGCTCGGAATACTGGTTCTGGCAGTTTATGTCCGGTGATGCGACAGGCGTATCGGCAATCGTAGAGGCAGACGTGATCCTGCGGCAGGAAGGACAGTATCAGGTTGCCACGAACTTCCTGCAGTCGACGACAACGCACGAGCGGGCAATGCAGACGGACTGGCGGTACCGGGAAGCCATGAATCGGTTTGGGGCTTCCGACGTGGCAAGTGCAGATCTACTGCGGTGTATTCTCGATGCCGTGCATGCATCGGGTGTTACCAACACGCTCTACTCCAACGTGTACGATCTCACCGAGAAGATCGTGTACCTCTACTTCTTCCATGACTTCGACGAGGTTGTTACCATCGATCTTGCGGCCGAGCTCGAACGGGGCTTCCATGTAGTCGATATTGCCTCGCTCTTCCCGCCAAACTCCGTTGCCGCCGCGGGGCCGACCCGAAACTCGCGCGGAGAGCCAACCTGATTGCGGAAATCGTCGACTTGAGCATTGGCGAAGAGGAGCTACGGGCGTATGAAGGGCAGTACGAAATGCCGGAAGGATGGGGAGATCCATTAGACATCGTGGAAATCATTGCCAGCGATCGTGCGCTCTTTCTTCGGTTCCCAACGTACAGGCAGTTCGAGCTGCATCCCGTTTCTCGCACGGAGTTTGCGTACGTTGGGCTCGCTCAATCTGAGTACGCCGTGATGATGAACGTCCGATTCGAACTTGATGGCAACGGTGGCGTCGAATACCTCGAACTCGTGACAGGAGAAGAAACTACGCGAAGCGTCAAACTGTAGACACAGCAACAGGAACGAGGCCACACACCTCAGCGATGTCCCTGGAATCGAAGCGTAGTCTATGTGACAACGCGCAAATCGCATAGAATGGGGTGTTCGTGGTTTACTCCCGCAGTTCCAGGAGGTCAAGAGTGAAAACGCGCCGGTTCCTTCCGGTTTCCCTCGTCCTGCTTGTCGCCTGCGTCATCCTTTGCCATTCTCTGGGGATTGCGTCAGGATCATCGGTTGAATCCGATTGTGCGATCATCCTGTTTGACTCCTCTCGTGACGGGAATCACGAGATTTACGCCATGGCGGCGGACGGCTCGAATCAGACTCGCCTCACCGATCATCCGGGTAACGATTTCAGCCCGAGCGGATCGCCTGATGGCCTCCGCATCGCGTTCTCGCGACGGGTTTCGGGCACGAATTGGCTCTACATCATGCAAGCCGACGGCCAAGATCCGCAGCCTTTGGAAGTAGAGGGAGGACAGGCTGTATGGTCGCCAGATGGCACACGACTCGTCTACGCTCCACATATTGGAGGCGATGCCGAGATCTGCATCGTAAACGAAGACGGAACGGGCTTCCGCCAACTCACGGATAATACGTGCGGCGACTTCGAGCCGACTTGGCTACCCGACGGAGAGCGCGTCGGTTGGTCTTCAGGAACATCTTGGAACGCGGATATCTTCGTCATCCGAGCTGACGGGACAGAGCTCATGCAGATCACTGACGATGCCTCCTTGGAGGTTTATCCCAATTGGTCACCGGATGGCTCTCTCATCGCCTTTTGCTCCAACCGGACTGGGGCGTGGGAGATTTACGTGATGAATGCTGATGGGACCGATGTTCGACAACTCACAGAAGCAGGTGGACTCAATGGCTGTCCACGCTGGTCTCCAGATGGATCGCAAATCGTCTTTCAGTCCGATCGCGACGGAGACTCAGAGATATTCATCATGAACGCTGACGGGACCGACGTTCGACAGCTAACGCACAACAGCGTCGAGGACGCGCATCCAAGTTGGCTCTCTCTGCCGCTGTAGGGTCAGAACTTCATTCTTAGTGTTCCCGCGGCTGCAGGGTCATCCTGCAATGACACAACCTGATGCAGGACCCGATAGCAGCTCATGTCGCATCGCAGGTCCTACCCCCTGGCTCCCATCCTACGTCCGCAACAACCGGCCATCACCGCACCATTCGTACTTTCTTCAACGGCGTTCTCCGTTTCTTGACGCAATCCTCATGCAACGCTATAAGAATGATGGCCCTCACGCCGTAAAGGAGGAAACACGAAGAAGAAGCTCATCGTTCTGGTTCTCGCGCTCTGCCTCGGCGTCAGCGCGACGGTATCCGCTCAGTACTACCTGTGGTGGGACGTCGTAGGCTGGGTTGGCGCAATTAACGGCGTCTTCGAGGTCGGTACGGGAATCGACGCCTTGAACGGGATTTTCGGCGCTTCCCTCGGACCTCGGGCAGGTGGATATACGTCTCGCGGAGCGGGAGGCGGCTGGTCACACTTCACACCCTGGTAGTCAGTCCGGATTGCTGCTCGGGAAGCGGGACCCAAACGACGCCTCGCTTCCCTCCTGATCATGCAGTCCCCGGGCTTTCCGTGCCACTAGTCACTATTCGCAGACCACTGCTTCTTTCCTGCCCCTTCCCAACAACTACGGTTGTCAATCACCTCGGTATACTCCGTACATGCTCGAGATCGATCGGATCTTCCGCGTCGAAGGCACACCGTACGCCATCGGCCACGCGCTCGGACGGCGGATCGGACCGCGGTTGGAGCGGATCATCACCGCGTACATCGAACAAGGTCCGTCGGCGTACGGTGGAGTGGATGCCGATCGGCTGGCACGGGAGACGGCTTCTTGGTTCGACGGGCTACCGGACCGCTACCGGCAAGAGATGTCGGGGCTCGCCGACGGCGCCGGGATTCCCGTTCGCCGGGTGGCGGAGTGGACGTACGTCGAGGCGTGCACTGCGCCCGGATGCAGCAGCGTGCTCCTCACCGTTACCGGGCACACGTGGGTGGCGCGGAACAACGACATCTGGGCGCCCGATCTGTGGGGGTACGTGACGATCCGTGAGCCCGCCGACCGCATCCCGACGCTGTCGATCGGCATGCCCGGCGAAACGTTCACGGCAACCGGCGTCAACCGGGAGAAGCTGTGGCTGCACTACCACTACCTGCTGACACCGACCGCGATCCCGTCCCCGGACGGCGCGTGGTTTGAGTTTCAGTGGATGACCGAGGCGCTGGAGACGTGCTCGTCGCTTGCCGACGTCTGCGCGTGGCTCAACCGCCAGCCGCGCCGCGGCAGCATGGTGCTGTTCGCCGTCGATGGGAAGACGGACGAGCGCGCCGTCTTGGAGTGTCTTCCGGGGAGTCACCAGCGCTGGCCGGACGACGGCTTCGCGATCGCAGCGACGAATCACTCCCTCTTCGACGACCCCGAGGGCGATTCAGACTCCCATCAGCGCCGCGTCGCGCTCCAACGCAGGCTGAGCGAGCCTGCCGCGACCGTGATCGATGACCCGGCTGACACGCTTCGTAGCCTGCTCGCCGATCCCGCCGTCGAACAGCACCGCCCCGGATACGGCACCGTGTACAGCGCCGTCGCCTGTCCCGCCACCGGCATCGTCTGGACCACGCTCGGCGGCTTCCCCGCCGCCAGCCACGGCGCCTGGGAGTCGATCGCCTGGTAACTGCCGTGAGCGTTGCGAGCGACGCTCACTAACGGAGAATCCGCAAGGGATTGCCGGGCGGATTCTCTGTTTCCTCTTTCCACTAATCACTACTCACTGCGAATCCGGCGGGTTCGCCCAGCTCTCCGGGCTGGCCCCCTTGCTTCTCACCCATTCCCCTGCTAGCTTCTGAACCAGCACACGAGGAGGACTTGCCATGGCCGAGAAGTCGATTGCCATTATCGGTGGAGGAATCGCCGGGCTGTGCGCCGGTTGCTACGCCCGGATGAACGGGTACGAGACCAAGATATTCGAGATGCATACGCTGCCGGGCGGCGTATGCACCGCCTGGAATCGCGGCGGATACACGATCGATAGCTGCATCCATTGGCTGGTCGGGTCGGCTCCCGGCGTCGGGTATCACCAGCTGTGGCGAGAGGTCGGTGCCGTCCAAGGGTTCGAGATGCTGGACCTGGACAACTACATGCGGATCGAGGGAGAGGACGGCAAGGCCGTCAACTTCTACAGCGACGTCGATCGCCTCGAGAAACACCTGCTCGAACTCGCTCCGGAGGATGAAGGGCCGATCCGATCGCTGACCAAGGCAATCCGCAAGCTCTCCGCCTTCGACTTCCCTGTGGAGAAGCCCGCCGAGCTGTACACCGCGATGGACAAGATCCGCATGACCCTGGCGATGCTCCCATTCGGCGGAACGTTCATGCTCTGGAAGAACGTCTCGGTGCACGATTTCGCCAAGCGCCTGAAGAACCCGTTCCTGCGAAAAGCGTTCAGCGACATGTCGAACGACGTCGCCGGCTTCCCGATGATCGCGTTGATGATGCCGCTCGGTTGGCTGCATCGGAAGGTCGCCGGGTATCCGCTCGGCGGTTCGCTGCCGTTCGCCCGCGCGATTGAGAAGCGGTACCTCGACCTCGGCGGATCGATTCAATACGGCGCACGCGTCACCGAGGTTCTGACGGAGAAAGCCGGTGCAGCCGACCGCGCCGTCGGCGTCCGACTCGAGGACGGAACCGAGCACCGCGCAGACGTCGTGATCAGCGCCGCCGACGGACACGCCACGATCTTCGACATGCTCGGCGGCCACTACATCGACGACACGATCAAGGGCTACTACGAGACGATGAAGCCGTTCCCGCCGCTTCTGTACATCGGCCTCGGAATCGCCGACTCGCTCTGCGACATCCCACAGACGGTCGGCGGGATCTCGTTCCCACTATCACCCGAGATCGAGATCGATGGAAAGGCACGCAAGAACCTGTCGTTCAAGGTGTACAACTTCGATCCGGCGCTCGCGCCCGAGGGCAAGTCGGTGATCATCGTGATGCTCAACAGCGACTACGACCGCTGGGTAGAGCTGCACAACGACCCGCAGGCGTACGCCGCCGCCAAAGAGGCCGTTTGCGAAGGCGTCCTCGACGCACTCGAGCAGCGTATTCCCGGCATTCGCGACAAGGTCGAGATGCGCGACGTGGCTTCGCCGGTTACGTGGAACCGCTACACGGGGAACTGGCAGGGCTCGTACGAAGGCTGGCTGCCCAGCGGCGACACGATGATGATGGATCTTAAGAAGACACTGCCCGGCCTGGGCAATTTCCACATGATCGGACAGTGGACCACCGCCGGCGGCGGGCTCCCCCCGGCCGTGTCCGGCGGCCGGCACGTAATCCAGATCCTCTGCAAGAAAGACGGCAAGCGCTTCGTCGCCACCGAACCGTAGACACCGGCCAACGCCACAACCGACATAGTCCATCGCTGGAGATCCCCCCTGCGGCGATGCGCCTACGTTGCGGACCCAGAAATAGAGGCCTGGCTTCATGCCCCGGGTCGCTACATCACTATCGTGCTGGCTCGTCGGGCACTGGCGGATCGGCAATTCGCGCGCGCGCCCAATACACGCCCGTTGGCGTGTAGCCAAGAATCGTGGCTAGTCTGGCCGAGACGTGGTTTGCAGCGTCCCAGTGTGCTCTCAGCCCACTCTCGATAACGTGCGCAACGAGTGCTGCACTCGCCACCGTTCCGAGCCCGCGTTGCCTGTGCGCAAGCCTTGTGTCAATCTGCACCTCGATCCCTTCGTCGCAGACAGCGTAGGACGAGGCAGCTGCAGCGATCTTCCCTTCATGAAGCATGCAGAACCCGATCCCGCGGTCGGTGAAGTCCTCCGGGGAGTCGAATTGCCGCACATGGTTCGGAAGGATGTTTGGCGGCCCGGACGAAATCTCCGTGGCCAAGGCAAGATCCATCCGTTCCAGCGAGTACCCGTTCGGAACGTTCCCGGCAAGCACGCGGAGCACACCCAGATCTAGCGATGTATCATCAAACCCGTACCGCCGAATCGCTACGATGCAGTCTCCGTGGACACGCTCGATGACATCGTACCAAGCCTCCGACGTTAGTAGAATGCCGCGCTCTGGGGGGACAAGACCCGCAAGATCGTCGGCCCTGGGATGTGCTGGATCTCCGCCAAAGACCACCACATCGGCGATCGAGAGCAGCGCCACGTGCGGCCGTGTCCGCCGGTCGGCGACAGCCTCTCCCATATGCCCCTGAAGAACGGCGTCGATTAGGAAGCTCTTGGGACTGTCAGCGAACAGCACAGCCAGAACATCACGTTGTTCTTGCTCTATAGTGTACCAGCACGAATCCGCCCTCTTGTTATACATAAAGGCTATTCGTCCTGTCTCTGGTACTGGCATCGATACGTTTCAGACCGTAACGGTGTTGCATTACGCGCCATGCTACCGTACGATGCAGGCATGTGCAAATGCAGCGCTACTCGGCCGCAGGCAGTGGCTCAAGACAGGGCCAAATCCTCGAACCGACCGTTATCCCCGCCGTTGCAGCACGAACCGGCGGAGAACTCCGACAAGAAGCTGCAAGGCCAGCCGGGAGACTGCCAGTACGGCGTCTGCATCCCCAATCTCGCTGGCCTGAGCAAGCTTCTCGAAACGCCGGAAAGCGATCAGGATTGACGCCTAACCGAAAAGAGATTGCGGGTCAATTCGCCACCAGCTACGAAGCCGGCGACTTCGAGACGGCGCTTCAGTGTCTCGACCAGATCATCGCCATCGACGGCATCTCGGAACGGTACCTCGACTACCAACACAACCTTCTCACGAAACTCGAACGCTACGAAGATGCGCTATCCGCCGCGTTGGAGATGGATCGGATGGCAGAGCGCCCGACGCCGTGGAGCTATGTACGCATCAGCGAAGACCATCTGCGACTGGGCGATCTGGATGTGGGCTTCGAGTGGATGAGGAGAGCGATCGTAGAGCGCGGCTTTCTGCA
>Ga0272442_10012119_pt1 | contig 10455 bp, 12 predicted proteins | sample SSMForm2O_FD_200262 | JGI IMG/M metagenome (GOLD analysis project Ga0272442, IMG submission 200262) | Marine sediment archaeal communities from Little Sippewissett salt marsh, Falmouth, MA, United States - SSM-Form-2O | ecosystem: Environmental > Aquatic > Marine > Wetlands > Sediment ... | reverse complement strand
CAATCGCTCCCGGATCCTTCCCCCCGTGACCGGGGTCGATCACCACGGTGTGCCGGTAGAAAAGGGTAGGCCCCCCGGCGCTCAACGAAAGAAAAAAGAGCCACGACAAAAGGACCAGGAAAATGGAGGCCGTTCTCAATGGTCGGTGAATCGACGATCACTCCTTAACACTGTTCCAAGACCAGACTACACGGAATGAAGGCGCCAGGGGCGGGTAGCCTGTCGCGGGAAAAGATGACATCTGGGAATCGCACAGGGATAACAGCTCTCGCTTCCTGCGGCACTTCATAGGTAATCCAAGTTGATGGGACCGTCTGCCTCCTACTTGGCGAGAGTGACCCGCTGCGCTATAGTGGGGAAACAAACTGCTCGTAGTCCTTAGGAGGTAAAAAGATGAGGAGAATCCTGTTGGTGACCGTTTTGGTCACGTTGTTTGCTGTGCTGGCTGTGTGGGGGCAAGAGCCGGTGGTCGACCTCGACGCGGCGTTGGCACTACTCCCCGGCGAAGACGTGATGATCGAGTACAGTGACGCCGGACGAGCCCAGCTCGAGGCTGCAATCGATGCATTCCGGGTAGCCCTTTGCGTTCCCGATGACCTCAACGAAAAAAGTGAAGACGCGGTAGATGCCTTTTCCGTTGACCCGGCACAGAAGGACCTCGTCAACAAGCTTGCGCAATGCTATTACACATTGGCCGACGTCTTTTTGGGAGGGGAACCAAACGAGGAAGCCACCTATATTATGGGCAAGCATTGGGGCCTAAAGAGTCTGCGGATGAACCCCGAATTTGCGCGGTTGGAAAAAGAGGAGAGTTTCATCGCCGCCGTTGAGGCGGAAACGGACGTGCCGGCTCTTTATTGGGCAAACGCCAACTGGCTCCGTGTCGCAGAGTTCGATAAGCTCGGGGCAATCACCGGTGGGGTCCCTCCGAAGAGCGAGGCAATTTCCTTGCGCGTGCTGGAATTGGAGCCCACGTACATCGTCTATGGCCCGTATCGATCGCTGGGGGCGTTCTGGGGTGGATTGCCGCGCCTACCGTTCGGCACCTATCGCAAGAACTTCGAACGGGCACTGGGCTACTTCTGTTACCTTGCCGATGAGCCGGACTACTGCGCCGACTGTGACGGTTGCACGTTTGATCCCATCTGCAACGAGTATTTCGAAAACCGGCTGTTCTTCGTCGAGTTTTACCTTATGGAGAAAGAGCTTTGGGAAGACGCAGCGCGCATTCTGGAAAGCGTGCTCGCCGAACCGATCGGCGACAAGCATCCGCTTTACAACGCACTCTCCCAAGAAAAAGCGCGGAAATTTCTCGAAGACGTCAAGGACCATCTGTAGAGCCAAAAACGATTTCTAACAGGAAAGAGGGCCGCGGGGGATCCCCTGCGGCCTTTCTTTTTTGACCGTTGCGCTGCCGCTGCCTCCGATACTCCCACCGTGACAAAAAGACAGCGCGGTCCATCCCTAGAGAACCTCCCCCCCATCGGAAGCCCGGGGCCGGAAGTGGGCTCGCCGTAGTTACCAGGCAGCTTCAACGTGCCGTGGGGCAACACGACATAGCGTCACGGACCTGCTGCGATGGCGGACAAGGCTCGGTTTGGTTAGAATTTCTGCGTCATCGTGCTTCCAGAGATCGCCATGTGGCGAGGTTTTCTCACGCAAGCCAAGGAGGAGACGAAGTGGCTTTCCTAGGAGGAGAAAGACTGCGGCAGGTCTATCGGGACGCCCTGGCCGGCGGCTATGCGTTCATGGCGAACAACATCGCCGAGGCGAACGTATTGATCGGACTGCTTGAAGGCTACACCGAGAAGCAATCCGATCTGCTAATCCAGCTCAGCCCGGGAGCAGCGTCATTTGCCGGTGGCGGGAACAAGCGTGCCGGTTTGCACACCCTTTCCTACACGATACGAAAACTTGCCGAGGACTACCCCATTGGGGTCTTCATCAATCTGGATCACTTCACCGCAAACGATATGGATCTGATTCGCGAGGCGATCGCCAATTCACTGGTCTCCTCGATCATGATCGACGCCTCTAAAGAGGACTTTGAGGAGAACGTGCGGATCAGCCGCGAGGCGGTGGAGGCGGCCAAAGGCAGCGGGATCCTGATCGAAGCCGAGCTCGGAAAGATCAAGGGCGTGGAAGACGAGATCGCCTCAGACGACGCGTTCTACACCGACCCGGACGAAGCGGTCGAATTCATTCGCCGTACCGGCGCCGATCTGCTTGCTGTCTCTGTTGGAACCCAACACGGCGTCTCCAAGGGACGGGACGTCGTCCTGAGAACCGATATCGTCAAGCAGATCACCGCCAAGCTCACGGAGAACGGACTGTCGATACCGCTGGTCCTTCACGGCACCTCCGGACTTCTGCCCGAGCAGATTCACGAGATGATCCGATACGGGATCTGCAAGCTGAACAAGGACACGCGTTACCAATACGAATACGGACGGACGGCGTCTGACTTCTACAGCGCCCACAAAGCGAGCATCATTCCTCCGCCCAACGTACGGGATGACAGCACAGGGATGTTCTCGGAGAGCAACTGGTCTCCGAACAAGAAGGATTTCGATCCTCGAACGGTGGGCAAGGCGGTTCGCGTGCGGATCAAGCAAGTCGCAATGGAGTTGATCGATCAGGCGGGAAGCGCCGGCCACACACTACTGGGAGGAAACTGAAGTTGAAGCGGGTAGGCATTTTGACAGGGGGTGGAGACTCCCCTGGAATCAACGCCGCAATCCGATCGGTCGTCCGCTTCGGATACAAGCACGGCGTAGAAACGGTCGGATTCCTTGAAGGCTGGAAAGGTCCCATCGAGGATCTCACTCGGCCTTTGGGTGTCGATGACGTTTCCGGCATTCTACACATCGGAGGAACGATCCTTGGAAGTTCCCGCACTAATCCGTTCACACTCGAGAACGGGCCGGAAAGAGTCCTGACGACGCTTGAGCGAAACGCCATCGACTTTCTGATCGCCATCGGCGGCGACGACACCCTGGGAGTGGCCCATCGACTGGGACAGGAATACGGGGTGAAGGCAATCGGCATTCCCCAAACCATTGACAACGACATCGCAATGACCGACTACTGCATCGGCTTCTCTTCCGCACTCCAGGTGATCACCGACGCGCTGGACCGGCTGCACACGACTGCCTTTTCTCACCACCGGGTCCTCATTCTCGAGGTGATGGGCCGTGACAGCGGCTGGTTGGGGTTGATGGGTGGAATCGCCGGCGGAGCCGATGTACTCCTTATCCCGGAACAGGAATTCCACGTCGAAGAGGTGCACAAAAAGATCCTTCATCGGCAGATGAGAAAAAAGCACTTCAGCATCATCATCATTGCGGAGGGCGCGAAGCCTGCTGAACACGAAGGACAAGTGGTCGCTGAGGCCGTGGTGGACGCCTTCGGCCACGTCCGGCTCGGGGGAGTCGGCCAGTATCTTGCCAACGAACTCTCGGAGCGGATGAAGATGCCGGTCCGGGTGACCAACCTCGCCTACTTGCAGCGTGGAGGCAGCCCGTCTCCGTTTGACCGCATTCTCGCCACCCGCTTCGGCGCAGCATCGATAGAGTTCTCTCTGGAAGGCCGCTTCGACGTTATGACAGCCTTGCACGGTACGAAAATCGAAGCCGTAAGCCTTGAGGAGGCCGTGGGCCAACCGCGGCCGGTGGATCCGATCCTGCTGTATTTGATCGATCTGTTTGAGTAGTCGCGGTACTCCCCGTGGACCTACTGCCAAAACGACTCGCTTTATCGAGTCGATTGTCTCTTTAGCCGTGTAGAACGACTAGTCCCTTTTTGCCCTTTCCATTGACGTACACATCCAATCCCGCCTCGATCCGGTAGTGTTTCAGATAGGGATCAGCGAACAGCACTTCCTGTGTGCCGAGGAGCTCACGGTTGAACCGATCACCCTGTTCCTCGCGAAAAGGAAGGTACAACACCCCGCTTGCAACCATATCCGCGTAGAAGTGCGTACCGTACGAGAGTTCCGGAGCGAAGGATTCCGTCGCCATCTCCACAATCACTGTGGCACCCGCAATCTCATTGTACTGAACCGGCACTCCCCATTGTGGGTTGGTGGTCCCCCACCGTCCCGGGCCCACGAGGATATAGGGCTCGCCCTCCAGGCGTTGGTCGATCTCACCCACCTTGCGTGCGATGCGATACGCATCCTCCAACCGGTACGTGCGAGGATCCACAAAGATCACGTGGCGAATCTGTTTGTGCTTGCCGTTTCCGAGCACCTGTTGGCAGACAAAAAGTGTCTTTTCGTCCGGCGCACAAGGCAGTTTGACTCGACGGTGTTCGGGACGCCCTCCGAGAGGCCGCGCCTGTAACAGGTAGAATAGCGGTTTATCCGCACCATCCGCGGGCGGGAGAAAGTCGACGGCGAATTCTATGTCGATCGGCAACTCGAAGAGATTCTGTAGACCGGCACAGAGAGCCCGGACCAACGGCGTGAACGGCATCGTCAAGTCGTTTTCGATCAGACGGCTAAACGAAGCGACGTATCGTCTTCCGGGTGGAAGGTTGAAACTCGGCTCTGTCAGGGTCCCCTCCGCATCGACCACCGAACAGATCGTTCTAAGCAGAGGATTGTCCAATTCGGTCAGCCGTGTCGACGTAAGGATTCCCAGGTGCATGTCGAGAACGTCCACCGTCTCCTGAGAGTAACGAATGATGGTGTCTACGTCCGAACCCTCCGGTCGCAGGCCAGGTGCCACCGGCGAAAAGACGCGGGCGTATTCTCGCCCGACGGCCCGCGTACCGACGCCGACCACCAAACGAACCACACCGTCCTCCGGTTTCAAGCGATCGCTCCACGGGTAGAAATTAAGCGAGAACGCGACTCCGCCGATCAACGGATAAAAAAGATCATGCGGGTAGTCGTGCCCGATCATGTTCTGGATCAGGATCGCCATCTTCTCACGCTGCCAGGCCAGGCGGTGACGCTTTCGGTACGCCCGGGCATTGGGGCCGAAGGTCGATGCATACACCTGTTTAATCGCCGCAATAAGCGCGTCCAATCGGGAGTGCAGTGGGCCGGTATTGCCGAGAAACCTCGACAGGTAGATCCCGGCAAACGAGTGATTGGGATCGTCCTCCATCACGGAAGAGGAACGAACCACAAGCGGCCGATTTTCCGATTGAAGGAAGCGGCGGAGTTCCTCTTTCGCAGCGACTGGAAAAGCGGACGTGGTGATCCGCTCCCGCAGCTCGTCCAACGTGATCTCTTTTTGGCATCCGGCAAGGACTGCATTCTGCAGGTTGCTTTCCTCCATGAAGGCATCGAACACGTCGGTGGTGACGATCAGGGAATCGGGAAAGCGGATGAGCTCATCGTACTCGGTGAGGGTCCCACCGCGGGCCAGATGATCCATGACAAACAGCAGTCCGCGAGCCTTCCCACCCACCTGCCCGGCCCCGATCAGGCTGACGTTGTCGGGGACTGACTCTTGGGAGAAGGAGCATATCCCTGCCTCACGCAGGCCGAATCGGAAGTACGAAGAGGAATGCCTCTCCGACGTGGTCATCGCATCGTCCCCTTACGGCTCTTTGGCCAGGCGAATCTCTGATACATGAAAGGCCAGCAGAGTCTTTCCATCGCAAATCTCGCCTGTATCGATCATCGCTCGGAGGCGTTGTTGGTCGAACAACGCCTGGGCGTCGATCTCACCGGGTATCGGCTCGGCGACCCTCTCCAGGTCGCGGGCGAGAAAGAGGGTGATCCGCTCGTCACAGAACCCCGGAGAGGAGAAAAAGGACAGGAGTCTCTCCCAGCTTTTCGCCTTGTAACCGGTCTCCTCGAGCAGTTCCCGTTCGGCGCACGCCAGCGTATCCTCTCCCTGTTCAAGCTTGCCGGCCGGGATCTCCCACAACGCCGTCCCGACCGGATGGCGATACTGACGAACAAGGAGGATCCGTCCGTCGTGGAACAGGGGAACGATGGCCACAGCTCCGGGATGAAGCACGACTTCACGGATGAGAATGGAACCGTCCGCCCGTCTCACCCGGTCGATGACCGCGTGCACCAACCGTCCGGTAAACGCCTCGCGTCGTTCGACCAGGCGTCCTTCTCTTCTAGGCGGCGTTGTAGCCCTCCTGCAGCGCCCGGCGATTCAATTGGACGAACTGTCCTTTTCCGTCCTTCTCAAGCATTTTCGTCATCGCTGCGGTCACTGTGTCAAGCGGGACGTCGCCGGTCGCCTTGATGTAGGCTCCGAGGGCGATCATGTTGATTGCCCGAGCGCTGCCGAGCTTGGCGGCCAAATCGTTCAGCGAAACGGACGCCACCTGTACATCGTCACGCGCCACCGAGCGTTCGACGAGGGATCGGTTTACGACGATCGTCCCTCCCCCGGCCACGATCGGCTCGAACTTGTCGAGGGAAGGCAGATTCATCGCGATCAGGCTCGTGGGATCGTCGACGATCGGTGAGCCCACTTGTTCCTCGGAAAGGACGACGGTGCAGTTTGCGGTACCCCCACGCATCTCCGGCCCGTAAGAGGGAAGCCACGTGACTGCCAACCCTTGATCCATTCCGGCTTGGGCCAGGATCTTCCCGGCGAGGATGACTCCCTGACCGCCGAAGCCGGCAATGATGACGGAACGTTCCATTATTACCCCCTGTCTACGAGATCCCCGAGCGGGTACACCTTGGTGACAACCTCAGCCACGTGTTTGTTCGCATCGGGCGGCTTCATCCGCCAATTGGTCGGGCAGGTGGCCAGGACCTCCACCAGCGAATACCCCTTCCCTTCCACTTGATAGGTAAACGCTTTCTTGACGGCCTTTGTGGCCTCCACAATCCGTTTGGTGTCGTAGAGGGCCTGACGGGTGACGTACATCGGCGCATCCAACTGGGCGATCATCTCCGAAAAACGGATCGGATAGCCGAACAACGCAGGATCGCGACCCTCCGGCGTTGTGGACGTCTTCTGTGCCACCAGGCTGGTGGGAGCCATTTCCCCGCCGGTCATCCCGTAGACCTGGTTGTTGACGAAGAACACGGTGATGTTCTCCCCACGATTGGCGGCATGAATCGATTCCGCCGTGCCGATGCTCGCGAAGTCACCGTCTCCTTGATAGGCAAAGACGATCAGATTGGGGTCGGCCCGTTTTGCGCCGCACGCCACGGCACTGGCGCGACCGTGCGCCGCCTGAATCGCGTCGCACCGGAACCAGCGGTAGGCAAAGACGGCACATCCGACCGGAGCAACTCCCACGGTCCGCTCAGCGATCTTCAGCTCATCGATCACTTGAGCAATGATTCGAGTCAGGGTGCCGTGATGGCATCCGGGGCAATAGGTAAACCGCGCGTCGGTCAGGCTCTTCGGCCTGCCGAAGACCTTCACCATCTTCTCCACGCTAACCGGCATGTTTTTTCACCTCGCTCAGGATTGCTCGTGGGGTCGGAACGACACCGCCCAACTCCCCGTAGAACGGGGTCTTGGCCCGTTCACAGACGGCCAAGCGAACGTCTTCCCACATCTGGCCCGCGCTCATCTCCACAGTGAGAACCGTCTCCACCCGTTCGGAGAGCTCTTTCAAAGGCTGGTACGGATAGGGCCACAGGGTGATCGGTCGAAACAGGCCGAGCTTGATCCCCTCGCCCCTCGCCATCCGCACGACGCTGCGGGCGATGCGGGCCACCGTTCCGTACGCCGCGATGACGATATCCGCATCGTCGGTGTCCGTCTCCTCATACCGAACCTCCTGCGCTTCGATCTCGCGATAGCGTTCCTGCAAAGCCTGATTCATCTGTTTCAGTACTTCAGGGTCGAGATCGAAGCTTCGAATGACGTTCGGATCACGGTTCGCGGCGCCGGTCGTTGCCCACGGCTTTTCGGGCAAGGCCGCGACATCCACCGGCTCGGGGAGATCCACAGGCTCCATCATCTGTCCGAGCATTCCGTCTGCGAGGAGTATCACCGGTGTGCGATAGCGATCTGCAAGATCGAATGCAAGCATCGTCAGTTCTCCTGCTTCGGGCACGGTCGCCGGTGCGAGCACGATGGTGTGGTAATCCCCGTGGCCGCCGCCCTTGGTCGCCTGTAGATAGTCCGCCTGGGCGGAGGCGATGTCTCCAAGCCCCGGGCCTCCGCGCATGACATTGACGATCACTGCGGGAAGGTCAGACCCGGCGAGGTAGGAAATTCCCTCCTGCTTAAGACTGATCCCGGGGGAAGAGGATGAGGTCATCGTTCGAACTCCCACACTGGCGGCTCCGTACACCATGTTGATTGCCGCGATTTCGCTCTCGGCCTGGATGAACGTGCGTCCAAGTTTGGGCATGTGTCTTGCCATGTGTTCCAACAACTCCGCCTGGGGCGTAATGGGGTAAGCAAAATAGCACTGGCAACCAGCACGGATAGCGGCTTCCGCTATCACCTCATTGCCCCGCAGCAGTAATCGTTCGCCCATTGTCCCTCCTTTTTACGCAGCGACCTTCTCGCGATAGACCTCGATGGCCACATCCGGACAGTTCTGGGCACAGAAACCGCAACCGACACAGTCTTGCTCATGTTTCACCTGGACGACACCATAGCCGCTTCGGTTCAACTCGCCGGAGAATGCAAGCACTTGGTGTGGACAAGCGGAGATGCAAAGCCCACATCCCTTACACCGTTCCTTATCGATGATGACGACGCCTTTTGGCATCAGCTCCTCCCTTACTTCGATCATCATGTAATGTTTCGCTCAACCTTTTCGCGCGATGTCGATGGAGGCGGGCTATCGCCTGCTCCGCCTGGCTGATCCACTCGTTGATGCGCTCCTCCGACATCGGATCCCGCTGCAGCTGTTCCGAGGTGAGCTTAGTAGGGCGCCTGCTCAACACGTGATTCAATCGATGAAAATCGCGGTCGAACCGATCCTGGGGATCACTTCTTTGTGGAGACAGGATCGACAGATTGAACTCTCCGCCCTCTGTTCTCCCGACAAGTCTCACCGTGACCCGCTCGCCCGGATGAAAGCGGTCTTTGAGTGTCTCTGGGGGAAGGGACTCACACGCGGCCACGAGCCCGCTCTGACCTTCGGGCAAGGAGACAATAACCCCCTCAGGACGAATATCGACGATTTCCCCCGAGACGGTCGCCCCCATTTCAAGCATCATGGCGTGTTCCCTCTTGTGAAGTCCCTCGCAAGTCGTGGAATGAGATTTCCAACGCGCTTGTTATGCCCTCTCTTGCGACAAGAGACGGCGGTGCACCGGCTAGGCGACCTTGGTCACCCGACCGGATTTTATGCACCGTGTGCACGCATTGATCCACGCCCGTTTTCCGTTCACGTAAGCGTGAACCCGCTGGATATTGGGAGTCCTCATCCGGCGGGTGCGGCGGTGCGAGTGACTGACGCTGTTTCCCGCCACCGGTCTCTTTCCACAAATGTCGCAAACCCTTGCCATTTCAGTCTCCTCTCATTTGTTCAGGACATCGTTTTCACGAGGGCGGGCTCCACGTAGGTCGGTTCCAAATCGTAGAGTTGATCGCGGCTGTTCTCGTCTTCCCCCAGGCGTGCAATCCACGCCGGGGAGGGACGGTTTAACTTTTCTGGGGCAATCTGCACCAAAGCGCATTCTCCCAGCCGTTGCCGCAGGAGTTCCACCCCGCTCCCTATCGCGACAAGCGGTCTTTTCCCCTCCGATATCCGTGTTAGCACGTCCGAACCGGACAACACCACCACCTCGCCGAGTGCTCTTGCCCCGGAGAACCAGCGGACATAAAACAGATCTCGACGATTAGGGACCAAGACACAAACACGCCCCTCAATGTCAAGACGAGCCCGGTACGCCACCGTCCCGTCGATCCCCACCAGGGGAATGCCCAGTGATTGGCAGAGTCCCTTTGCGGTGGCAAGACCGATTCGAAGCCCCGTGAACGACCCCGGACCGCGGTTGACGCTCACACGACGTACTTGAGCCTTCTCTCGGTCGCACTCATCAAGAAGCCGCGCCAACAGGGGCAGGAGTTCCTCCGCGTGGTGAAGGGAGGCCTCCATCATCGCCTCACCGAGGAGGCGACCCCCTTCCCTCAGCGCCACTCCCCCCCTGGCCTCGGACGTATCGATTCCCAAAGTCAACATCGCGGAGTAATGGTAAGCCAGTCCCAAACGCTTTTCAAGCAAGAATAGGTTCCACGTCTTCTTCGTAGGAAAGAAGCAGTGACCGCGCTCGGGCGACGTCGTGATCCACCTGGCGTCGCAGGGCCTCAAGGGAGGGGAAGACTTGATCATCGCGTAGTCTTTGGTGCAAGTGAACCTCCATCCTCTCCCCGTATAGCTCGGTCTCCGGCGCAGACAGCAGGTAGACTTCACAGCGTGCGACGTTTGTTTTCAGGGTGGGCCGCGTACCGAGGTAGAGGAGACCCGCACTGCGTTTTTTCTTCCAAAACGCGTGGACGAGGTAGATCCCTTCTGCAGGAAGAAGAAGGGCGGGGTCGAGTTCCAGAT
>Ga0272442_10012118_pt1 | contig 10455 bp, 5 predicted proteins | sample SSMForm2O_FD_200262 | JGI IMG/M metagenome (GOLD analysis project Ga0272442, IMG submission 200262) | Marine sediment archaeal communities from Little Sippewissett salt marsh, Falmouth, MA, United States - SSM-Form-2O | ecosystem: Environmental > Aquatic > Marine > Wetlands > Sediment ... | reverse complement strand
TCCATCGGGTCCTCGGCGGCAAACAGGCGACCGTACATGCGGACCTCGGCCTCGGTGGCATGCTCGGCCGAGACCCAGTGGAGCGTGGCCTTGACCTTCCGACCGTCGGGGGCGTCGCCGCCGCGGGTGGCCGGGTCGTACGTGCAGCGGAGTTCCGTGACGTTCCCTGAAGCATCCTTCACGACGTCCGTGCAGGTGATGAAGTAGGCGTACCGCAGCCGGACCTCGCGGCCCGGGGCGAGGCGATAGAACTTCTTGGGCGGGTCCTCCATGAAGTCATCCCGCTCGATGTAGAGGACGCGCGAGAACGGCACCTCGCGCGTACCGGCGGCCGGGTCCTCCGGGTTGTTGATCGCCTCCAGGGTCTCGCTTTCGCCCTCCGGGTAATTCTCGATGACGACCTTCAGCGGCCGGAGCACACCCATCACGCGCGGGGCGACGCGGTTCAGATGGTCGCGGACGCAGTGTTCCAGGAGGCGGACGTCGACGGTGCTCTCGGTCTTGGCGACGCCCACGCGTTCCAGAAACGCGCGGATGGCCTCGGGCGTGTACCCCCGCCGCCGCATGCCGCAGAGCGTGGGCATCCGCGGGTCGTCCCATCCGCGGACGAGCCCGTCGCGCACCAGTTCCGCCAGCCGCCGCTTGCTCATGACGGTGTGGGTCATCTCGAGGCGCGCAAACTCGATCTGCTGCGGATGGTGGACGCCGAGCCGATCGAGGAACCAGTCGTACAGGGGGCGGTGGTTCTCGAACTCCAGCGAGCAGAGCGAGTGCGTGATGCCCTCGATGGAATCCTCCAGCCCATGGGCCCAGTCGTAGGTGGGGTAGATGCACCAGGCGTCGCCCGTCCGGTGGTGCGACGCATGGAGAATCCGATACATGACGGGATCGCGCAGGTTGAGGTTGGGCGAGGCCATGTCGACACGAGCGCGCAGGACGCGGGAGCCGTCGGGGAACTCGCCCGCCCGCATCCGGGCGAAGAGGTCGAGGTTCTCTTCGGCCGGGCGGTCGCGGTGCGGGCTCTCGCGCCCGGGTTCGGTCAAGGTGCCGCGAAACCTGCGGATCTCCTCGGCCGAGAGGTCGTCCACGTACGCGTCGCCCTGCTCAATCAACTGGACGGCCCACTGATACATCTGCTCGAAGTAATCGGAGGCGTGGCAGAGATTTTCCCAGGCGTAGCCCATCCAGCGGACGTCCTCCTGGATGGCCTCGGCGAACTCGGATTCCTCCTTGATGGGGTTCGTGTCGTCGAACCGCAGGTTGCACGTGCCGCCGAACTCCTCGGCGACGCCGAAGTTGATGCTGAAGGCCTTGGCGTGGCCGATGTGGAGGTAGCCGTTCGGCTCGGGCGGGAAGCGGGTGCGGACCCGGCCGCCCCACTTGCCGGCGGCGGTGTCGCGTGCGACGACCTCGCGGATGAAGTCGCTCGGGCGGTCCGTTTCGTTTTCCGTCATGGTTAACGTTCCTTGGCAATTCGTTTCTTAACGCAGAGATCGCGGAGAACGCAGAGGAAAACCAGAGAACAACCAAAACGGCGGAAGGCTGGTGTATAAAGCGCTGTCATCCTGAGCGAAGCGAAGGATCTCGCCTTGGCCGTTGTCGTGGTTGTTACTCTACGTTTGCTGTTCTCCGTTTTTCTCCGCGCTCTCCGCGATCTCTGCGTTAAAAACCATTACGCCAGCGACCTGGCCTTGTCGATGGCCTCATCGATCCGGCCGAGGCATTCCTCGCGGCCGAGGACCTCCATCGTCTCGAAAAGCGGCGTCGAGACCCGCCGGCACGTGATCGCCACGCGGAGCGGCGAGAAGAATTCGCCGGCCTTCCACTCCATCGCCTCGGCCATCGCGCGGAGGTGCAACTCCATCGCCTCGGACTCCCACCCCTGCGGTTCGACCAGGGCCGTGCGCATCGCCTCCAGGGCCGCCAGCGTCTCCGGGCCCGTCCGGGTCGGCCTCTTTTTCTTGCCCTTCGTGGGAATGAGGAGGTCGGCGTCGTACGGCTCGCGTTCGACGAAGAAGCCGACGCCGGGGGCGAACTCCGACAACCGCCGCATCCGCTCCTGCATCAGGCCGACGATCGCCTTCAGGCCGTCCTCATCGCAGGCGGCCTCCAGCGCCTCGGGCATGAATCCCTCGCTGCGCAGGCGGCCCAGCAACTCCTCGAGCGGAAGCCGGCGGATCCACTGGCCGCTCAGCCACTCGAACTTATCGAGATCAAAAACGGGCCCCGACGTGACGAGCCGGTCGGTGGAGAACGCCGACAGGAACTCCTCCTTCGAGAAGACCTCCTGCCCGTCGGGCATCGAATGGCCGAGGAGCCCCAGGTAGTTGACCACGGCCTCCGCCAGGAACCCCTCGCGGCGGTACCACGCCACGCTGACGGGGTTCTTGCGCTTGGAGAGTTTCGATTTGTCCGGGTTCCGGAGCAGCGGCAGGTGATGCAGCCGCGGCGGCGCCCACCCGAGGGCCTCGTACAGCAGGACGTGCTTGGGCGTGGAGACGATCCATTCCTCGGCCCGGACCACGTCGGTGATGCCCATCAGGTGATCGTCGACGACGACCGCCAGGTGGTAGGTGGGGTAGCCGTCGGACTTCAGGAGGACCTGGTCGTCGATCTCGCGGTTATCGATGACGATGTCGCCGCGCAGGCCGTCGGCGAAGCGCGTCTGGCCTTCCATCGGGACGGCCAGGCGGACGGTGTGCGGCTCGCCGTCACCGGCCCGGCGGTCGGAGACCTCGGGCGGCAGGGAGCGGCACTTGCGGTCGTAGCCGGTGGCCTGGCCGGCCTTTTGGCGGCGCTTGCGGACCTCCGCCAGCCGCTCGGGCGAACAGAAGCACCGGTACGCGTGGCCGTCGGCGAGCAGGCGGTCGACGTACTCGCGGTACAGGTCCAGCCGCTCGCTCTGCCGATACGGGCCCACCGGGCCGCCGGTGTCCGGGCCCTCGTCGTGGTCGAGGCCGACCCAGTCGAGGGCGTCGAGGAAGACCTGCTCGGCCCCCTCGACGAAGCGGGCGCGGTCGGTGTCCTCGATGCGGACGAGGAACTGCCCCCCGGCCTGGCGGGCCATCGCCCAGTTCACCAGCGCGACGTACAGGTTTCCGATGTGGGCCTCGCCCGTGGGGCTCGGCGCGATGCGGGTGCGGACGGTCGGGGTCTCGGTATCGCTCATCAGAGGGGCTTCCTGCTGAAATCGCGGATCGAACGCGCCCGGACCGGAACTCTCTCCGGGACACGGCACCCCCCTTCGGAAACCCGCGGGCCGGGACGGCGCCCGGCGTCCGGAGGTTACGGTTCGGCGGGGGGGGTGGTCGTGCCCGGATCGTCCTCACCGAGGATGTTCTCGGGAATCTTCAGTTCCGGTTTGGCCTTGCCTTCCTCGCCCTTCTTGGGAGCGGCGTCGGGCTTCTTCTCCGGCGGCTGGTTCTCTTCGGGTTTCGGCGCCGGCTTCTCCTCGGGCTTCGGCGCCGGTTTCTCGTCGGGCTTCGGCGCCAGCTTCTCCTCGGGCTTCGGCGCCGGCTTCTCGTCGGGTTTCGGCGCCGGCTTCTCTTCAGGTTTCGGCGCCGGCTTCTCTTCGGGTTTCGGCGCCGGTTTCTCTTCAGGTTTCGGCGCCGGTTTCTCCTCGGGCTTCGGCGCCGGCTTCTCTTCAGGCTTCGGCGCCGGTTTCTCTTCGGGCTTCGGTTCTTCGGCGGGCTTCTTCTCCGTTTCCGGGGTCTCGGCGGGTTTTGCCTCGGCGGGCGGGGGCTCGGACGCCTCGGCCTCGGCCGGCGCCGGCGTGACGGGTTTCGCCCACTGGGCCACCTGCCGGCGGATGGACGGCTGGTCGGGGTTCGCCTCCAGGCTCTTGTGCCACTGCTCCAGGGCGCTCTGGCGAAGCCGGTCCTGGTCCGGATGACGGAGATACAGAATCATGTAGATGGCCGCCAAGCTGTTCCGGACGTCCCACGCGTCCGGGGCGTCGGCGAGAATCGGCTGCAACTGCTCGATGGCGGCCCCGTACCGTTTCTTCTTGCTGTAGGCGAACGCGAGGCGTTTGCGGACAATCGGGTCGTCGGGCGCGAGTTCGGCGGCCTTCTTCAGTTCCTCCAGCGCCTCGTCGTAGCGGCCCTGCTTGAGATAGGCCGTACCGAGGTTCACGTGGACGGGCCCCTGGTCATCGTCCAGGGCGATGCTCTTGCGGTAGGCGGCGACGGCGCGGTGCATTTCGCCCTGGGCGTCGTAGACGGCCCCGAGGTTCGACCACGCGTAGGCGTGGTTCGGATCGAGTTCGGTCGCCTCGAGGGAATGGGTCTCGGCCTTGACGAGGTCGCCCAGGCGGAAGTAGACCACCCCCAGGTTGACGCGGGCCGGCACGTAATCCGGGTTCAGGTCGACGACGTGCTCGTAGGTCTCGGCGGCCTCGGGGTCCCGCTCCAGCGCCTGGTACACCCGGCCGAGACGATATTGAAAGGTGTATTCGCGCGGCTTCTGGGCCACCGCCTTCTGGTACGGCTCGACGGCCCGTTCGAATCGGCCCTGCTCGCGGAAGGCGTCGCCGAGGCCGACGTAGGCCAGGGCGAGGTCGTCGTCCAACTGGATGGCCGACTCGAACTGGCGGATCGCCTCGTCCAGCCGGCCGGCCTCCAGGTGCAGGTACCCCGTTCCGTAATGGCGCATAGCGTCTTCGCGATGGCATCCCGCGGCCAAGGCGATCGCGCATGCCACGAGCAGACCCACCGTTGCCGTCCGATTCATTCGCGCAGTCCTCCCTCCCGACACGTGCGGCACCATTCTACGAGGCCGCCCGCCCGCCTGTCAAAACAAAGCCCGAAGCGCAACGGCGGGCAACAGGCCCTCGGGCACAGGCATCGGGCGCGCCTCGCCCGGCAGGCGGGGAGGCCGGCGCCTCGGTCGCGGATCCCGCCCCGTTTCGCCGGCCGTCGCCGTTGCTTTTATCGGCCGTCATCGGTACAATCAACTATCCGCTCCGACCCCGGTGGATCCTGCCATGACGCAACCAACCCGCATTCTGATCCTGACGGCCCTGGCGGCGGCCATCGCCGGCTGCTCGGCCGAGTGGCACACCGATGACGCCGACCGGGAAGTGTACGGCATCGTGGCCGAAACGGAGGCGGACGCCCTGGGGCGGGTCCGGTCGTTCAACGTGCGTCCCCGCCCGGATCCGGCCCAGGTCCTCGAGTCGGCCCGCGCCGCCCCAGCCGACGCCGGCGCGGCGGAGGGCGAGGGGAAGGCCGAACCGTCCGACGCCCCGGCCGGCGCGGCGGCCCCGGCCGGCGCGGCGCCGGCGCCCCAAGTCCCGGCGGACGGCGGAGGCAACGGCGAGGGCGCGGGCGACGCGGCGGCCTCGGAGGCGATGACTCCGGGCGCGGGCGCCGCCGCGGAAGAAGCGGCCGCCGAGGCGGAGGCGATCCTCGCTGCGAGCCCTGCCGCTCTCGAGGACATCATCCCGGAGGACCTGCCCCCGCCCGTGCCGGCGCCTGCGCCGGAGGCGGTCCATCTCACGATGGCCGGCGCCATGCGCGTCGCCGTCGCCGCCAGCCGCACCTACCAGTCCCGCAAGGAGGACGTGTACCTGTCGGCGTTGGCGTTGACGCTGCAGCGGTACCTCTTCCGGCCGCACCCGTTTGCCACCGGCACGGTGGACTACGCGAGCGATTTCCAGGACGGCACCGGCCGGGTCCGGTCGTGGGACCCCGGGGCGGAAGTGGGCGTCTCGCAGCAACTGGCGGACGGGGCCGTCGTGGCCGGCAGCCTGGGCATCGCGGCGCTGAAGTATCTCAATAAAGAACTCGGCGACACGGTGGACGCGGCGCTGGACTTCTCGCTGAGCCAGCCGCTGTGGCGCGGCGCGGGGCGCGAGGTCGTCCAGGAGAACCTCCTCCAGGCCGAGCGGAACGTGGTGTACGCCGTCCGCTCGTTCGCGCGATTCGAGAAGACGTTCGCCGTCAGCGTGGCCTCGGAGTACCTGCGGACGCTCCAGGCCCGCGACGCCGTCATGAACGCCTGGAACAACTACGAAAGCCTGCGACGGGGCCGGCAGCAGTCGGAGTGGCTGGCCAAGGCGGAACGGCTGGCGGAGTTCGAGGTGGACCAGGCCCGGCAGAGCGAGTTCGCCGCCTACAACCGCTGGATCGTCGAACGCGAGGATTATGTCAATCAACTCGATGCGTTCAAGTTGACGCTCGGCATCCCGGTGACCGCCGAGATCACCCTGGTCCCGGGCGAACTCGACCGCCTGCGCGAGGCCGGCCTGCGGCGAATGGAGCAGCCCCTTCTGGAGGCCACGACCACCGCCCTGGCCACCCGGCTCGACCTGACGAACACCCAGGGGGCCGTCGACGACGCCGCACGCAAAATCATCGTCGCCGAGGACGGTCTCAAAGGCGACGTGGACCTGGTGGCAAGCATCGGCTACGCGCCGCGGGCCGACAGGGTGCAGTCGGCCCGGATCGCCCTGTCGCGGGGCGATTACCGCGTGGGCTTCGACATCGATCTGCCGGTGGACCGCCTGACGGAGCGCAACGCGCTGCGGGAGACGCAGATTACCGAGCAGGCCGCTCGCCGCGCCCTCGAAGAGGCCCGCGACAACGTCGTGCTGGACGTGCGGCAGGCGCACCGACGGCTCCAGCAGGCGCGGGAGAGTTACGAGATCCAGAAACGGAGCGTCGCCCTGGCCGAGCGGCGGGTGGAGTCGACCCGGCTGTTGCTCCAGGCCGGACGCGTCGAACAGCGAGACCTCCTGGACGCCGAGGCGGACCTCCTGGCGGCCCGTAACGCCCTGACCGCCGCCCTGGTCACCCACACGATCGCCAGCCTCGATTTCGCCCGCGACCTGGGGACGCTGACCGTCGATGAGAAGGGACAGATCAATGGATGGATCCTTACCGACAACGGCCCGTAGCGGGGCCACGGCGTCGGCGTCGGCGGCAAGCGGGACGTCGCGGCGGTGGCTTCGGCTCGGCCTGGCCGTCGGCGCCGCCGTCGTGCTCGCCGTCGGCATCGCCGTCTGGGCGGGGATGGACGTCGGCTCGGCGAAGCGGGCGACGGCCGGCCAGGTGGCGGCCGCCGTGCGCGAGCCGCTCGTCGTCAGCATCACCGAGAGCGGCGAGGTGGACGCCAAGCGGTCCACGATCGTCCGCTGCGAGGTCGAGGGCCAGAGCACCGTCGTGTGGATCATCGAGGAAGGCACGCTCGTCAAGGAGGACGACGAACTGATCCGGCTGGATTCGGCGGCCCTGGAGGAGAAACTCCGCTCGCAGGAAATGGCGCACAAGACCGCCAAGGCCGCCTTCGAGAAGGCCGAGAAGGCGTACCTCATTGAGCAAAGCACCCGCGAAAGCCTCCTGGCGGAGGCCAACCTGGCCGTCAAGTTCGCCCTGCTCGATCTCCGCAAGTACCTGGGCGCGGACCTGGCCGACGACGTTGTCCAGGCCGAGGGCGGCACCGATTTCGACAGCCTCGTCGACGAGGAGCGTCTCGGCGGCGAGGCGCTCCAGCAGAAACTCAAACTCAAGAGCGATATCGACCTGGCGGAGGAAGAACTCAAACGCGCCAACAGCACCGTCGAATGGACCCGCAAACTGGAAAGCCGCGGCTACGTGACCGGCATGGAACTGGAGGCCGACGAACTGAAGGCCCAGCGCATGGACGTGGCCCTCGGCCAGGCCAAGACCGCCCTCGACCTCTTCCTCCGCTACGAGTTCCCCAAGATGGCCGAGCAGTACTACACCGACTGGCTCGAGGCCGGCCGCGAACGCGACCGCGTGGACGCCCGGACCCAGAGCGAACTCGACAGCGCCAAGGCCGACCTGGAGAACAACCGCGAGGCGCTGCGGCTGGAGGAAACGAACCTCGAAAAGGTCCGCGAGCAACTCGCCGCCACCACCATCACCGCCCCCCAGCCCGGCATGGTCGTCTACCACGCCGAACGCGGGCGCCGCTGGGGCAGCAACGAGCCCCTGGAGGCCGGGGCCACCGTCTACCATCAACAGTCGCTCATCAAACTGCCCGACCTCTCGGAGATGAGCGTCGAGGTCCGCCTCCACGAATCCGTCGTCAAGCAGGTCGACACCGGCGACCGGGCCCTCGTGCGCATCGACGCCCTGCCCGACCAGCGCCTGACGGGCACCGTGACCAAAATCGCCGTCATGCCCGACCGGACGAACTGGTGGCTGAACCCGGGCCTGAAGACCTACACGACCGAGGTCACGCTGGACGAAACGCCGACGGGCCTGAAGCCCGGCATGAGCGCCCAAGTTGAGATCCTCATCGACCGGCGCGACGACGTCCTCCAAGTGCCCATCTCGGCCGTCCACGTCGAGAAGGGGTTCCAGGTGGTCTACGTCGACGCGGCGGGGGGCATCGAGACGCGGCGCGTGACGGTCGGCCTCTCGAACCAGCAGCACGCCGAAATCCTGGAGGGCCTGGAGGCCGGCGAGCGCGTGTACCTGTACCGTCCGACGGGCGCCCCCGCCCTGGACGTGCCCGCGGGCGCCAAGCCCCCGCAGGGCGCGACCGACGACGAGTGGGGCGAGGCCCCCGCCGCCGCCCCCGCCGACAAGACGCCCGGGGACGAAAAGGCCGGTCCGCCCCGCGGCGGGATGCCTGACCTCAAGAACCTCTCGCCCGAGCAGATGAAGCAGATCCGCGAGCGGCTCAAGAACCTCCCCGAAGACCAGCGCAAACGCCTTCAGAAGATGATGCAGCAGGGCGGCGCCGGCGGCAAGCCGCCCGCCGGCCGCACGCCCTCCGACCGCGACGACAACGCCGGCACCAACCGCACCGGCACCGGCCGCCGCAAGGCCGGCCGACAGGACGCCGAGACCTCCCCATGAGCCTCGCCCGACTCGTCGACCTGAAGAAGACGTACCAGATGAGCGCCGACGTCTCCGTCGAGGCGCTGCGCGGCGTGAATCTGACGGTCGAGGAAGGCGACTACCTCGCCGTCATGGGACCGTCCGGCTCCGGCAAGAGCACCCTGCTGAACCTCATGGGGTGCCTGGACCGGCCGACGAGCGGCCGATATATTCTCGGCCAGGACGACGTCTCGCGTCTCTCCGACGACGCCCTCAGCGAAGTGCGCAGCCGGCGGATCGGGTTCGTCTTCCAATCGTTCAACCTGATACCGCAACTCACGGCCCTGGACAACATCGAGGTGCCGCTCTTTTACCAGGGCATCCCTCGCCGCCAGCGCCGACACCGCGCCGCCGACCTGGCCGACCGCGTCGGCCTGGGCGACCGCGCCCGGCACCGTCCGGCGGAACTCTCCGGCGGCGAACAGCAGCGGGTGGCCATCGCCCGGGCCCTGGCGAACGACCCGCTCATCCTGCTCGCCGACGAGCCGACCGGCAACCTCGACTCCCGCACCGGCGACGACATCCTGGATCTCTTCGACGCGCTGGCCGAGCGCGGCCGGACGCTCATCGTCGTCACGCACGACCCGCAGGTGGGCAAGCGGACCCATCGCATCGTCCGCATGGCCGACGGGAGGGTCGTCAACGGGAAGCCATGACGGCGCCTGCGGCCCCGATAGGGTGATCGGAGGTTCCAGGGCCGAGACGAGCGCGGAACGCGGCCAATGTTCGCCGGCCCGCTTGCGGGCCGCGCCGTTGGGAATGCGGCGGGTCTCCGCACCCGCCGCGCGGAAGCGAAATGAACGATCCGGGCGCGGTGGGCACGCTGGCCCACCGCGCACAAGAACCTGCAGCCCCAACGCACTGACCGAGTGAACCCGAGATGCTCCCCTTCAAATCCACCGAGATTCTGCGGCTGGGCATCCGAAGCCTGCTCGTCCATCCCGGGCGGAGCGTCCTGACGATGCTCGGCATCCTGTTCGGCGTGATGGCGGTCATCGCGACGCTGGCGGTCGTGCGAGGCATCGGCGAGAAGATGAAGGAGGAAATCCGGCGCATGGGCGCCACCAACATCATCGTCGAGGCCGTCAAGCCCGCCGAGAGCGAGTCCACCACCGAACAGAGCGCGTCGAGCGGCGTGGCGATCAATTACGGCCTGACCTACGAGGACGCCGAACGCATCCAGTCCTCCGTTCCGACGGCGGAGGTGGTCGTGCCCGCCCGGCGCATCCCCGTCATCGCCCGGTACCTGACCAGCCGCACGCGGGCCGAGGTCCTCGGCACCGTCCCGTGGTACGACGAGACGTACGGCATCCGCGTGGCGCGGGGACGATGGCTGACGGCCGTGGACCAGCACAAGATCGACAACGTGTGCGTCCTGGGCGCCGGCATCGCCCGCAAACTCTTTCCCCGCTCCGAGGCGGTCGGCCGGAACCTCTGGCTGGGCGAGTACACCTACCGCGTGGTCGGCGTGATGGAGGAGCGCGGCAAGACATCGGGCGGCGAGGGCAGCGAGTACGACCGCACCATCTACATCCCCCTGACGGCCGCCCGCCGACGATTCGGCGAAACTCTCAGCGACCGCTCGGCCGGCACGCGGAGTTTC
>Ga0272442_10012116_pt1 | contig 10456 bp, 12 predicted proteins | sample SSMForm2O_FD_200262 | JGI IMG/M metagenome (GOLD analysis project Ga0272442, IMG submission 200262) | Marine sediment archaeal communities from Little Sippewissett salt marsh, Falmouth, MA, United States - SSM-Form-2O | ecosystem: Environmental > Aquatic > Marine > Wetlands > Sediment ... | reverse complement strand
GTAGATGGTACTCAATATCCCCCTGTTGACGGGGAGAAGATGGGGGCTAAAGAGGATTTTCACCTCTTCGTTCGCAAGCAGGGATATCTCCTGCTCCATCTCGGGTGCATGACGATGCACACCTACTTTATAGGCCTTAAATCCCTCATTCACCTCACAGAAAAGCGAGCCCACCTGCAGATTCCTGCCCGCACCAGTCGTTCCAGACTTTGAATCGATGATGATCGACGAGAGGCCAATATATCCACCCTTCAGAAGCGGTGCAAGGCCCAGGATGACGCTCGTGGGATAGCATCCGGGATTGGCAACAAGATCGGCCCTTTTGATATCCTCTCTGTAGAGTTCGGGAAGGCCGTAGACGGCTTTGGCGAGAAGCTCAGGGGCGCTGTGCTGTATATACCATTTTTCATAGGTTGCCCGATCGCGCAACCGAAAATCGGCACTGAGATCCACGACCTTTGTCCCTTTCTCCAAAAAAGCGGGTGCCACCGCCATGGCCTCGCCATGGGGAACCGCAAGAAACACAACATTACAAAGCCCGGCAACCTTCTCGGGAGATGCATCGATGTAAGTAAGATCGGTTACCCCCCGAAACAGGGGGTATACATCGGATATGGGCGTTCCCTTGTACTGCCTCGACGTTAAGGCCACCACCTCCACCTTCGCGTGAGCAATGAGCAGTCTCAAAAGCTCCTGACCGGTATACCCGCTCGCCCCATATATCCCTGCTTTTATCATCTATACCCTCCGAAAAAAAAAGGGGGCCAAGGCCCCCATACGGTTTACTGCTATTATCTCTTTGAATACTGGAACCTTTTTCTCGCTCCAGGCTGGCCATATTTCTTCCGTTCTTTTATTCTTGCATCCCTCGTGAGGAAACCTGCTTTTCGAAGAGCGGTTTTCAGGTCGGCATCATACTCAACAAGTGCCTTTGATATGCCGTGTTTAATCGCGTCTGCCTGGGCGGAAATACCGCCGCCTGCCACGTTGACATAGAAATCGAACTTGTCTCTACTCTCAGTAATATCAAGGGGCTGCCAGACCAGTCTTTTTAGAATATCCCGCGGGAAATACTCATCAAAATCTCTCTTGTTGATTACGAAACTACCGCTTCCTTCTTTCATCCATACCCGCGCCACGGCATTTTTCCTCTTGCCTGTGGCATAGAATCTCTTATCGGCCATATACCTGATCTCCTACCCTTATGACATTTCCAGTACCTGCGGCGTCTGAGCATTATGGGGGTGCTCATCACCACAGTATATCTTCAGTTTTGTCAGCATCTGCCTGCCCAGCCTGTTCTTCGGGAGCATACCCTTCACGGCGAAACGGAGAAGATTTTCCGGTTTCTTTTCCCGAATTTTCTCAGCCGTCGCACTCTTTAATCCTCCCGGGTAACCGCTGTGTCGATAATACATCTTCTTCTGCAGTTTATTACCCGTCAGTGTAATCTTATCGGCATTGACCACCACGACAAAATCCCCTGTATCGACATGAGGTGTATAAATCGGCTTATGTTTGCCTCTCAGGCGAATCGCTATCTCTGCCGCCACTCTTCCCAACACCTTGTCACTGGCATCAATAATATACCAGTCTCTCGATACTTCTTCTTTTTTAGCACTATAAGTCTTCATAAATCACCGCTTACTCGTAAGAACTGAAGGCGTAAACTATGAAATTAAAATGGATTTGTCAAGAAAAAACTATATAAATAGGCCTACCAATTTTGAGAACTGCCCGCTTTTCCGAGACCGTTGAGCGAAAAGAGGACCATAATACTCCTGTCATCGTCGGAATCCCTGTAGCTCACCTCGACACCCCAGCATTGTCGGTGGTAATCGATGCCGAACTTTGTCTCCAGATTTTTCTCATAGAGCTCGTTTCTCCGCAGGCCGTAGAGAAGATCGAGCGTTTCGACAACCTTTGCCCGTGCCGAAAGATTCAACTCTTCGATGGTATCCCTGGTATACCGGTACTCCGAGGTCAGCGAATCGCCTCTGTCATCACTGATATCGAGGCGACCATTTAATTTTTTCCACTCCCCAGCATTGATGTCGATGAGGGCGTCCGAATCAAAGGCAAAGTAACGAACGGGATTGATGTTCATCTCTACAGTGATGTCGCCGAAGGGACGCCGCTTGTCACCAGGCTCTTCAATGTCTCTCCTCGCTTCACGGATATTAAAATCCTGCCCCAGCTTCAAACGGAAAAGTTCCCGGTACACGACCTTTCCCTCGGCATCCCTCAGCCTTGCAGTGAGAGTGTTTGTCACAGAGAGATTCACCCGGTTCGCCTGCTCTATCTCTTCGGCAAAATCGGGAATATCCTCCTGAGCAACAGAGGGAATATAGGTATAGGTAAGCTCGGGTTTCATGCCATGACGTATCTTTTCGATATTTCCGAGATGCGCAGGAAAGATCCTGCTCACCTCGGTGCTGATCACCGCACCTGCGCTGACGAGAGCCCTGCTGCTCCTGCTCCCCTCGCCGGAGACATCCTTGCATTCGGAGTCCCATAGGGTCTCCCTGAAGCTCACCTCCGGTTCAACAGTGAGAAACTCCCCGAGATAAAGGGGAAGAGAAACCGTGGGGGTAAAATCGAGAAGATGTCCCCGTTCCCCTGCTTCGCGATAGTAATAATCATAAACCGATTCAAGCCTCACATAAAGGGGTGTCGCAAAGAGGGGCTGTTTTATCCCCGTCAGGGTAATTTCGGGATACTTCTGCAACGTCTCGTCATTGGAATAACTCAGAAAATCGTCGGTGTATTTGACCAGGGCTGTCAGGTTGAATCGATCCCATTCCTTGACGACGCGCGCCTTCGAATCGAGCGATGTAAGAGATTTATCACCCAGAAATGAAACCCGTTTGAACCGGTCACCATCGGGCCCGTAGTGAACCAGGTAGTAATTATAGGAATCAAAGTCTCTGAAATACCAGTTATCGGAAACCCTGCTGATATCGGTTCTCAGATATAAACCGGGGGTAAACTCCGTTTCGTGATTCAGATAGTAGGACCATCTCTCCTGACCATCCTGCCAGTCCCTGCTAGGATAGTCGGAATTCTCCTCGGATATCCTTTTGGTATCGTTCAGATAAGAACCGTAGAGGCTGCCGAAGGAGTGATTACCGATATAGTATCTGACCTCTCCCCCCTCCTGAAATCCCCGCTTGTCCATGTAGCGCTGATAGAGAGTCGCGTCGACACTCTCTGATAGCACCAAGAACAGGGGAAGCTCCATGTCCCAACCGAGTTTGTCGCTCGAGTGGGAAATATAGGGAAAGAGAAACCCCGACTGCCTCGTTGTCTTGGCGGGAAATCGCAGATAGGGAAAGTAGAGAAGGGGAACATTGCGTACCTGAAATGTCCCTCCCTTAATATTCCCGTATCCATCGATCGTTACATCGACCTCGCTTCCGGAAAATCTCCAATCGGGGACTTCTGTGTCACAGGTCGTGGCCCAAGCGTCGACAAGAGAATAGGAGGCCTCTCCGGTCTTCCTTATTTCGGCCCCTGAGAGATAGAGGTTGTTCTCCTGAAAGAAGAGGGTCCCCCCCTCTACAACACCCCTTTGTGTGGCAATATCAAAACTGACACGTTCTCCCTGAAGAATATCCTGCCCGCTTTTTACAACCACGCCGCCTTCGGCCACAACACGACTCGTTTCCTTGTTGAGGCTTACCCTGTCCGCTGTTAGGGTGCCCTCGGCAAATACGATAATGACATTTCCCTCGGCACGATAGGTCTCGCTGCCACTGTCATAGGAGAGGCTGTCCGCCTCGATATTCACGGGACCTTTCGCTGCATCAATTTCCGAGGCGATGGGGACTTCAATCCAGACGAAAAAAAAGATGAGAATAATCGTTATTATAGAGGAAAGCAGTATCTTTCTTTCCACAAAAACCCCCTTGGTCATTGAATCTCGCCGCAACACGTTGCGGGTAATCTCCGATTGTTAAGGAATATTTATTCTCTATTCGCTCGCTAAACCCGCCAAAAGTAACGGGGTTATCGCTCGCTGTTCAATTCAAGATCCCGTATTCATTAGCACAAAAAGCCCTTTTAAAAAATCTAAAAGAGGGCCTGCCGCTTAATTTCACCGATGAGATAGAGTGAACCGGTAATACAGATGAGATCATCCTCCGCCGAACCATGAAGTGCCCGTGAAACCGCCTCCCGGGAATCTCGGGCCACGGTAACATCATTATTATAGAACCGGGCAACCACCTCCATATCCTCCGGTTTCAGGGCCCGTTCCTCCTGAATCCCCGTAAGAATGAGCCGATCGGCCAGGGGAGCGAGTCTCAACAACATTGCTCGGAAATCCTTGTCATTCAGGGCACCGAAAACAACGGTGAGCTTCTTGAAGGAAAGCTCATGGGAAAGCGCCCGTGCGAGGGCGGAAATACTCGCCGGATTATGAGCCCCATCAAGGATTACCTGTGGTGATCTACTGACAATTTCCAGCCTCCCCTCCCAGGCCGCATCTCGCGCACCGTCGATGAGTGAATCATCCCCTACTACCAACCCCTTTGAGGAGATACTCTCCGCTGCCGCGAAGGAAAGAGCTGTATTTTCAAGCTGGTGCCTGCCGATGAGGGAAATATCAACGTCCCGGCAGGTGGTTTGCAGGCCATAATAAGAAAATCTCGTCGGTCCTTTTCGCCTGATCTTGAAATCACGTCCGATCCTGTAGAGAACGGCCCCCTTCTCGTGGCTGATCCTTTGAAGAGCCTCCAGGGCAGGTCCCTGGCGAACCCCTGTGACACAAACCCCGCCCTTCTTTATGATTCCTCCCTTTTCACCTGCAATGGATCGAAGGTCCTTACCGAGAAACTGAGTGTGTTCCATGGCGATATTCGTGATGATCGAAACCTCGGGAGTGACAAGATTTGTCGCATCGAGTCTCCCTCCCATGCCAACCTCCAGAACTGCGATATCGACTTGGCACCGCGCAAAATAGAGAAATGCAATAGCTGTGGCAAACTCGAAGTAGGTAACTTTCGGATCGCCCCCTCGTCGCAGTTCATCAATAAGACGGCAGAGTTCCTCCCTGGAAATCATGACACCGTCTATCCGTATGCGCTCTTCAAAATCCACAAGGTGCGGCGAGGTAAAAAGGCCGACCTTCAGGCCCTCCTTTTGAAGTATTGACGAGAGGATTGCCGCGACGGATCCCTTGCCGTTGGTCCCTGCAATAAGGATCGATCTGTATGCACTCTGGGGATTAGCAAAATGATCCAAGAGTTCCCTCAGAGGACCGAGGCCGAGGCGGATACCCCTCGTCTTCAGACTCGAAAGATAGTGAAGTGATTCCTGACCTGTCATATATCTTCACCCGCTTGAACCTTGGTGGCACCCCTCAGGAGATGGCACGGCGGCATGTCGAAAGAATAGGAACGAAAATAGGAACAATAAACAAAAAGCCATGGGGAAACAAAATATTACACCCATGGCTTCGCTGTAATACTATTGATTTAATACCTGTCCGTTACTCGGGAGTAACCTTGAATACCTCGTCACCGGGGCGAACCCTGTCGGAGACTTTCATGCCGATGTAATCTCCTACTTTGGCCTTTTCGATCTTCTCGTTGTTGATCTCCATCGAGTCGATTTTATCTTCAAAATCTGTCGTATGGCCGCTGAATTTGATCGTATCGCCCACATCAAGCTCTCCAGAGGTTATTTTGATGGCCGCAACGCTCGGTTTCGCAAAAAATTTCACCACTTCTCCTATTTTCTCTTCACCCATGATGTCATCCTCCTTACTATTTCCACAGAATAAAACATCCCAAAAGGACAATATAGATAAGAATATTTCAGATGTTCGTAACGTGAGGATTATAGCCTTCCTGAAAAATAAATCAAGAATAAAAAAGGCAAGGTAGATTACCTTGCCTTTCTTTTCCTATAATTATCGTGGCCGCTATTTCTTCTTTGCCGCCTTCTTCGGTTTCTTTGACTCTTTCTTAACCTCGGGAATCAACTCGATGATCGAGAGCGGTGCGTTGTCACCGACCCTGTTGCCGGTCTTTATAATTCTCGTGTATCCACCGATTCTTTCGCTGTAACGGGGAGACAATTCCACGAAGACCTTGTCCGTTACTTCCCGATCCCTTATATAGGAAAGCGCCTGTCTCCGGGCATGGAGACTTCCCCTCTTGCCCAGGGTAATCATCTTTTCGGCAACGCTTCGCAATTCCTTTGCCTTCGCATCGGTCGTTATTACTTTCTCATGCCTTAGAAGGGATGTTACCAGATTCCTCAGCATCGCTTTCTTATGACTCGATGTCCTCCCCAGCTTCCTTCCGGCTTTTCTGTGACGCATTACAGATCATTCCTTTCAAAAAATATTTTACTCTTCCGTATCCTCACCCTCTTCAGGTGCGGGGAAATCGAGTTTCATGCCGAGGCCCAGACCCATCTCGGAAAGTATCTCCTTTATCTCATTGAGCGACTTTCTGCCGAAATTTTTTGTCTTCAGCATCTCCGCCTCTGTCTTCTGGACAAGCTCACCGATAAACTGAATACCGGCATTTTTCAAACAGTTTGCCGATCTCACCGAGAGTTCTAGCTCATCGACACTCTTGAAGAGATTTTCATTTACCTTCTCTTTTTCCTCAACCTCTTTCGGTTCCTCTTCTTCTTCGACCTCGTCGAAGTTGATAAAGGCCTCCAGCTGCTCCTTCAATATCCGCGCGGCATAGGCAACGGCATCCTCGGGCATGATGCTGCCGTCTGTCCAGACCTCGAGAACAAGCCTGTCATAATCGGTAATCTGACCAACCCTGGCGTTTGTTACCGTATAGGTCACCTTCTTGATGGGCGAAAAGATAGCATCAATATTGATCGTCGTTTCGGGTTGCTCGATATCCGTTTCTCTCGCTGCAGGTACATACCCCTTGCCAACGTCAACAACCATCTCTGCCTTCAATGTTGACTTGTCAGAAAGAGTTGCGATGTGGTGCTTCGGATTCAATATTTCGACACTCCCGTCGGTAACGATATCTCCCGCTGTAACCACACCCTTCTTCGATGTATCAATTGTAATGATCTTCGGTCCCTCTCCATGAAGCTTGAGACGAACACCCTTTAAGTTCAATATTATAATTGTGACATCTTCTTTTACGCCGGGGATCGTTGAAAACTCATGAAGAACTCCGTCAAATCTTACGGAAACGATAGCCGCACCATAAATAGATGACAGGAGAACTCTCCTGAGTGCATTCCCCAGGGTAATACCGAAACCTTTTTCCAAAGGCTGGCAGTCAAATTCGCCATAAAAAGAAGTATGGCTCTTTTCGTCTACATCTATTTTCTTCGGTTTTATAAGACTGCGCCAGTTTCTTTGCATATTATTTGTTCCCTATTTTTACGTTGTTTTATCTATTATTTAGAATAAAACTCTACAACTAACTGTTCCTGTACCGGCATCGCCAGCTCTTCCCTTGAGGGTAACGCCTTCAGCGTCCCCTTGAAGCCAGCCTTATCGAACTCAATCCACTGGGGAATACCGCGTCGTGCTACCGTGTCCATCGCTTCAAGAATTGATCCTACCTTCTGGCTCTTTTCAATCACCTGAATCTCATCTCCCACCTTTACCTGATAGGAGGGGATATTCACCTTTTTACCATTCACAAGAAAATGGTTGTGCCGGACCAACTGTCTCGCCTCATTCCTCGAATTCGCGAAGCCGATCCTGTATACCATATTATCCAATCTCTTCTCCAAAAGAAGGAGGAGGTTTGTTCCCGATACACCCTTCTGGCGATCACCCTTTTCGAAATAGCCTTTAAACTGCTTTTCCAGAAGACCGAACATCCTCTTGAGTTTCTGCTTCTCTCGAAGCTGAATCCCATAATCGGATTTTTTTCTTCTCATCTGGCCATGTTCACCCGGGGCATAGCCCCGACGCTCAAAGGCACATTTGTCGCTATAACATCTGTCACCCTTAAGAAACAGTTTTATGCCCTCACCTCGACATAACCTACATGCTGATCCCCTATACCGTGCCAAAATATTCCTCCATTATATCTCTATCGCTTTTATCCAATTAAACTCTTCTTCTCTTCGGCGGTCTGCAACCATTATGCGGAATCGGTGTAACGTCCTTGATAAGGCTGATATTGAGACCCGCTGCCTGTATAGCCCTCAGTGCAGATTCGCGTCCCGCACCGGGCCCCTTGACATACACCTGCACATTTCTCAGTCCATGTATCCGTGCTTTCTTGACCGCATCCGTCGCCGTCAGCTGAGCGGCAAAGGGGGTGCTTTTTCTCGAACCCTTAAACCCCTGACCACCGCCGGAAGACCATGAGATGACATTTCCGCTCAGGTCCGTAATGGTAACGATCGTATTATTGAACGTCGATTGAATATGGGCAATACCGTCAGATATATTCTTTTTTTCTTTCTTCTTCGTGCTTCTTCTTCGTTTAGGTTGAGCCATTTCCCCTCCGAATCTAAGTTATTTCTTTCTCTTACCACCAATCGCCCGTCTGGGTCCTTTTCGTGTTCTCGCATTGGTACACGTTCTCTGACCCCTCACGGGAAGGCCTCGTCTGTGTCTCAAACCCCTGTATGCACCTATGTCCATAAGACGTTTGATCGACATAGTGATTTCCCTTCTGAGATCACCTTCAACCTTGTATTCACCGTCTATTATATTTCGTATCGCTGTTATCTGTTCATCGGCGAGATTATCCGTCTTCGTATTACCATCAATACCAGCCTCTTCCAGTATCTTTTTCGATCTGGTACGTCCGATACCGTATATATACGTTAGCGCGATTTCCATTCTCTTGTTTTTTGGTAAATCAACACCTGCTATTCTTGCCACCTTGAAACCTCCCCTTCGCTATCCTTGTCTCTGTTTATGCTTGGGATTCTCGCACAACACTCTCAGAACGCCCCGCCTTCTGATAATCTTGCATTTATCACATATTTTTTTTACTGATGCCCGTACCTTCACTTTGCTCACTCCATGAATCACTGTATGTTATTTTGACCTGTAGGTAATTCGACCTCTCGTTAGATCATAGGGTGACAATTCAACGGTAACCTTGTCGCCCGGCAATATCTTTATAAAATGCATCCTCATCTTACCTGATATATGGGCAAGCACGAGATGCCCGTTCTCAAGTTCGACACGGAACATTGCATTCGGCAATGGTTCGATTACGGTACCTTCAACTACTATAGATTCTTCTTTTGCCATATTATCGATACCTATAAATACTTAATGCGTTGACATCGTCTTACTCAGTATTTCCGGCCCGTTTTCCGTAATTGCCACCGTATGTTCAAAATGGGCCGATAGTTTCCCGTCCGTCGTCATCACCGTCCAGCCATCCGACTTAACCTTGACCCTGTAGGTCCCCTCATTAACCATCGGTTCAATAGCTAAAACGATTCCGGGTTTCAACTCGATGCCTCGTCCCCGAATTCCATAGTTTGGTACCGGCGGATCTTCATGGAGGTTTTTTCCTATTCCGTGACCGACATAATCTCGCACGATGGAAAATCCTTCATTTTCAACATATTCCTGCACCGCAAAAGAAACATCACCCAGTCTGTTTCCCGCTTTTGCCTCCTCGATACCCTTATAAAGAGCCTCTTGTGTCACCTTCATAAGACGTTGTGCCTTATTTGACACCTCGCCAACGGGTAGCGTTATTGCAGAATCTCCATAGTATCCACCGTAACAGACACCATAGTCCAGACTTATTATGTCACCATCCTTCAGAACCCTCCCCGAAGGAAATCCGTGAACCACCTCTGAGTTCACAGACGCACAGAGTGCAAAAGGATAGCCACTATAGCCTTTGAAGGCCGGTACCGCCCCTTTCTTATGCGCATATGACTCCGCATATTCATCAAGTTCAAGAGTCGTAACGCCTGGCCTGACCCGCTCACGTAATCCTTCCAATACTTCGGCTACGATTCCATTACTCTCCCTCATCTTTTTAATTTCCGCGGGAGATTTAAGGATCACCATCTACTTTTCCCTTGTCTCATGAACTATTAATCAGCGTCGTCTACCAATGCGCCCTTTTTTCATAAAACCTTCATATTGTCTGGTCAGAAGATGGGTCTCTATCTGACCCGCCGTATCAAGTGCAACACCAACAACAATAAGAAGAGCAGTACCACCAAAATAAAAAGGAACATTAAACTTGCTTATCAGGATACTGGGAAGCACACACACTGCGGATACGTATAGGGCACCGCAGAAGGTAAGTCTCGTCAGGATCCTGTCAATATATTCAGCCGTTTTTTTGCCCGGCCGTATACCGGGAACATAACCGCCGTGTTTTTTCATGTTATCGGCAACATCCACCGGGTTGAAGGTGACGGCCGTATAAAAGTAACAGAAAAATATAATAAACGCCACGTAGAGCGATTCGTACACCACCCGTCCCGGCATCAGGAACCCCGAGACCGCCTGCATCCACGG
>Ga0272442_10012115_pt1 | contig 10457 bp, 8 predicted proteins | sample SSMForm2O_FD_200262 | JGI IMG/M metagenome (GOLD analysis project Ga0272442, IMG submission 200262) | Marine sediment archaeal communities from Little Sippewissett salt marsh, Falmouth, MA, United States - SSM-Form-2O | ecosystem: Environmental > Aquatic > Marine > Wetlands > Sediment ... | reverse complement strand
TTGTAATTGAAAGAAGCAACAGTATTGGCTGGTGGATCAGCATTGGATCATATTTTAATGAAACCGGCAGTTTAGATAAAAGTACACTTGAAAATTTAGCACTTGAATATATTGAAGAAGCTGAACAATCAAGTGTCTATTCAAGCATTATTCTCGATGAAATGGGTTCTACCTCAGGGGATTCTGTAAACTATCTAAGTTATGCAACAGAATTACTTGAAACTGCAAGAGATGACCTAGAAAAAGGATATCCTGCATCTGCTCTCTTTCAGGCATTGGAAGCAACTGTTAGAGCTAATCTTGCATTAGAAATTATTGGAATCAATCCAGAAGATAGAATTGAGTTTTCTAGAGATTCAGCAATTAGGAAAATATCAAAAAGCAGACAGCAGGGAATAGAACCTGTTCTTGCCGTAAGCTACTATGAATATGCAGATTCTCTTGCAAATGAAACAGATTTTGACAATGCTTTACTATACTTCAAATACAGTGGATTGATTGCAGGGGTTCTCAGTTTTTCAAACAGCACTCTTGGAACGGCTCAATCTGGATTTGTAGGATTGCCTAAGATAAAAACTCCATTGTCAAATGATGTTTTATTAATTGTTGTAACAATTGGTGCTCTTGCAATTTTGGCAGGTTTTGGTCTTGGATTAGTAGTAGGTGGAGTTTCTAGTGATAAAAGTGAAAAACAGAAAAAGCCGTATCAACCAAGCCAGGTTCAAAAAAAACAACCAAAGCATCCATATTTTTCAAAAGAAGAAATGCCCCGCAGTATCAAAGATTATTACAAAAAAAAGAAATAATACAATTAATTATAGGATTTAATAATGCAAATATCTGGAGAACTATCTGACAATAAAATTATTGTCAAAAAACCTAAGGACATAGGGAGGCTCTACAACAAGAGTCATTTTGGAAAGCCTGCATCAGGTGGTAATTTAGAATTAGAGCTAATCGAAGGGCTCTTTTTACTTGATGAGGAAAAAATAAAAATTACAAAAGGTAAAAAAGAGCTTGACTTTGAAGAACTAGTCTCTCTTGCATCAAAAAAGATTTTACATTTTGAAATAAAGTATCTTGTGTATAAAGATTTAAGAAAAAGAGGTCACGCAATACACTTGATTGATAAAGATAAAATTCTTACATTTAAACAGTTAAAAAATCAATTTTTTGTAATTGCTTACTCTGAAAGAGATGAACTTAATTTAAAAAAAATAAAATCAACAATTAATAGTGTTACAAAAAATGGATCCTCCCTGTGGATTGCAATAGTTGACGAGGAAGGAGATATAACTTACTATGATGCATCAATGCTTGATATAAAAGGAAACATTCGAGAGCACAGATTTCCAAAAGGAAGATGCATTTTACTTGACAATAGAGCAATCGTTTTTGATAAAAAACTAGCAGGCTCATTATTTGAAAAAGAGTTTTTCGGAAAGCCATTTGGACCATGGCTACAGATTTCATTTGTCGAAGCGTTGTATCTTAATAAAAAGGAAGTCGTTGAAATTTTAACATCTGACAAAAAGAAGATACCCAAGGAGAAAGTTGAAAAAATTATTTCTAAAAAACAGCCAGATATTTTACAAAGACTTGTAGTTTATAAGAATCTGAAAAAACGAGGTTTAATTGTTAAAACCGGTTTTAAGTTTGGATCTCACTTTAGGGCATATACCAAGAGTCCTGATAAGACACATGCAGAGTATCTAATTCATGTGGTAAGCTCAGACTTTAAGAGCATTTGGGAAGAAATTTCTCGTGCGGTGCGTCTTGCTCATTCCGTAAATAAAGAAATTTGTCTTGCTCAAATTTCTAAATCAAAAATTGATTATGTAAAATTTGGTCGTCTTCGGCCATAATTCTTTTATAATAATTTCGTGTTGTCTATTGATTACCCGGGGAGGTAAAAAGGTTATGTTACAGATAAGATGGCATGGTCATGCCTGTTGGGAAATTACAAACGATACAACATTAGTTACTGATCCGCATGATGGAAAATCGATAGGAATACCTGCACCTAGTGTTGCAGGAGATATTGTTTTGGTTTCTCATGACCATTATGATCATAATAGTGTAAAATCAGTTGAAAAAGAAGGATCAAAGATTGTTACTGATGGGCGAAAGAGAAATATTTTAAATGTTGAAATTTTTGGAGTAGATTCGTTTCATGACGAAGATCAAGGTGCAAAACGAGGCAACAATATTATGTATAAATTTGTAATCGATGGAATTAGTTTTTGCCATCTGGGAGATCTTGGTCATCAACTCGACGAGGATTCATTAGAAAAAATTGGAGAAGTTGATATTTTATTTGTCCCAATTGGTGGAACTTTTACTATTGATGACAAAGGTGCATGGAATGTAATTAACAAAATAAAGCCAAAAATCATTGTTCCAATGCATTACAAAATTGGTGGGCTTTCTCTTCCTATTGCAGGAATTGATACATTCTTATATCAGGCAAAATACAAGGTAATCCCAGTGGGTAATGAAATTGATATTGAAAAAGAGGATTTACCTGAAGAACCTGAGATTTGGACCTTTACGCTTTAAGTTTTTTCGACATTCGCCGTGATTTTTTTCATTAGTTTAATATATATTATTTTGGATATGAATTAGTAGGTTAAAACTAATGGGGAAGTAGAGGACGTATTGTAAGTATGCCGTTCGGTACAAGCAATATCTTACCCTTTAAATAACAGACGGGGGAGGTGAAATAGAGGGTATGAAAAAGAAAATAATCACAATTGGCACAGCAGGTTTGTTAGTTCTCATGGCTATTTTAGTAAGCCCTGTAATTGGAGCAGAAAATCTAGAAATAATTGAGAATATTAAGACTCCAACAGAGCCATTATCAAACGACTATTTGAAAGAAAAATACTATACTATGGTAAATAAAATTTCTAATAGTCAATTTCCAAAAGACGAACTTGAAACGTTGTACCAGGAATGTTGGTTTGAGGATGATGAAGGAGAAATAGTAACAGTATATGAGCAAATAAAAGATATTTTTGGAGTAGATCTTGCAGACAATGTTGATGTTTTATTTGGAGAAGGACCTCATACTTTGGATGTAAGGGAATCTGCAATGTCAAATATCTGTGACATCTTTACAGACATTAAAGCAGATAATCAAAATATAATTAGCAACTGCATGGGTGCATTTGATTTTATAAAAAATAACCAAGATATTACTTTTGATGATTTTCCAGAAGAATCAAGGGAATGGGCAGAAGAAAGTTACAACTTAATTAAAGACGATATACAAGAAAAACCATTCATGCAAAATCTAATTTCCAAAATTCTAAACAGCCAATATTTTACACTTGAACAAATAGATATGGACATATTGATTATATGCCTTCTTTATCTGATAGTTCTAGCAGGCGTCATGGTTATGCCAATGGGAGATAACATAGTTGGTATTGCAGAAGGAGCAATGATCGGAGCGGGATTTGCAATGCTTATGTCTGAAGCAAACCTAACAAAGCCACTTGCCGATGTAATTGAATTCATATTTGGATTCTTAATACCAGGTGTAGATTGGGAAGCATCAGCAGCATTTATTTTAGGTCTTGTTGCATTTTTGATTTACTTTACCTTATTTAAAACCTTTAGAGTAGTAAGGTTAGCGGGAGGAATAGCAGCAGCAGTAGGTGGTTGTGTTGCAATATATATGATTTTTACATTATTCATAGATATTACAGAATGGAAAAGCAGATCTAGAAGCACAACAGCTCAAATAGATATGCCTTTTATGAAGGTAATAATGCTAAAGCTTCTTCAGAGAATTGCCCCTAGATTACAGAGGTTTGGAATGTGCTGTTAACATCTAACTTTAAAATCTCTCTTTTTTATTTTTTAAATACTTCTTTATTTACACAATTAGGTGGAATATTTCCCTTAAGACCCTCAATCATGTTTTCTGCAGCCATAATTGCCATTTTAGTTCGAGAGTCAAAAGTTGCAGATGCAGAATGAGGCTGTAAAACTACATTGTCAAGTTTTTTTAATTCATCTAAAACTTTTGGTTCATGCTCATAGACATCAAGACCAGCCCCAAAAATCCATTTTTCCTTTAATGCTTTAGCAAGTGCCTTTTCATCGATTACTGGCCCTCGAGAAGTATTTATTAAAACTGCATTTTTCTTCATCATTTTAAGTTCTTTTTCGCCTATGAGATGATGAGTTTCTTCTGTTAATGGAACATGTAAAGATATAAAATCAGATTCTTTCAGAAGTGTTTCTAGACCTGCTTTTTTTGCATTTAATTCTGATTCAAGTGTTTCATTTTTTCTATTAGAATAATATAGAACGTTCATTGTAAATCCCTTACTCTTCAAAGCAAAAGCTGTGCCAATTCGCCCAGCACCAACTATTCCAAGTGTTTTATTTGCCACATCTTGGCCAAGCATAAGCATTGGCCCCCATCCAATAAATTTTCCAGCACGAGTAAATTCATCTGCCTCAACAATTCTTCTAGATGCTGCAAATAAAAGAGCCCAGGCCATTTCTGATGTTGCATCAGTTAATACCCCTGGTGTATTGCTGACTGGTATACCTCTTTTTGTTGCAGCGTCAACATCGATATTATCATATCCTACTGCATAGCTTGCTATCATCTTTAAATTCGTCTCAGATGCAATTACATCCTCATCTATTGGATCAGAAAGCAGGCATAAAAGTCCATCTTTTCCTTTTAATCCTTTAATTATTTCATCTTTAGTTGGAATTCTGTCATGGGCAAATACTTCAATTTCATGTTTATTTCTAAAAATTTCAAGTCCTTTTTCTGGTATTTTTCTGGTTACAAAAATTTTCATAAGAATTATCTCTTTAATTAATATGCAATATATGTAAAAAATACTTTGCAATGTTGATATAAAAATAAAAAAAAGAGAACTATGAAGATGGTTCTGATAAGATGCTATCAACTATGTCCTGATCTGAGTAAATATCAATTTTACCTTCAGAGTCAAGAGTTCCTTCATAGCTTAAAGTCCATCCAGTAATAGTTGTACCTGCATCTGGTTGAGCATAAACCCTAACCTTTCTATCACTAGGTTGATTTGCCTCATCAGTTTTAACAAATACAAACCAACTAGTAGGAATTGGGTCAACTGGTGACCAATCACCAATAGTATGACTAAACTGCTCCGTTAGTTCAGGATCATAGTTCCAACCACGAAGCTCAAAATCAAGCTTTTCTTCCAATTTTGGAGGTGGAAACTCAAACATATATTCTTCTACAACCCTTGCTTCCATCTGGAATGTTGGCAAATAAAGAGATTCCCAGTCGTTTTGATCACCAGGTCCATGAGTTCCATCTGAGTAATCATATAAAATAAAGAAAATGCCTGCGTCTTTTTGGTTAATAAAGTAATAGTTCATAACGCTTGGATAGTTACCCCAATCCTCTAAAAATTTTTCCTCATTTGCTTTTCCGCCCTCATATGAAGCATTGTCACATCCTTGGTGTGACCATGGTGTTATACCTAAAGAATGCCCTAGTTCGTGTTGAGCTTGTGTAGCAAGATACAAATATCTTGTACGTTGTGTATAACCTTTCATACCTAAAGCTAGTTTTACAGTGTTGTAAACATGCATTGCATCTGGTCTATTGAATTCAGCAGGATGGTTAAATGCCGGGCTGTCATATCCAATTAATAGATATTTGAAAATACCTTTTCTTTCATCTGCAAAATGATGTTTATAAAATTCTAAAATTTGACCTGCATCTTGTGCACCGCCGGTATAACTTTTTAATATCTCACCGCCACCATTGACAGGTCCATCAGGCCAACCATCATCATAATACAGACATATCCCATGCCTGCAGAATCTTTCAATTAAAAGCTGCTGAGAATATTTGGAAAATTGGTGAGTTACATCAATTAATTTCTGTTTTTCCATACCATCTACTTCAACATAAATATCCTCATGGAATGGATCTGCAAGCCACTTAGCCATCTGGTACTCTTCAACATTTTCTATTCCATCAATATCTGGGTCAAGATTTTTGTGATCATCCCAAGTGTTTGGGTCATAACCCCATTTATATTCCCAACTTGTAGGTATTTCATCCTCATCAGGATCAAGATCAGAATCATCAATACGAGGATTTGTATTAATTACATTTACCTCAGCCCAGTAAGGAATTGCATCCCCATCGATATCGGTTTGATAGATGTTGAACCAGATTTCAAAAGTTTCACCAACATAATGGCCAGTTCCATCCTCATCTTTGAAACTGTCATCTCCCCCATCCCATCGACCGGTCCTATAATCGTAGATAACTTTTAATTTATCCTTTTCAACATCTGAATATCTCTTAAAGATAATTCCAGACTCTACTATTTCAACAATTGATAGCTCTACAGTAGATGTTTCTTGCTCTTCCTTGGCATCTCTAAGAACCTTTCGTTCCTGGTTCATTGTGTCCCAGGTGGTAAATGTAGTTTGCTTTTTTGTTTCAAATTCTTTTCCATCAATGTTTGCTACAAAGTAAAATGAAGGAGTTTTTTTCCATGAATTACCCATTGTTGCTAGTTTGTCATGAAGACCTCTATGACGAATTCTTAAAATTTCAAGAGTTAGTCCTTGGTTTTCCAATGGACTTATCCTATCATCTATTACTCTTTCTTCTACGTTTTCAACTATTTCTTCTTCAATAGGTTCAAAATATACAAAATAAGCGGATGCAACAATTAATAATGCAATTATTATTGCCAGCCCTACAATTAATTTATTGTTTTTTTGCTTCTTTTTGTTTTTCAAGTTTAAATCACCTTATTTTCGTTGTTTCCTATTTTTATTTTGTTTATTTAATATTAATATTTTATAGAACGATTTTTTGATTTAACCGTTGTTTATAAATTTTATTTTGTTTATTAAATATAAATACTTTATAGTCCATTATTTAAATATTTAAAAGGAGAGCTTTCAGGAAATTATAAATTTTTTACTGAAAAATATAAGATACTATTGAACGTTGAGTCGGTTTTGTTTTTCTTAGCAATATCAACAAATACTCCATTGATTGAATCGATTTCCGTTTTTTTACCCTTGTTTTTACTTTGCAGCATTGAAGAATTGTTTTCTGCAGTCATTTCAATTACTTCTTTTGTTTTTCTAATGATATTTTCAAAAGATAGTTTTATTCCCTTAGAATTTGCAATTTTTATTGATTCTTTGCATATTTTTTCTACAAGTTTTTCAAGAATTGGGTTTTCTAACAAATAGCCATTCTTGCATTGGAAAATTGTTGTAAGTGGATTAATACTAGAATTTACAATTGCTTTAATCCATAATTCTTCAGCTATATTTTTACTAAATGTAGTTTTAAAGCCTGCTTTATTAAAAATATTTACAATACTTTCAATTTGTTTTGTAATACTACCATCTAACCTACCAATAATCGTAGAGCTCTTACCAGTATGAACGATATGTCCAGGTTTTAAAAATAATGCTCCATCAGTTGTAATCCCAGCAATAATATTTTCTGAATTTATCACTTTTTTAATCTTTTCAACGTTGCCTAATCCATTTTGAAGTGATAAAACCAATTTATCTTCTTTTATGATTTTTTTTGCTTGTTTTATTGCAGTTTCAGTATCATAGGATTTAACTGTCAAAATTAAAAGATCAGGCGTAAAATCAACTTCATCAACTGAAATTACTGCTTTTATTTTTTTAGATAAATTAGTTTTTCCACTTATATTTAATCCGGATTTTCTAATTGTTTCAATATGAGGTTTTCTACCGATCAAAATCACATTGTTATCTTTTGAAAGCATTGCGCCGAATAAAGTACCAATTGCTCCTGCACCCATTATTACGATATTCACAAACCAATCTCCTTGCATTTTTTAGTGATTTCATCTTGGCTCATCGCAATTAAAGGATGTAAAATTGGAAGACCTATTTGGTTTTTAAGTTGTATAAGGTTATTTAGAGTGTTTTCTGCATCATGTAAAAGGCTATCTCCTGTAACAATAGCATCACAATTCTGCAAATGTGCAATTTCATTTATTTTATCTGGTTCTGCTATTGTAACTTTTGAATCTATAAACCAACTGCTCAAAAATGATTTTAAAATTTTTAAATCAAAATTATCAGACACAATAAATGATGCATTGCAGCCTCTACGCATTATATACCATGCAGATAGAATCGAATCTTTTGAATTAATAATTGATAAAAAATTCCCTTGGGTCCCCAGAGGCATTCCTCCTATACATCGGATTTTTTCTGTAAATAAAAAAGATTTTTTGTTCCTTACTTCAATAAATAACTCAAAATCAGGTTTTGTCAAATTTACCTTTGCTTTTGTTGCATTTACTATTGCATCTCCTACTTTTACTGCTACATCTTGGCTTGAAAAATCATGTTTTCCTGTTCTAGATGCTCTTACCGCAAAGCTTTTTTTAGAGTTAATTTGTTTTTTTGAGATTTCAACTGCAATCTCAGAAATTGCATCCATGGAGCTTGTGGTTTTAAAAACAGGGCTTACAGAGGTGATTCCAAAAATTTTCTTTAAAACTTCAATACAATTATCTATCTGATTAGAATAAACATAGATTCTTCCCCATTCTTTTTTAATTTTTGAGTCAATATTTCTTGAATTTAACGCATTTTTTATGTTTGATACTAATCTATTTTCAAAAGAATTACGGGTAACTTTGCCTTTTAATGCAATTTCTCCATATCTTACAAGAATTAAATTATATTTCACATACGTCAAACTGTAATTAATTACATTAATATTTGGTAAGTGTTTTTTTAAAAAAATCTTCTTTTTTTTAATTTTAAAGTTCGCTATATAAACTTTATATAACATTTAAATCAAAGAGTGTAAATACAGACATGGCCGATAATTTGTCAAAAAGCTTAAATAATAATTTAATTTAAAAAAATAATTACTTGAGGCAAAAATGAAAAATGAATTAAAGGGTAGTTTTCTCGAAGAAAAAGATGGAGTAAAAATATTACATCTAAATGGTTCTTATTATAACATGGGATATCAACATGGGCATTATCTTAAATATAAAATAAGTATGAATATTCGAGCATATCTGGCCTTTGCAAATAGGTGCGGTACTTCAAATGAAACCATGTTTGAGATTTGGAATGAAATGAAACAACATATTCCAGAGAATTATTTAAATGAAATGCAAGGCGTAGCAGATGGATCAAATATTGATTTTGAAAAAATAGGAATTTTAAATATTTTACACGATGTAATAAATGTTATTCATTGTACCGGAGTAATTGCATGGGGCAATGCAACAAAAGATGGAAAACTTATTCATTTTAGAAGCGCAGATGGCCCGGTAATAACATTTATTGATCCAGAAACAAAAACTCATTTACAAGAAAATCAGGTTATGCTTGTTCGTACTCCTGAGCGTGGATATGCATCTTTGTCTCCTACAATAGCAGGTGATGTTGGCACATGGGGAGGATTTAATGAAAAAGGAATAGGGACAAGTGAAAATTCAGCTTTTACTGATGAAACAAAATTCGAAGGCATTCCTGCAAGCATTAGGATGAGAATGGTGCTTGATAATGCTGATAGCAAGAATGCAGCTATAAAAATTTTGAGCTCGAACAGGACTTCTGGATGGAATCTCTTCATATCTGATGCTAATATTCCTGAGGGAGTCGTATTAGAACAAAATGCAAATCACTCTGAAGTATGTTATTGGGACAGCCCATGTGAAAACAAACGCCCATTTCGCAGTATAAAAGAAATTGTAAGAAGGGGTTGGTTTTTCATTTCACCTGAATTAGTAAAACATGGACGAAAATATCATAACCCAGGAGGGGTCTTGGGTTTAATAAGGCTATTAACAGGAAAGGATGAGTTTCTTTTGTTATGGTTACATTTTCGTGCATTAAGTAAAGGCCTTAAAAACTTCTGGGGAACCTTGGATTTGAATAGTTCAATGAAATTATATAGAGATGTGTATCTTGGAAACAATGATTTAATGAAAAAGTTACTAATTATATTAAATATAAGAAAATTCCCTTCAATAAATCAGTGGGTGGCATGCCCTGAAACAGGGGATATGTTAGTTAGTTTTGCTAGTCCGTTTACAAGTGCAATTTTTAATCCTGTTCATCATTTTAATTTATTTGAACTTTTGAAATAGAAAATTTGATGTTTTTTTACTTTTTTAATTGTAAAAAAAATTGTCTTTTTTCTCTTCTATTTAAACATTTTGTTATTTATTTAACTTTTAATAAAAAATTTGGGCTATAAAATTTATATAGTATTAGCTTTATACCTCAAAAAATCGAAAATACAAGATATGCCGCTCGATATTTGTATTTAATTACCCCCCTGTTAGGGATTTAACAGACGGGGGAGGTGACAAGGAAAGGATGAAAAAGAGCATACTAATAACTGCAATAAGCTTGTTCTTATTGTTAAGTTCTACCTCTTTTGC
>Ga0272442_10012114_pt1 | contig 10458 bp, 6 predicted proteins | sample SSMForm2O_FD_200262 | JGI IMG/M metagenome (GOLD analysis project Ga0272442, IMG submission 200262) | Marine sediment archaeal communities from Little Sippewissett salt marsh, Falmouth, MA, United States - SSM-Form-2O | ecosystem: Environmental > Aquatic > Marine > Wetlands > Sediment ... | reverse complement strand
ACGTATACCGTGTTGGATGCCGAATCGACGCCCAGCCAGCGTGCGTTCCCGGTCCCGCTTGTGACCCGCCGCGGACACGGCGGTTCATACTCGGCCACTGTATAGCCGGCTGCGGAGAGCTCGTTGTTTGTCTCGTCGGACTCGGAGATCAGGTTATCCGGATCCACACAGATCACGAGATCGAACGTTCCGGCCGTTGACGTGATCACCGGATACGAGACCTCCGCCTGATCCTGCGGCCCGACACTCGTCCACGTTTCCGTGCCGGTGCCCACCGCCGTCTGGAACTGAACGGCAAACGATCCAGACGGCACCGTGCCATTGTTGCGAACGGTCACGTACGCGTAGAGTGTCTGATCCTGTTCGACCGTGTTCCCTTCACCGACTGCGCCCGATGGCGAACCGAATCGCACCGACACCGGGACAAGATCCACCTCGCCGGGGACGATGCTCCCGCCAATCTGGATCGTCTTCACACACTCGTTGTCCTCCTCGTTCGACTCCTCCACCTCGCCGTTGCGATCCACGCGAAGGAGCACCGAATGCACTCCAGCGACAAACTGCGACGTGTCAACCGTTGCGGACAATACCGACTCCGACCGGCCGGGACCGAGCCCGCCGAACTCCTGGGTGTCGAAAACGTACGATCCACCCATAGAGTCATACCACACCCACTCAACGGAGAACGATCCCGCCGCCTGCTGACCCGTATTGCTGATTAGGCCGGATACCATCACATCCGTGCCTGCATCGACGAGGTCCGACGGAGCGGCCGCAAGACCACCGCAAGTCAAGTTCGTCTCGCGGTCCACGACAGTCAATCCCGCCCAATGGATAACCAGTGCGTTGTTGGTGTCATCGGTTTCATCGATCTCGTCATACGCATCAGCGACGACCGCAATCGCACGTGCGCCACTCGTTTCGAAGGCCAGTAACCACGACGCCACGGCCTTCTCCCCGGGCTCGAGGCGATCGATCCACACCGGATCGATACTCGTCGCGCTCGTCCAACCGCTGGCACCCGCCCCAAGCGCGGCGAACACGCTCGGGGCAGCGTCTCCGATCCCGAGATCTACACGTACGTGTTCCGCCGTAATCGTTCCGTGGTTCGCGATTGTGGCACGCACGAGTGTCGAACCGATCTGGAGACCGACATCGTCGGTTCCCACGAGAATCTTCTCCACGCGCAACTCCGCCTTACGTTGCGTGTGTGCCCCGATGGCGAATCGCGTAGAGATCTCGTTGTTCGATTCGTCGACCTCCGGAATCTGATTGTCCGCGTCGACCACCACGCGCAGTACATGCTCACCAACTGACAGGTCCGTCGTATCAATGTATCCACGAGTCGTCGTCGTATCGCCGGTAACGAATCGCTGCTCGCTCGTGCTGCCGAAGTAGAATGTGTCAAGCCGCACGCCGTCCACGAAGTACCCCACAGTGAACGCGCCCACGGCCCGCTCGCCGGTGTTCGTCACATCCACCGCGACGGTCACACTGTCGCCCTGTTGGATGTCGTTGGACGACACGTCAAGGCCGATCGGATGGAGCTCCGCCCCTTCGATCGTAAACCCGATCGTCAGTGAGTTGTTTGTTTCGTTCTGCTCGGTGACCGCATCCTTGGCGTCGACGACGACCTTTAGTTCATACTCACCCGGGATCGCCGGGAAGCTACTCTCGCTGTCGTAGATGATCAGCAGGTCCCGCGTCTCCCGGTTGTCATCTACGGAATTGGTCTCGATCCCAATTCGGTCGATCTTGATCGTGTCCGACGGCACCAGCAGATGCCACTCGCTGGTGCCCTGTGAACGGTAATGAAAGCTCACTTCGTTCTCGTCCTCGCTGTCCTCGTCCGGTACCGCCGGCGCGCCGCCGATATTCACTACTTCCACAACCGCACGGAATGGCTCTCCCCACGCAAGCGGTGATGAGGGATCCAGAACCAGCGAAACCGGTTTCAGATCGGGGTAGCTGCGCGGATTCGCCGTCAGCAGGAAACTCGTCGTCGCCGCGTTGTCCTCTTCGGTTTCCTCCTCCGGTTGCACCGGAGAGACCTCCCCTTCGATCGCGACGGACTCCAAGCTGACCTCGGCTTGAACGAGGTATACCTTGTCCGGCTCAAAGGAGAACACATCAGACATCGACTCCGAAGATCCCTCCTCCGACGTCTCCGATAGGCTTTCTGTCGGGAACGTCGAGAAGCTGATACTGATCCGCTCGTCGCCGTCACGCGAGAGGCCTTCGCTTCGTGCGACGCCAAGTTTTTCCCAGTCCTGTGTTTGCACACCGTCGACTGACACCACGGAGAGCGTTAGCTCGTACGGACCGGCATCCGCCTCCCCGCGATTCACCACGTCGACCGTCGCCGTGATAACCTGGCCCTGCTCGACCGGAGAGGTCGGCGAGAGAACGAGCCCGGTGATGTGCAGATTGGGAAGCGAAGCGGCAATCATGCCACATGCGGACTGGCGGTTGTTCGATTCGTCCGTCTCGACTACCGCGTTCTCGGGATCGACCCACACGCTGAACACGTAGCAGCCGGCTGCGAGATCTATGGTGTCAATCGTAACTTGATCGGATGCCGTTTCGCCCGGCTCCAAGTCCGGCAGCGTGCGCACGACAATCCCACACTCCGACCCGGCGTCGTAGCGGCGCCAAGAGACGCGGACAGCCGGAGCCATGACTGGCTGATCGCCCTGATTCGTCACGTGAAACAACACCGTTGCGGAGTCTCCGCGCGCGAACGTAGGACCTTCGGACGTCCCGGCGTTGGAGGTGCATGGATCGCAATAGGGAACGTCCAGCCCATCGGCACTCACGGCCCACGATGCCGACCCGTCGACGATCTCCATGGTCACGTCCAGGTCCACCGCACCGTGGGCTACGACGTACGCACAGAGCGCGATTGCTCCGCACACAATCGCTGCAATACCGGCTCGCTTCATGCTCACACCTTGCCCCTTTGACCTCCGTGCCCGCCGAGCCCGCTGGCTCGCACAGTCCGCCTGCCCTCCCTACAACGCGATTGTTAAATCGCGACTAGTCATCATCGTCGTTTCCAAGAGACGCCGTCGGCGTATCACTCGCTGCTCCCGAGCCCGCAAACGAGACCGACAGGTCAAACGAATACACCCTGCCCCCTTCGTCTTCCGACGAGGCGACAAGCATGCGATATCCGTTGTAGACCCGGGCTGCGGTGACGGGCCTGGTGAAACCAGTCCCGGCAAACAAGAACTCGGCCGTTTTCGGTTCCGTCCCCGACGGATTCGGGATCTCGGAGAACGCGTCGGCCCACAGCTCCACGCGAATCGGGGAAAGCTCGACCTCCGACGCGGAGTTATCTTCCCGCGACGGCACGATGAATCCTGCGACCTGTGTCTGATCGCTCCCGCTCTGCGCGTACGTAGCGAACAGAAGGGTCGTTTCATCGTCGAGCACGAGAATCTCGGCAGGATGAATCATCGAAAGCGTCGCCGACGGCGACGGCTGCAGTGTCCGCCGCAGCGTGGCGATGCTCGGCAGTCCCGAACTTGTGACCCCGGTGATCAGCAGTTCGTAGATCCACTGACGATCGTTGACATACAACACACATTCGTCTGTTCCCGAACCGACAACGGAGATCCCGACAATCGGTTCGTTCGACAGATCCAGCGTCTGATTCGAGGGGAATGTTCTGTTCGTGTCATTCGCGTCGACAAAGACCACATCCCCGGTTGCTGTGCCGAAAAGCACGAACCGGGCATTCTGCGATCCGGAGACGAACTCCCCGTACGCCAGTTCTGTGGTTACCTCTGCAGGCGACGAGTACATAACCTTGCTCCCTAAGCCACCGCTGTCCGCGTGCGTGTTGTTCGATGCGATCAGTCCGGTGCCGGAGCCAATCGTACCGTAGCAGAACGCGTAGGCCATGTCCGCACTGCCCAGCGCCGTAACGATCAACCCTTTGTCGGCGTCTACCGCAATGCCCTCCTCGTGGTGCACCTCGATTCCTTCGTCCGAGTACCAGTGGATGCCGTCCTCTGCACCGACACAGATCTGATCGATGATCTGATCCTCGACATCGCTGTATAGGAAAGCCGGCTTGGTCAGCGGCGACGACGAGACGGCAATCGACCCCGTGCCCCACTCATCCTCGGTGTAGAGGGAGAACGAATCGCTCTTGAAGCCCAGTTGCTGTGACGCCAGCGTGATGAACGAGAGCTCGTCCGCAACCACACTCAGCGATCCGTCTTCACTGACCAAGAAGATGAGCGCTGTGTCGGTCCCGCTTCCCCGCTCCAAGTAGCCCCATACGGGTGAGGCCGTAATCGTCACCCCGAGATCCACAAGGCTTGATCCCCTTGCGTACTCTCCGGTTCGGTTCAGCGCGTAAACAGAGCTTCCGGAGGCAACGTATGTACGACCGTACTGCCCACCGCTTGGAGCAACTGTCACCGCGGCAATCGACGTACCGGTAGCGACGGTCCCGGACGATCCTGCAGAGAATGCACAGGTGTCAAGCTCGGGGAATACGAATTCCTCAACGTCCGGCGCCAGCTGAATCGACAGTCCCGTGTCGAGCGCCGGATAGTAGGCAATCGCCTCTTCCGCACTCGGAGAGAACTCGAATACCAAGTTCACGGCAACTCTTTCTCCAAGAGAGATTTCGTTATTGTCGTACTCGTCGAACGCACTGGCAGCAAGGAGCCCGAGATCGACGGAGAACTCCAGGTCTCGCTTCGCGCCCGACGCGACGACCTGTGAGAACGGGTTCTCCTCCAAGTAGATCGAGTCGGCGTCGAGGTCGCTCGCGAAAAGAAAGCTGGCGCGGACAGATCCGGTTTCGATCGTCTCGCTACCGAGGTTGGTGAAGGAGAAGAGAGCGTTCGTACTCCGGTGGTCACCGGAGCCCGAGTACTCCGGCTCAGTGGACCATTGAGTCGAGCATAAGAGGATCGGTCCCGTCGGCGTTGTTCCGAAGTCTTGTAGTGCTCCGTCCACCTCAGGCCAGATCACCGGGCTCCCGTCTCGGATGATCATCACAAAGTCCATCTCATCCGTCGGATCAATCGCCGTAGTGTCGACGACTACCGGGATTGGATCGCCGATAACCGCAGCGACCACGCGATAGATGCCCTGTGTCAGGTTCGTTGTGTCCCAATACACGGTCGGCCGCAGCTTCGCGCCGGGGTCCATACGATCGATCGTGGTCTTGCCGATTAGACCATGCCGATACGTTCGTGCCTCGGTGTAGAAAAACCCGATCTCAAGGTTGGGTGATTGCTCGGATCCAGCATTCTCCAGGAGGACGCTCACTTCAATCACATCGCCGGCCACGGCCTGATTGGCGCCGACCTCAAGATCATCGAAGGTGATGGTGGTTGCCCCCAAGCAACTGACGCTGAGCAGCGCGAGGAGAACGAAACTTGGTCCGACCCGCCTGGCGGATTTCCGCCCTGTTCCATGCCACATTGTCCGTTTCCCTCCTTGCATCCGCCCTTTCCACACGTCAACGCCACCAAGTCTAGTTCAATCCGCACCCCCCAGCCAACTAATCGCCTACACTGCTGGCTCGAACCTGCTGCCTCTCTTCTGGAATCCAAAGGGGACCTGCATCAGCAGGCCCTCCTCCGGCAGCACGTCTTCCCTCTATTCGACACTCGCATTCAAGAGCAACAGAACCGCGTACGAGTTCTCCTCGAGTCCGTCACCCGCGCCCCGTAGCGATCCAACCCAGAGCTTCGCGGGCGTCGGATCATCGCTTACCCAAGGGGGAATCACCATCCACGGAGTCGATTCAATGTTCTCCTCCTGGAGCGTGGTGTCAAACAACTCGTACCTGTAGTCCTCCAGGTTTCGCAGGCTGACGGCGCTCCCGAGTAGTCCCCAGTCAAGCGCTGTCGCGGCAATCACCTGCAGCGGCTCATCTACAGCTTCTTCTCGGTCCATACGTTCCATTCCCGCTACGGAATTAACGATATGTGAGAAGAGCGCCAGCTCAGCTACGCTCAACTGGCTGAGGACAACAACCAGTTGCTCGCTCAAGGGCAGATCTGAAGCGTAGTAGGAACCTTCATCATTCTTCAGGCGTTCGATGATCAGTGTGACTGTTCCATCTTGTGACGTTACGGCAAGAATACCCTCAAGGTAGTTCTCGATACTTGCGGTGGCCGTTTCGCTGGCGCCAAGCGCCGTGCTGCCGCCCATGAGGCCGGCAAACAGCATCGCATCCGTGTCGTAGTACGACAACGTGAGTACGTCCGGGTCCAGATCCAGCCCGTTGTCCATCAGGAAACCGATCGGATCGGACGTAAAGCCAGTCCGTCCTCCTGCCAGATCCGCCGTGGCAGCGGACAGCGCATCGAGTCCGACAACATTGCCGATCCCCTCGCCGAACGCATCCCGAACCCACAGATACGGGTCGAGTTCAGACGGAAGATCCGCTCCCATGGCAGGTCCTACCCCAAGGAACCCGGATACGGCCAACACAAGGACGACGATCCTTCCGATTCCTGCAATCTGTTTTCGTGCAGTCATGGCATCCACCTCGCAGTCTTTCGCAGAGCGGGCGGAACACCCAGCCCGGCGTAGCTATCCTAACGTACAGCCACATCACTTCGAAGTTTCGGTCACACAGCGGCCCCGTTGTTCCACAACATCAACATCACGGGTGAACATCGCACACGGCCGCCTTGAGAACGTTGTACTCCGCGGCGTAGCCGCAAGGCAAGCAGTAGTACCCGTCGTTGCGACCCTCCCACCCGTATTTGATCGAGAAGAACAGGTACTCCTCGTCAACAGCGCTCCGGAACCCGTCACACACAACAAGATGAAGGTCCTCATCCGTGTTCCACTCCATGTCGCTCCAGCATCGAGGAACCGCGAGAATCGCCGGACATGCCAGTTCTTCCTCAATCTCCGAACTGCTGATGGGCTCGGCTACGCTCATTGCCACATAGAACAGCAGATCGCCGGATGCTCCGTTTCTGCGGGGAACGGCGGATGAGTATCCCCACGTTGTCCGGAAGGCTGTCGCAATCGCGCCAATCGGCCCGTAATCACTACGGTTTATGTTCCCACTTACTACCGACAGAGGTTCCGAATACTTCATTTCCACAGACACGCCTGCCGCATAGGAAAGCCGTGACCGACAGGTCGACTCATTGCCGTATGGAATGTACGAAACCGACGCATCGGACTTGTCCAGCGTCCCCTGTCGCAGTTGCCCATCGACGATAAAGAACCAGCCATACGTCTCCGACGGAAGGCGAACAGATGTGGGCTCTCGCCAGTAGTAGAGGATCTGCGCCATTGCTGTCGCCGCACATCCTGTGCGGGACTGTGCTCCTGTGACGGAGTCCAGTGGACACAGATCGTTGCACACACCCTGCTGACCCCATGACGTAGTAAGGGCTGGCCCATGCACTGTGCAGGTTCTCATCCAGCATGTCGGACTGGTCGTACTCGAAGAAGCGTATGCAGCCGTCGAGTACTGATACGACGGTTCCAGCCCCCAGAACTCCAGATCGAACTGGATAGACGTCCCGCCCAGCTCCTCCCAGAGGGTAGGATTCCTCTCCAATTCGCGATCCGGAGTAGCCGAACACTCGTCAAGGGCTTCGAGACGTCTCACCAGATCGTACCGCAGCATGTCAAGCAGCACGTTGTGACCATTGTCATCCCAGTAGAAGGCAGATGTAGAGGAGTACGCAATCACTGGCGGTAGGTACGTGCTGCGTGTCATCACCACATACCCAGCGGGTTGCGATTCATACACAACGGCTATCGGCTCGTACCAGTCTTCCGCGTATAGCGGCGTTCCCTCGTCCCACGTTCGCCCCTCAAGCTCAGGCACCGCATTCGCGAAGTTCTCTACAACAGATCCCCATAGCTGTAGTGTGAACACTTGTCCAACACAAGAAACACCGACAAGCAGAATGATCACAAACAGCGACGTGGACAGAATACTCTTCCGCAGCACGGGCGACCTCCTCCTACTGCATACTCAACCACCCCACCTCACCACCGCGTACTATAGTGGTCTGCATCACAAAACACAACCTTCCCGGCAGTAAAGGTTGCCTTCCTTGTTGTTCTGTACCTCTCTTATCTGTTATATCCACACAGCATAACGGCGCTCGGGATCGAAAGAGAAAAGGGCAGGCGATGAATCGCCTGCCCCACGAGATCAGATACTTGATTACCGGTCCTACAACGCCACGACGTCCTGCGCCTGTGGGCCTTTCTCACCCGCGACGACGGTGAACTCGACCTGCTGGCCGTCTTCGAGAGACTTGTACCCCTCACCCCGGATCGAGCTGAAGTGCACAAAGACGTCCTCGCCGTTCTCTCGGGCGATGAATCCAAAACCCTTGGAATCGTTGAACCACTTCACGGTTCCGATTTCGCGCTCTGCCAAATGGAACCCCTCCTTCACTGCTGGCTGATTCATCGAAACAGGCATTCGAGCGGACAACCGACAAAGGTTTGACCCCCTGACACTGTACGACGTCCAACAATCAATCGTACAATAGCGGCGAAACCGATGTAGGTCAAGAGGTGTCGACATCCGCCTTATTCTTCGGTTTCAACCTGCCTTCGAGCCGGTCCATGCCATACCTGTTCCACGTGTTCCGCCGGCAGGCGACGCGTCACCAGACTGACAATCACTACCGCGATCAGGCCGACTCCGATACCCGGCAGGAATCCTTGGAATCCGTACGGCTGGCCGAGCGCCTCCCAAACCAGCGTGGTCGCAAGCCCCAACCCCATGGATGCCAGTGCCCCGGCGCGCGTTGTCCGCCGCCAGTACAGGCCGAACAAGAGTGGCCAAAGGCAGGTCGACGCAACCGCAGCACTCGCAAAGGCCATCAGAACGAGCACGAGTGCCGGAGGCCGCAGTGCGATTCCAAGGGAGATCAGCCCAATAGCAATCGAAACGAGGCGGCTGTACAGCATCGCCTTCTTCTCCGACATCGGACGGCGCAATCCTTTCTGCACGAAGTCGCGCACCACCGCACTCGATGTCGTAATCAGAATGGCGGCAAACGTGGACATTCCTGCGGCAATCACGCCGGCCAGAAACACGGCCGCCGCCCAGGGCGGGAGGACCTCTTTGGTCAACGTCGGGATGGCAAGATCGGGGTTGGCGAGAATCTCGGGGTACCGCGTTCGCGCAATGGCTCCACAGATGTACGGAAGAGCGGCCAGAGCACCGCCGATCGTAACGATCACCGTTCCCAGCCGCATCACCTTCGTCGATCGGATCGACACGAAGCGCGCCAGCATCTGCGGCATTCCCCATACGCCGAGGCTAGTGATCAGCGCGAACGACACCAGCCCCGCCCATCCCCACGCGCCCGGCGTGCTGACCAACCCGGGGTCAATCGACTCCAGCGACAGGGTCACCTCTGCCAGTCCGCCCGATTGGCGAAGCGCAACAACCGTGAGAAGAATCAGCCCGGCGCCCATCACCCACGCCTGAAAGAAGCCGGTCCACACCACAGCGAGATACCCACCGAGAGTCACGTAAAGCACGATCACTGCCGCGGACAATAGAACACCCATGACGTACGGAATCCCCATGAGCCCCTCGAACGCGTTTCCCATCCCCTTGAGAATCGCGACGTTGTAGATAATCAGGAACAGCGCAATGACCCACGCCGCAAAGATGCGCGCCGAAGGAGATCGAAAGCGTTCGGCCAGGAATCCCGGCACGGTCAGCGCGCCGAGCCGTGCGGTGAACGTCCGAACTCGACGCCCGAGCACGATCCACGCCAGCGTGCAACCAATCAGCACGTTTGCCGCCGCAATCCAAATTGTACCCATCCCGTAGAGGTATCCGAACCCGCCGCCCCCGATGATCACCACCGAAGAGAAGTACGCGGCCACGTACGATAGCGACGTAACCCAAGGGCCGACGTTTCGCCCGCCGACGTAGAAGTCCTCCGCGCTCTTCATCCGACGCGACGTCAGAACACCGACGACCACGAGAAGCGCGAGATACAGTGCAAGAACGATTCCATACACCCACGCTTCGCTCACTCGTCACCCTCCCCCTTGAATAGCAATGCCCATACGATCGCAAGCAGAACACTCGCGCCGATTGCGATCCACGCAGCGAATGTCGACCACGGTGTGTTGAACGGCCCCATCCGGACCCCCTCCCGACCGATGCGGGCCGGAACCTTCCGCATAGCGTCCGGCCCGCGACCTTTGGGTAAGCAGAATACGATGAACGACAAGATCCCGTCAACGAGGAGACACGCAGGATCTATCCGCTCTGCTTACCGTATCTCTCTTTCCAGATTCTCGACAAGGGTCCACAACCGTTGACTCACGGTGTCGATGGACCCGGCTGCGTCCACTTGCAGAACACCGGGAGCGGGACGCAGTCGGTCGCTGCGCTCCGCGTGATCCAGCCGTCCGGCCGCCCGTAGACGTGTACGCCGGACCGTCTCGTCGACATCCATCCAGACGATT
>Ga0272442_10012112_pt1 | contig 10458 bp, 10 predicted proteins | sample SSMForm2O_FD_200262 | JGI IMG/M metagenome (GOLD analysis project Ga0272442, IMG submission 200262) | Marine sediment archaeal communities from Little Sippewissett salt marsh, Falmouth, MA, United States - SSM-Form-2O | ecosystem: Environmental > Aquatic > Marine > Wetlands > Sediment ... | reverse complement strand
GCCGGAATTACAGCATTATCAATGTGAAATCCATTGAAGAGCATGACCTCGTCGAATTATCCTATCATATTCGCCTGAAGGATCCTCTCACCAACAGTGAATTCGTTCACAAACTGAGTTCAATCCGCGGTGTCCGGCATGTCAATTTGTTTTTCGATCAGGAAAATTTTTAGCCGGAGGGATTTCAGCTGTTCCTGTCACCGGATTCCCTGATCGGTGATTCCGGAGGCATTCCTGATCTCAACCGTCAAGTCCCGGTGTACTTGCCTGACAGACAGCGTCTTCATCTTCCCCCGCAGGTCTCCGCCGCAATCCGGATGAAACATTTCCCTGATCCAATGCGGGCCCGGCCAGCACGCCGCTGCATGACATGCCATACTGTATCTCAGAACCCGTCCCGTGTCATCGATATTAAACTGAACCGGATCGATATGTCCGGCCCGAATCTCGGGGAGTCACGCCGACATTACTCATCCGCCTCTTCCACCAGGATCTGCTTCATGCCGGTTACCACACCGTGGGTATAGATCAGCCGGTAGAGCTGAACGCCGCCCGTCAGTGAAATGGTACGGGACGGTATGCCCTTCTGGACCACATCCATCAGTTTCGATGCGACATCCGAGTTATCCCCCCGGTCCGATATTCTTGTCAGCTGCCATCCGTCGGTCATATCGAACTGAAAATCCGCTTTCCCCAGGAAATTCCAGGTGGTGATGCGGTATCTTTCCTCGTAATTCGGCAGCCAGACAATGGCCCCTTTCGGCCCTTTGTCACCCTGCGTGACCAGTAAATAGGGCTCCGGCTTGTATACATCGTATCCCCTGCCCGTCCCGTTTTTCCGGATGCTGTATCCGGCGCAGCCGCACATGAGAGCGGTAAACCACACGGATAAAATCACATAACGCATGTTTCTGCTGGTCTGTTTTCTCATTTTTCAGTCTCCGATGCTGGTTAATAATTCCAGATTCAGTCTTTCCAGACACTGTTTGACCGGCACACAGTGGACAATACCGGATCCGGTTTCCGTGGTTTCCCCTGACAGCGCCGCAATCAATCCGGTGATTTGACCGCTTCGCGTCACCACATACCCGCCGGAATCCCCCACCCGGGGCGCATCTTCCGGCTGCAGCGCGACAGAAAACTGATATTCATATTCAACCAGACCATACTTGACATGCGGCCAGGCATATTTGCGTCCCTCCTCCGGTGCCAGTATAACGGCACTGAGATACTGTTGCGTGGCCGCACCCCACAGAACAACTTTCTGCCCGGAATGCACAGACGCAACCCCCGTGAACCGCCGCTTTCGCGTATACGGCAGCGGTGCAGGCAGTTCCAGCGTACGATTCACGGGAAGCAATGTCTTCGCAACGGCGAAATCCGCGATCGGGGTGTCTGCGTCCACCAGACCCATGCCTTCAAACCGGGCAATCCTTCCGGAAAAGGCCGCATTTCTCTCAAAGTAAATATTCCACGGCCCGCCATCCGGTGTGGACTGTGTTTTCAGAACATGATCACAGCTTGCAAGATAAGTGATATTATTCCTTCCGGAACAAAAAAAACCCAGAGTACCGTCATTGATGGCGCCTCTCGCTCTGATCCGGTCGCCGATTTTCAGCTCCGCTGCCATGCCTGGCCCACCTTGACATCCCCTTTCATCATCCGGAAATTCGGGTCGAATAAAGAATCTTCCCGCTGATACTTCATTGCCTTCAGACGCACTTTTCAATACTGCATGGACCCGGCACGGTCGGCGGGCCATCCCTGCCTGACGGAAAACCGAATGACTGGTTCTGCATCACCGTAACGACGGCTGCCTGCAAAGGCAATCATGCATACAACGAAAAAAACTGTTTTTATTATACTTTACGTATGACCGCTGTTTCCCGTTTGCGGCCGGCCCCAAAAGGACAGGTGGCGGTTACATTAAATCATTTCGTGCCGTAACCGTCACACAGAGATATATTATGAAATAAATCACGATGATCGTATCGATCATCGCTGACAGCGCAAATCCGCCGGCATAGTCGTGCTGACGGTTCGAGAAATAAAAAACGGCATAAAAAATCTTCTCGGCGGTCGCATACAAAACAACCGGTACTCTCAGGAAACGAATGAATGCGGACAGTATTAAAAAAAGTCCGACCAGGAGTATCATACTGCTCCAGTGCTGAATGAGGATTTTGTACGTTTCCTGGTATTCCAGCTGAAACGTGCTTTCCAGACCGGACTGCGGAAACACGACGACTTTGACAATCAGCGCGGTAAACAAGCCGGACAGGATAAGGAAAGGTTTTATCGTTTTATGGATCAGTGTATTCATCATTCCCTCCTTTTAAAAAACCGGATATTCTCACGGTCCCCGGCTTTCCGCCGGAAACCGGAACCGGGCCTGTTTTTATCTGTCCGTTTCAATCCATGATGATTTTTACTGTCAGAATCGGTACTATTCGGACAATGTCAGAACAATCACTGAATGGGGCGGCATATCGACAGCCACATGATCCCCTGAAAGTGACGCATTGCCGAAGATTTCAGGAATCACTTTTTCAGGATCATCGAATATATTGTGATCCTGAATATTTGCCGACGTCAGAATCCGGCCCGTCACCTTCGCTGCTTTGAAACCGTTTAAATCGACTTCCACCTTCCGGCTGTTTTTATTGTCGATGTTTGTCAGGGAAAGATGCATTTCCCCAGACCCGTTGACGGATGCTGAAACGGAAACTGCCGGAATGCTCCTGTCTTCCAGAACAAGGTCTTCGGAAACGACCCGGACCGGCACCAGACGGGCATCCTGATGCACTTTGTACATTTCCATCACATGATAGGTCGGGGTCAGAATCATCTTTTCCCCGCTTGTGAGGATGACCGACTGGAGCGCATTGACCGTCTGAGCCAGATTGGCCATGCGAACACGGCCGGCATGATTGTTGAATATGTTGAGTGTCAGACCGGCAATCATCGCATCCCGGATGGTGTTCTGCTGATACAATGCGCCGTACCCCCGTGGATCCCGGTCATACCATCCTCCCCATTCGTCCACGATCAGCGCCACCCTTTTTTCGGGATCGTACCGGTCCATCACCTCACAATTTTTCGTTATAAACTCCTCCATGAACCAGGCTCTTTCCATGGTGTCAAAATACTCCTCATCTGTAAAGTCATAGGATGAGCTTTTATGATTCCAGTTCACCGCGTAATGATGAATGGATATGCCCTCGAAGCGCCTGGCAGGAATGTCCTTCATAAGCGTTTCCGTCCAGCTGTAGTCGGGGAATCCCGGCCCGACAGCGATTCTGAACAAATTTTCCGAATTGTAGTAGTTCGTCATGGCTGTGGCGAACCGCTTGTACAGATTGATATAGTAGTCCACGGTCATGGCACCGCCGCAGTCCCAGGATTCGTTGCCGATTCCCCAGTATGTGACATGCCATGGTTCGCTGCGGCCATATTTTTGGCGAAGGTCGGTCAGGTGGCTGGTGCCGTTTGCGTGATTGACATACTGCACCCACTCGACCGCTTCCCGCACCGTGCCGGTATTCATATTGACAGCCAGATACGGTTCCGCACCCAGCAGTTCACATAAATCCAGGAATTCATGGGTGCCGAAACTGTTATCCTCGCGGTAATTGCCCCAGGAGAGGTTCTCAATCGGTATTCTCTCCTTTTTCGGCCCGATGGCCTCTTTCCAGTGATAGGTATCGGCAAAACACCCTCCGGGCCATCGCAGGTTGGGGATCTTCAGATTTTTAAGCGCCTCGATCACGTCATTCCGCACGCCATTCGTATGGGGTATCTTTTTGTTGTCTTCGCCCACATAGAGACCGTCATAGATCACCCCGCTGATATGTTCGGCGAAGTGCCCGTAAATATGCCTGCTTATCTGTATGTCCGCCGAATCAGGATATAATGTCACCCTGTTTTGAGACGATAATACGGCCGGCCAGATTCCCATCATCATGATGAAAAGTATTTTCTTCATTTTCCTGTTCCTTCCTTTTATTGATCGCAGATTTGTATATTGCGGATTGAAACGATATCCCGTCATGTTATGCCGCCACGGGGTCAGGAAATCTCCGGCAGCGGCGCCAGCATCCATGTCCCCCACAGGATCAGGATTTTGTCCTGAATTCGGATACTCCGCAATGTAATTTATCCATACCGATCTGATAGCCCGGCTTTCTCATTAATGACCGATTTCATGATTTTCGCCTTTGCCCTGATGTCGGACGGATCGGTCCCTTCATTCGCGATTCTGCTTTCCGATTCTTCCACGGCATCCCGGATCACATGCACCGGCATCCTCGCACATGCCTTGCAGTAAAAGCTCATGGACCGGCCTTCATTATAATTTCGAAGCAGTTCCCCCAGCATTCTTTGTCTTTCCATTTGCCCGGCCAGCCAGCGTTCCAGACCGGCTTCCTGTATTTGACGCAGATTATCCACCACAGGAATCCATTCGGTCACTTTTCTCCGCACGAATATCGGACAATGAAATACATCACCGCATTCGGCACAGCTTTCAAATCCGTGCTTTTTCGCACAGCAGTTCCAGATGCTGCACCAGGCATGCTGCTCTCCCGGCCGGCAGCCGACACACCGGCTCGGCGCCTGTGACTGATACTTGCTGCACAGTCCGCAGTACAGCCCGCAGTATCCGGCCAGATTTTTTGCGTCACTTTTTTTCATTTTTTAACAGTCCGGTACTTGCGGTACCAGACGACCGGCTGAAGCGCAGGAACGATAAAAACAATCCTGAAATGAAAATAATCGTGATAATATTTCTGTATATCAAAAAGAACTTTTTCATCATTATTTCGAGGGAGCAGCACCACAGATGGGATAACAGATAATATTGAATATAAAAGAAAGCATTGCAAAAATCAAGGCAGGAAACTCTTCCATCCGCCCCGTACAACGGATCCGGAACCGTTAAGAGCCATATGCTGGCAGGTTATCGGCCATCAATCCGGCTGTAACGTTCGCAGTCCCCTCCTGTATTTCGAAAACGTCATCAAGGTTCTCTCCGGGGCCGGGCATAAAAATGTGCCGTGCACTTCCTGTATGGTGGTTATACAATCCGTCGACCGCAGAACACCGATGGATGAGGATTCAGGAGACTCAGCCGCACACAGATGAAATCCTGGTTGACGTTTTTCTTATATGGTCCCCATTCAGGACATCCGTTTTCGCATATCCGTCGATCCGCTGTAAAGAAAAATCCAGGCCGGTATTGCTCTTCCGGATCGCCGGTTACTCTCTTATTTCAAAACAGAGGGTATCCAGATGGCCTGCAATGTCGAAATCATCGAACCGGATATAGGGATCCGGGACTGTGTAATAGTCTCCGGGTTCCAGATCGTTTTCGTGATACGGGTTTGAATACCATGATATGGCGTATTTGAGTGTATCATGGGGTGCGATTTGTCCACGGGTGACAATCGCCGGATAGGCATACCCCTCGTCAGTACTGCCAAAAACACGATCCTGTTGATATACGACAAAGCGAACAACAGGCGGGCCGCCATGGCTTTTTGTGAAGTGCATGACAGAATCCTGATGATTGATGATACCAAAATGGAAAAACACATCCTCCCTTATATGAAAACCGGTTTTGATATTCTCCAACGAGTCGGACAGAAAAAATAATACGGCGCCATCCATTGGTTCATGATGCATTTCCTGATGATTACTGATATAATCATATAATTCCCTGCAGCCTGTGTTCAGGAAGAAAAACAGGACAACTGAAAACAGAAGCACACATTTCTTCATCGCAGGACTCCCTGGTCATATCCGGATATCAATCCGGAAAAGGGCCCGGTGCTTTGAAAGTGCCGGGCACCTGCCTATTCAGGCCTGATAATCCGGTAGTTCCCGCTGAGGTGCATCAAACTGAACAGGTATAAAAACCCGTCATAATACGGATCAAAATACCCGTCGGAATAGGGTTCCAGTTTTGCGTTCCACAGCGCATCGACAAACAGCCAGCTTTTGGCCTGCGTGCCCATGAGCGATGCCGTGGCTGACGTGGCCACCAGCCCGAGGGAATGACGCAGTTTGCGGAATCCGCCCGCAGGGAGAATCCACCCGGGCAGCGTCCCGTCCGGATTGAACTGGTCTTCGAACGTATCGATGCCCCTGCAGAAAAGAAAATTCTGAATCCGTCTGCAGTAATCCTGCTGCCATTCCCTGTCTTTGGCGAACCATGAATAATCCATGGCAATGTTCATGGGCACGCGCCATGAGTCAAACCGGAAAGCCGTCGGCATGAACCAGCTTTTCCTGGGAACCCCGCTGAATTCCGTGGCATCCGCATTCAGACCGGTGGGGGAATCACAGGCTCTGTGAAGAAAAGCCCTGGCCGAGTCCGCACAATCCCTGTAGAACGATTCGTGACCGTCCTTCGCATATTCAGCCCACATTTCAAAAAACGCGGGCACATGATAGGAAGGATCCGTCCAGCCATATCCGCTTCTGTCCGGCACAAAGGTGATCATTTTATGTTCGACATTGATCACATTCATAATGCCGCCGGTTCCGTCTTTTTCCCACATGGCGTCCAGAATTCTTCTCGCTTCGGCGTAATAGTCGATTCCCGTATCATTGCCCCAGCGGTTGGATGCAAACAGCAGGGCTGTGATAAAATACAATTCCCCGTCGGACGCGGAGCCTTCGGCATTGTGCCTGCCGGTTTCCGGATTAACGCTCCATGCAAAATAGGCATCACGCGGGCCGCCCTGATGCTGCATGTATTTTTTGGACCAGCGCCACAGACGGTCAAAAACCTCTTTTTTCTTCAGCTGCACTGCGGCCATCATACCGTAGGACAGCCCCTCGGTGCGGGCATCATGGTTCTTTAAATCGGATATATAGGCCATCGAATCACCCGCTTCAAAATAGACGCGGTCCGGTCCTTCAAAAATATCATAATACGCTTTGGCCAGTTTGGCATCGATATCTTCCTGCGTGTATCCTGCATCCAGGAATACATTGCGGTACTCACCCGTTTCCCAGGCCCCCTTGTCCCAGGGCCGCATTTTTCCCCGGGGATCATTCACGTCGCCTTCACAGTCACCGTCCGGTGCGGCCATGCAAAAAAAGCAAAAGGAAAAAAATGTGATGACAAACAATGTTGTTTTCATGTATATACCCTTCATTTAAATATGAATCATTTTATATTCACCGGACACCCGTCGCCGGAACAGCCGGCAGGCAATTCGATAAAAAAATTCCCGGAAATCCGGAACGGCCATTAAAGGGCGAGAAACGAGCGGCCCTGTCGTGTGTCTGTATTCGTCCAGCTGCAGGTCTGACTCATTCTTCAAACAGCAAGTGGTCATAGGCACCGATATTGAAGCGTATGATCGTCTTCAATCGTTCCGGTGCGAACAATCTGTTGTTTTGAGTGACGATTTTCAGTTTTTTATAGTATTGATTGATCTTTGGATTGACGATAATTTCACTGCCCGTCATAATACTTTCAATATATCCGGGAGGGATATTTCTCCAAAAATGACCAATACGCCACCAGTTTACGGTTACGGGCATTCTCGCCAGAAGCGGATCCGTTAATGCAAGGGGATCCACAATAATTTTGTCAATTCCGGCGTGGTATCCATAAACGCCAACCGCTTCCTTGATGGCCACCCTGTAATTCATTTTATGAAATTCATATCCTTCTCTTGCCCAGGTAATATCCGGAAATATTGTGTCTTCCGGAGCGCGGGCAAGGTAACGATATAATGACATTTGATTAAAATAAAATCCGCGTTCATCAGCAATTCCCCATTCTATCCTTTTATTGCTGTAATGAAGAGGAGAATTACATGGCGTATGCGGGTAAAATATGTGATAAAAACATATCACGATAAAAGCAGGAATAAAATGAAGTGTATGAACTTCAGAAAATCTCACCAGTATGAATATGGCGGAAACCATATATGCATAAGATAAAAATCTTCCCTGCATAAAGTCACCACCAATATAGAAAATGTAGAATAAACTGAGAATGACGCCGCAGCCAAGATATGTCAAATACTTTTCAGTTTGTCTGAGAAAGCTGATCACCAGGACCGCTGCAATAACGACCGGTGTGATGGTGTCATATTTCAGTGATGAAATAAAATATCTGGCCCCCTGCCTGAATAACACAATTTTATCAATATGGGTATTCAACTTTGCATAAGCTGTGTTTGGGAACGGGAAACCATAATAAAATAAAGAAAACAGGGAATACAGCATCAATGGAAAAAAAGCGATGAAGGCCGAAATCACCCATTCCCTGATCGATAAAGTTTTCAAGTTTTTGAATACAGCATAGATGGTTGAGGGCAAAAACAGCAGCACCAGATCATGCCGGACACAAATCATCAGCCCGAACAACAGCAGGATTACCTTCATACGAAATGAAGATTCTTTTTTGTGATTTAAATGCGGATCACGAAAGGCGAATAATTTCCGGTAATTTAAAATGTAGACTGCAATAAAAAAATAAGCCAGTACGTTTTCAAGTCCCGAACTTGTATAATCATAAAAGGCTGTTGAAGCGGAAAGCAGAATGATTGATAATAACAAAACCAGATTATTCCTGAAAATAGCCTTTAATACGAAAATTGTGGATACATACACGACCAACGATACAATAATCACATTCAGGTAAGGATCACCGGAAAACATGCGGGCAAAAGCCAGCACCAGATACCATAACGGGCTGGTAAAAACCTGTACCCGTTCGTGGGGATTCCACACAGGTCCATTCCCTGAAAACAATTGTTCAATACTTCTGAATGTAATGTAGGCATCCTCACTGACCCAGGCATTTTTAAGAAATACGAGAACAGCGACAGACAAGGATATAACAAATAAAATGATTGATGCTTTTTTGCGAATATACATAATGGCCTTATCAGGCTGGGATATGCCCGGCGATTGGAGGGGGGATTCTCCATGTTCACCGGATTGTTGCTCATTCATCAGACACAAACAATTCATTGAAAGACATGGCAACACAATCAGTCAGGTATTTTTATTACATATAACCCTTTATAATTTAAACGACATTGTGAAAAAAATCAAGAATGAAAATGGGTATATCCGGAAACACGGGCATTCCGGAACCTGTCAAAAGCCCCGGATTTCACAGTCCGTGGCTGATCCACGGCGGGCTTCCCGGCCTGTCAGGACATCAATCCGGAAAAATCCTGCGCTGGAATGGAATGACCGGCACTTGTATTTCATATCATATGAACGACGGGTTGCAGTCATTTTGTGCCGCAGGGCCGCATGGTTCCGGCGGCACGGCAAATTACGTCTGATGCGACCAGCGAAACAACCGCGCACCGATGAAAAATGACAGAAATCCGAAAGCAGCCAGGACCAGGTACGGCCGCAAAAGTTCCCTGAAAGTAAAGTCCCGCCAGATAGCCCCCTCCAGTGCAAGAATGCCCCATTTGATCGGGCTGATACTGCTCAGCGCCTTGAGCCAGTCCGGCATAAAAAACAACGGAAGCATGCCGCCGCCGATCATGGCCAGTACCAGCAACACCGCCCACCCGATGCCGCTGGCCGCGTTTTCAGTCTTGCCCAGCACAGAAAGCAGCATCATCACGCCGGCAAAGGCACCCGCCACAATGATCAGTCCAAGCGCCAGCTTGAAGCAGGATGCAACATGGATACCGAAAACAAAAACGCCGATCAGCATCAAGATAATGGAGGCCAGAATGGTTGTAATAAAACACGCCAGGGCCTTGCTGCCAAGCACCTGATAGCTGTTGAGCGGCGCAGCCAGAAGGCGCAGGAGTGTGCCTTTGTTTCTTTCGGAAACCAGAGACACCGCGTACCCCGTCACACATGCGATGATGCCCCACATCATCCCCTGGGGAAAAGTGACAGCGAATGAACTGGGCGGGCCGGTTCTCTGGCGGCTGATTTTTTTCTCTTCGACCCTGAGCGGTTCAAAACCGGTGAAAGCGCTATCGGCTGCGGAGCTGGTTGTGTCGGCCAGAAAGCTGTCCAGACTGGATAAAAATTGGTACAGGCCGGCGTATTCTTCGGGGGCTGACTCCTGTAAAGATCGCATTGATGTCTGCACCTGCCTGCGCATCAGGCTGCGGTCGGAAAATATCCGCTGCATATCCTGCGCCCCGTATTTCAGCAGCAGGCCGGTCAACAGGCCGGCTTCAGCGCGGCGGGAAGGATCGATGCCGATTTCGACAACCGGTGCCTCGCTGGCAAACATATTCTCCCTGGCGTCACCGTATCCCTTTTTTATCAAAATGTACGCGGCTTTTCTGCCCAGGCGGATATCCTCCTGTGCCTGCTCCAGACCCGCTGGCGCGATTTGCAGGTCTTCGGATTGCGCCAGGGTTTCGGCAAATTTTTGTGACGCGGATGTGCTGTCCTGGTCAACCAGGTAAACGGGCAGAGCGTTTATCTGCGAACCGGATCCGCTGT
>Ga0272442_10012111_pt1 | contig 10458 bp, 8 predicted proteins | sample SSMForm2O_FD_200262 | JGI IMG/M metagenome (GOLD analysis project Ga0272442, IMG submission 200262) | Marine sediment archaeal communities from Little Sippewissett salt marsh, Falmouth, MA, United States - SSM-Form-2O | ecosystem: Environmental > Aquatic > Marine > Wetlands > Sediment ... | reverse complement strand
GTTGTGCCACGTGAATACCTGTACTTAACAGTGCTGATGAACCACGATGTAGTTGACGGGGCGCCAATGGCACGATTCATCAGCAAGCTGGTAAAAAATATCGAATCGGGGTTTGGCCTTGAAATAAACGGGTAACTTTACTAATTTTATAACCAAAAACAAAACCTAAAAATTAAAATCATGAAAACGAAAGCATTCTTCTTTGCAATCAGTTTAATTTTTATCAGCCTGAATATTTTCAGCCAGCAAAGGGAGGTTCCCCCGGTTACGCTGGAAAAGGTATCGGGGAATATTTATGAAATAATCGGAGGCAGCGGGGCTAACGGCGGGGCTTTTATCGGCGAAAACAACGTGTTGGTCATCGACTCAAAAATGGATGAAGGCTCGGTCAAGCAAACCATCGAAGCCATTGGAAAAATTACGGATAAACCAATAAAATACCTTGTCAACACCCACAGCGACGGCGACCACATTATGGGGAACCGCTGGTTCCCGGAGACCGTGACTTTTGTCGCCCATGAAAACTGCCGCGACGATTTTTTCAAAGTGAACTTCGGGCGTGAATCTGACTGGGATGAACCGGCGTTTTTCCCGTTTGTGCCTTCCATCACATTCAAAAATGAGATGACGCTCTGGATGGGGCATGAAAAAATTGAACTTTATTATTTTGGCGTTGGCCATACCTCCGGCGATTGCGTGGTATATTTCCCGGAAGAAAAAGTGGCATTCATCGGCGACCAGTATTTCACAGGCCGCCCGCAATTGATCCACTCCAATAAAAACGGCAATTCCTTCGGGCATGTCAAAACCCTCACAAAAATGCTTGAAACTATCGGTGCTGAAAAATTTTCCAGCGGGCACAGCGACATTGTGGGGAGGGATGCGATTAAAAAACATATCCAGGCGATGGCCGAAAGGCAGGGAAAAGTGAAAGAACTGATTGGGCAGGGCAAAAGCATGGAGGAAGTGCTGGCAGAATTTTCCGAAAATGAAGCCCGGCTAATTACCTCGATTTATAATGAAATAAAAGGGCAGTAATTTCAATCAACTGCATTTTTTTCAGAATTGAGCCATTCTGTAAAACACGGTAAAGGTCAATCCTGTAAATATTTCTCCTGGTTCATCATAAAATCCTTGTAAACGATGTAGTGGTCGGTGTTTTTATAATCGATGGCGTTCAAAGGTTTTTTGTCGAAAGTTAAAATGGTTGCTTCAGGGCAGGCCAGTAAAATCGGAGAATGTGTGGCAATGATAAACTGGGCATGGCCGGCTCTGCTGTTATCGATGAGGTTTTTCAGCAAATCGAGTTGGGTACGTGGCGAGAGGGCTGTCTCCGGCTCATCGAGAAGGTAAAGCCCCTTAAGCCTGTACCGGCTTTTAAAAAACGACATCAGCGATTGCCCGTGCGACTGCGTAATCAGCGACTTGCCGCCAAAAAGCTCAAGCTGGGCAGGGTCGGTGGTGGCCCATTCATCGAGGATAGCTGCAAAATCCTTAAAAATCTGCGCCCCAAAGAACGACCCCGGCACGCTCCCATCCGACCAGTTTGCCCTGATATACCTGTGTAACGTGGCTTCATAACGGTTATACCTGTACCGTGAATTACTCCCTGTTCGCCAGATATGGATACCGCAGGCAATGGCAATAGCTTCCAGCAGGGTGGATTTACCGCTCCCATTCTCACCGACAAAAAACGTGACCGGCGTATTAAAGAATACCTGTTTTGTTTGCTGAAGTACCGACAATGAAAACGGGTAGTGTTCTGTTGTCGGGTATTTTTCAGCCAGGATAGAAATACTGTTAAGATGGATGGGCATTGGTTTCTGATTTTAATTACAATAATTATGGTAAATATAATTCATATTTTGCCAGGACACTTAGTTGTATTATCTTCTGTAATATCTACAAATTATAACTATCCCGATGCGTTTCAATATCGGGATTGTTCGACTATAAAAACCAACCTGTCAACCAACAGGTTGGTTATCAAGTCTCACGAAAAAGGCAGGCCTGTAAGCCGGGTTCTGTCCCCTCCCGAGTACTCGGGAGAGCCTCTGTCATTTATCTTGCTCCGGCATCACTGCCGAAGTCATGCAGCCTACCCCCTCCGGTTTCCTGCTTCCGCAGGTATTGGTACGGGCAGCACCACCCCGAATAATCGGAGCCGGAGTATACATGGCATTGCAACCCAAAAGGTGTACGGCTGGCAATGTCGCCACTGCCACCGGTGGGCTCTTACCCCACCTTTTCACCCTTCCCCCGACAGATATCGGGGAGGTTATTTTCTGTTACACTTCTACCCCCTTTCGGGGATCTTCCGCTTAGGAAGTTTGGCGCCCTGCGTTGCCCGGACTTTCCTCTCCCGATAGTAATCGGGAACGACAGAGCAGCCTGCCGGCGCAAAGGTAGAGAAAAGTTTCGAGTTTCGGGATACGAGTTTCGAGTCGACCGGAGCTTCAACTTTTAACTTTAAATTTTCAACTCGAAACTCCCTACCCTTTCCTGAGGATCACCATTGTAGCCCCGTAACCGTATTCTTTGAACGAGGCATCCTGGAAATAGTATTTTTTATACCGTTTTTTGAGTTCATTAATGATTTCAGCCTTTAAGGCCCCCTGCCCCACGCCATGGATAAATACAATCCGTTTTACCCTGTCACTGATGGCTTGCTGCATTTCGGAATTAAACCTGTCGATTTGCACCTCGAGGATTTCGTGGCTGGATAAGCCGGCTGTATTTTCTACAAGTTCATTAATATGCAGGTCGACTTCCACAAGATCCAGATCACGCCTCCGGCTACTTTTTTCTTCTCGTACACCGTATTGTTTTTCCTTAAGGGCTACTACTTTTTTAAGGTCGTCATCTGTCAGTTTGTCCAGTTCTGCATCAAGGAGGTTGTTGAAAACAGCGAGCAGCCAAGCATTTTTTGAAAAAAAATTATTTGACTGAAATGTTTTCTCCTTATAAAATTTAACCGGGTTGACCTTCAACTTTTTAACAACCGGCGGATAAAGCTGCGTTGATTCTTCCCTGTAATATATTACCTGAAAATGAAAATCAGGTAATTCACTCAAGCTATGTTCATCAAAACTCTCAAGCAGTACTTTTGAGTTGGGGCCAAGATTTCCGTTTTTTACAGATTTGAAAATTCCACCTGTACAGAATGAAAAATTAAAAAGCAGTGAAAAATTGCTGTCATTGACAAACCATGCTTCAATCTCACCGGCTACCGGGTTTGTTTGATTTTGCGGGACAAAAGCCAGGTAGAAATCAGGCGAGTCTTTCCCTTCAATAAAATTTGGCTTTGACCCGATTTCCGGCTTAATGTATTCAGGTTCTGAAACAGGATTCTCCTGTGAAGAACTACTTCCTGCAACAGGCTCGATGACTACGAGTTCAGAAATCAGCATCGGGATTTCAAAGCCATCCTCATTTTCCACATCCACCATTTTTTTATTCACAATCCGCGTAACCGTGCCTCCCCCCACTTCGTTCAGGAACCTCACTTTGTCGCCTACTTTTACCATGACTTCTTTTTCGGCAAAATTAAACTATTTTTGCACCCGGATGAAAAACAATTTCCGGGAAAATATCGGCCAGGCAGCCCGTTCGGTAAAATCAGAGGACTTTGACTATGATCTGCCGGAAGGGAAAATCGCGAAGTACCCTGTGCCATGCCGCGATGAGTCGAAACTTCTTGTCTGGGAAAACGGGGAAGTCAGCCAGTCGCTTTTTAAACACATTCCTGCTATCTTGCCCACTGGCGCCTTCCTGGTTTTTAACAATACAAAAGTAGTAAGGGCAAGGCTGTTTTTTTTGAAAGAAACCGGCGCCAGGATTGAAATCTTTTGCCTTGAGCCCTTTTTGCCTGCCGATTACCAGCTTTCATTCAGGCAGGCAGGGAGTGTCGAATGGAAATGTATGGTGGGCAATGCCCGGAAATGGAAATCGGGGAAACTGACGCAAACAATACGTATTGATAATTCCGAAGTATTTCTTTCCGCAGAAATAGTGAAAAAAGAAAAAGAAGATTTTATCATCCGGTTTGAATGGGGCGGCGGTTTTACCTTCAGCGAGGTGATCGAAAATGCGGGGGCTATCCCAATCCCGCCATACCTGAAACGCAAATCGGAAGAAACAGATAATACACGATACCAGACGGTTTATGCCCGCGACAAGGGGTCGGTTGCAGCACCTACGGCAGGACTCCACTTCACGCAACAGGTTTTAGGTCAGCTTAAGCAAAAGGGCATTAAATCGGGCGAATTGACGCTGCACGTCGGGGCGGGGACATTCCACCCTGTAAAATCGGAAACCATCGGCGGGCATACGATGCACAACGAAAGTGTTGCGGTTTCTTTGGAATTCCTGAAAAAACTTGCCTCGCACCGGGAAAAGGTAATTGCGATTGGCACAACATCCATCCGCTCACTTGAAAGTTTATACTGGCTTGGAGTTCAATTAATGGAAAACCCGGTTCCTGATAAAGCCTTTCATGTCAGCCAATGGGAGCCATACGAAAAACGCCACAAATTAACACCGCAAAATGCCCTGGCTCTGATAACCGGATACATGGAGAAAAATAACCTCAAGGAATTTGGATTTTCAACACAGTTGATCATTGTACCGGGGTACGAATTCAAAATAATTGACGGGATGCTTACCAACTTCCACCAGCCACGCAGCACCCTCCTGATGCTGATTACCGCTTTCCTGGGCAATGACTGGCAAAAAGTTTACAGGTATGCCCTCGAAAATAATTTCAGGTTCCTGAGTTATGGCGACAGCAATTTGTATTTAAAGTAGATTTTGAGGAAGAACATTTAACATTGCCTGCCAACTGAGACTGCTGACCGTTAACCTGGCCACACCTTCTCCTCCATTTCCCTGTTCGAATAGAAACGCTCGAGGATAGAACCGTCGTTAACTTCTTTTGACAGCGATTCAATGGTATTTTTTGGCACATCGTAAGCGTCGAGGATGATCAGCCCGTCGAGGCAGTTGTTAAATTTCGGGTCGACATTAAACCCAATAATTTTTGCATTCAGCTTAATGTATTTTTTAAGCAGGACAGGAAGCCCGGTGTTCAGTTCGTCGAGGTCGCCGATACATTTATCCAGCTTGTTGATGTCTTCCTCCATATTCTCCATCAGGATATTCAGGTTGGGGTTGTCGCTCTTGAATTTATAACTGTTGCGCGGCCTGATCTGCTGTGCAATCCTCCAGTCGAAATGATTTTTCATGATAAACGAGATGATCAGGTCCTTCGAAATCTTCGAATAATTATTGCTGATGCTGACAGGCCCGACCATGTAACGGTATTCCGGATTCTTAAGGAGGAAATATAGGATCCCTTTCCACAGGAGAAAAAGTGGCATTGGTTTGCGCTGGTACTCTTTCACAACAAACGAACGCCCCAGTTCGAGGCTCTGTACCAGGATATCGGCAAACGATTCCGACGACCTGAAAAGGCTGTGGAAATAAAATCCCCGGAGCCCGTATTGCCGGAGGATTTCCCCGCCTTTTCCGATGCGGTATGCGCCAACCACGCGTTCTTCGTCTTCATCCCAGATAAACATCTGGTAATAGTAAAGGTCAAATTCGTCGATATCGATTGAACGGTTGGTACCTTCGCCTACTTCACGGAATGTGATTTCCCGTAGCCGCCCTATCTCATTCAGAAAATTGGGGATCAGTTTCGAAGGGGCGCAATATACAGTGTAATTTCTTTGTTCCAGAAGGGTATAACTGGTTTTAATGGCCTGAAGTTCTTTTAACAATAATTCCTTGGCAACAGGGTCGGCAATTACCTCGGCTTTAGGCTGTGGTTTTAAAGAATAATTAAAAAACCTCCTGACCTCGATATTCGGCTGGGTTTCCATGCTGTATGTCTTTGCGCGGAGGTACCTGCCGTACTGATAGATATCTTCAAAATGCCCCTGCTCTGAAATGCGTATCGGGTTGCCGATTCTAACCTTAATGACTTTATTGCGTTTATTCAGTAATTCGGTAGGCAATTTCACACTTGAATAACCTGGGTAAACCTTACTGATGAGTTTGAACAGCCTGCTGTTGGATCCCTGGAAATGGATTGGCACTACCGGCACTTTTGAGTTTTTAATATACCTGATGATCGGGTAACGCCACTGCCTGTCGGAAATGTTGCTGAAGGTATCGTAACTGCTGTATTCGCCCGAAGGGAAGACACAAAGCACTCCGCCGTTACGCAAGTGTCCCGACGCGTCGTCTGCCGCTGGCTGCCCGGTTTCTTCACCATCGGGCACATCGAAAGGGTTGTCGGCCAGGAAATACCCTGAGATAGGGTCAATCTTCTTCAGTAAATAATTGGATAAAACCTGGACATCAGGGCGGACCTTCAAAAGAAGTTTGATCAGCAGGATGCCATCGAGGCCGCCAAAGGGATGGTTCGATACGGTGATGACCGCCCCCTCGGCAGGGATCCTGTTAAGCTCATCCTTGTCGAACTCAAATTTTATTTCCAGAATTTTTATAATCTCATCAATAAATTCAACGCCTTTCTTATCGCAAACTTTATCATATATTTTATTCAATTTCCGGAAACGGAAAACAGACATCAGGAACCGGGCAAAGTATTCGCCGCCGAAATTTGAAAAAAAGGGATTTACTTTTACGATATCCTTAGCTTTTACGAGATCCATTTATTGCTCCGTTGATTCATTAAAATTAAACATCAGATACGTTTTAACACAATAAAAACCGATATTTTTTTAATAATAAATGTTTTAAATTGTACTATCTTTCATTTCTCTGATAAAATATAAAAAAAGAAGGTTGCTATTTATGTTTTAAAATGCAGCGCAAAATTATCATATTTTTGAATTTAAAGCTTATATGTTTCATTTTTTAAACAACCTGACAAACCAGGTGACTAAAACGAGTGGCAGGAATAATTAATGAATAGCATTAAATACTCAATTACCGACTGGCTTCCAACCAGCCGGAAGGAAATGGGGGAAAGGGATTGGGGAAGTGCCGATGTCATCCTGTTTTCAGGCGATGCCTATGTCGACCATCCTTCGTTTGGAGGTGCTGTCATAGGGAGGGTGCTGGAAGCAGAAGGGCTTAAAGTTGCAATTGTCCCCCAGCCTAACTGGCGCGACGACCTCAGGGACTTTAAAAAGCTTGGAAGGCCAAACCTGTTTTTTGCCGTTACTGCAGGCTGTATGGATTCGATGGTCAACCATTACACAGCCAACAGGCGGAAACGCTCGAACGATGCGTATACGCCCGGAGGCAGGGCTGGCGCCCGGCCTGATTACACAACGGTCACCTACTCTAAAATTATTAAAAAATTATACCCCGATGTGCCCCTTGTGATAGGCGGGATAGAAGCATCACTCCGCCGACTGGCCCACTACGATTACTGGGCAGACAGGCTGATGCCCGGAATCCTCTTTGATTCGGGTGCCGACCTCCTTTTTTACGGAATGGGCGAAAAATCGATTCTGGAATTTGCAAAGCTTGTTAAAAGAGGAGTTCCTGTAAAAAAACTGACGACTATCCCGCAAACCGCTTTTATGGTAGGCAGGGATGACCAATATGCTACAAAATCGAAATGGGGCGGGCTGGAATTGGCATCGTATGAAGAATGCCTGGCCGACAAGAAAAAATTTGCACGGAATTTTATGCACATCGAAGAGGAATCGAATAAAGTAAGTGCACGGAAACTGATTCAACATGTCGGTAATAAAAAAATAGTGGTTAATCCGCCCTGGCCCCCGCTCACAGAAAAAGAAGCCGGCCAGCCTTTTGATTTGCCGTATACCCGCCTGCCCCACCCCAGGTATAACGGGAAAGGGCTGATCCCAGCCTACGAAATGATCAGGCACTCGGTGAATATCCACAGGGGGTGCTTCGGAGGATGTGCATTTTGTACGATCTCGGCACACCAGGGGAAATTTATTGCCAGCCGTTCCGAAGAGTCAATTATGGCAGAAGTGGAAAAGATTACCCGAATGCCCGATTTCAAAGGCTACATTACCGACCTTGGCGGACCTTCAGCCAACATGTATAAAATGAAAGGCATCCGCCAGGAAGTTTGCGATAAATGCAAACGCCCGTCGTGTATTTTTCCAACCGTTTGCAAAAACCTCGATACCAACCATAAGCCCCTGGCCAACCTGTATAAAAAAGTGGGAAGCCACCCCAAAGTAAAAAAAGTATTTATCGGCAGCGGTATCCGTTACGACCTGGCGCTCGAAAAAACCGGGCGGGTAGAAACCGATAAAAATAACATGGAATATTTAAGGGAAGTAATTAAAAACCATGTTTCCGGCAGGCTGAAAGTGGCGCCGGAACACACATCGGATGAGGTGCTGAAAATAATACGGAAACCTTCGTTCGCACTGTTTAAAAAACTGGCAAAGGAATTTGAAAAAATTAACAGGCAGGAAAACCTGAACCAGCAACTCGTCCCCTATTTTATTTCGAGCCACCCCGGGAGCAAAACCGAAGACATGGCACAACTGACCATCGAAACAAAAAAACTCAATTTCAGGCTGGAGCAGGTACAGGATTTTACGCCAACCCCGATGACGTTAGCCACTGTTATTTATTATTCGGGGCACCACCCGTATACCATGGAAAAAATATACACAGCACGAAGTAAAAAAGAGAAGCTCAGCCAGAGGCAGTTCTTTTTCTGGTATAAAAACGAATACCGGAAATCAATCATCAATGAACTTCGCTCAATAAACCGGGAGGACCTGATAAATAAATTATTCAGTTAAGGGTGCGGCGGCACCTAAATCGTTGGCAAAAAAATGCGGTTGAAAATCGCATCACCCGAAAATTGTTTTAACTTTATAAAAATAACAACCGATGAGAAAGAACATTTTTATATCCATAATTACAGTAATTCTGTTAACCTCCTGCTCCGAACTTCAGAAGGTTGTTCAATCCCTTGATGCCAGCAGGCCATTGACAGAGGCTGAAATTATTGCCGGATTGAAGGAAGCGCTGATTGTCGGCACTGATTCGTCAGCTTCAAAGCTGGGAAAATTAAACGGCTACTACGGCGACGAACTGGTAAAAATCCTGTTGCCCCCCGAAGCGGCTCCTATCATCAACAACATTGGAAGGATCCCGGGAGGCGACAAACTCCTCGAAGATGTAATCCTGCGCATCAACCGGGCTGCCGAAGATGCAGCTAAAGAGGCAAAACCTGTGTTTGTGAACAGCATAAAAAGCATGACGATCTCCGATGCCCTGAATATTTTAAAAGGCTCCGACGACGCAGCCACCCAATACCTGATCAATACAACATACAACCAGCTTTTCGGGTTGTACCAGCCGAAAATTAAGGCATCGCTCGATAAAAAGCTGATTGCAGGCATCTCGACGGCCGAAAGCTGGAATACTTTAACGGGCGAATGGAATAAAATTGCAGGCTCGGTAATCGGGCAGGTGGCAGGCTTTCAGAAAGTGGACATCCAACTCGACGAATACCTCACACAAAAAGGGCTCGACGGGTTATTCCTGAAAATCGCCGAGGAGGAAAAACAAATCAGGCACGACCCGATTGCCCGGGTCACCGAACTGCTGAAAAGAGTTTTCAGCTAAATCATCATAGGCGGGAAAAAACTTAAGATCGTTGAGGTTGCAGGAAGGACGCAGAAACACTGATTTAAAAGACGATATTCGATAGACAAAATACAAAAGACAAAAACCTAACCTTAATCATTTACCCTTTTCAAACCTTTTCCCCTGCCAGGTATTCCTTTGTTCCAACCTTTTTTCAAGCTTTGCAACAAATTCGAAATTTTTCAATCCCCATTTCGGGGCAACCAGCATTTCCGGCGGTGCCTGGCTGACAAACCTTTCGACAATAATTTGCGGATTTAGCAACTCGAGGTAATCAACCACCAGTTCAATATACTCTTCTGCAGAAAACAGGTGAAAACCGGTGGGTGATTCCTTGTACTGTTTTTCAAGGGCAGTGCCTTTATGAATTTGTAATTGATGAAGCTTAAGGTTATCGACCGGGAGTTTTGAGATTGCCCTTGCCTGGTTTAAAAAATCCTCTCTGTTTTCCCCGGGCAGGCCCAGGATCAGATGGGCACAGTTGTTTATACCGCGCCTGTGTGTTTCCCCCAGGGCCCGGGCCGATTCTGCAAAAGTATGCCCCCGGTTAACCCTATGAAGTGTGCTGTCGAGGTGAGATTCGATGCCGAACTCTACCATCACATAATATTCCTTCGAAAGGCTTTCGAGGTAATCCAGCACTTCGGGCTCAAGGCAATCGGGGCGCGTGGCAATAACAAGACCTATTATTTTGGGATGAGATAGAGCTTCTTCATACAACCGCCTCAAATCGTTAAGCGGTGCATAAGTATTGGTGTATGCCTGGAAATAAGCCAGGAATCTCATCGTTTTATATTTCCTCGCAAAAAAATTAATCCCTTGCTCCAACTGGCT
>Ga0272442_10012110_pt1 | contig 10459 bp, 6 predicted proteins | sample SSMForm2O_FD_200262 | JGI IMG/M metagenome (GOLD analysis project Ga0272442, IMG submission 200262) | Marine sediment archaeal communities from Little Sippewissett salt marsh, Falmouth, MA, United States - SSM-Form-2O | ecosystem: Environmental > Aquatic > Marine > Wetlands > Sediment ... | reverse complement strand
TGTTGTTACTCATCCTCGCGGTGTTCGTCATGCAATAAATACTTATCTCTCAGGATACCTAAAAGAGGAAAACATACGCTTTGGTGAAAAAATTGAGTTCTTTGCCCATCCTCCAAAACAACGACAGCAGATGAGCATCCTTATTACTTATGATAATTTGACTAAAAATTATAAAGATTTTTCTCTAAAGGTTGAAAAAGGCCTAATACGCCAAGGTGAAATCATTGGCATTGTTGGACCAAATGCTATTGGAAAAACAACTTTTGTTAAAATGCTAGCATCTGAGGTAGACCCGTCAGACGGAAAAATTGAAAAAGATATAAAGATTAGTTATAAACCTCAGTATATTTCTCCGGAATACAAAGGCACAGTTAGAGAATTTTTTGAACTAAAAGCCCAGCAGTTATTTACTTCATCTTTTTTTAAGGCCGAGATTTTTGAGCCTCTTAATTTAAAATATTTGCTTGATAAACAGCTGGATACTTTATCTGGTGGTGAGTTGCAGCGAGTTGCAACTGCAAATTGTCTTGTTCAAGATGCAGATATTTACCTTGTTGACGAACCATCTGCATATCTTGATAGCGAGCAACGTATGATTACATCAAGAACAGTTAGAAGGGTAATTGAAAAATCTGGTAAAAGTGCAATGATCGTTGATCATGATGTATATTTTATTGATATGATAAGTGATGCATTAATTGTATTTGATGGAGTGCCTGGTAAAAAAGGTCATGCTCAAGGACCTTTTGGGTTACATGAAGGTATGAACCGGTTTTTAAAAGATGTTGATATAACTTTCCGCAGGGATGAAGATACACAAAGACCTAGAGTAAATAAACCTGATTCTTTTATGGATAGAAAGCAAAGAAATGAAGGAGAATATTACTATAGCATGTAGTTATATAATATTTTTTTATTACCAAAGGATTTATATCTTTTATAAACAATTGCCTTTCTAGTAGAGGGGTATGCAGGATGGAAAAACCAAAAAGTGTATGGATGCTTATTTTTTTTTGGGTTATAATTTGTGTATTTATTTTAATACATTGTTTGGAATGTCATATACAATCCTTTACACTACCCGAAGAGGATTTAAATGATTTAATGGAAGTGAGATATTATTATGCTTTAAATGTAATATCTTTATTTATAGTGTTAATTATTATATATAGTATTTATACAGCTAAAAAGTGGTCATGGTTAGTAAATATAATATTTTTAGTACATTTTCTATTTTACTATATGGCATACTTTTTTCAAGCAATATTTTACATAACTTTTTACTTAAGTTATGCCTCAAGGCAAGACTTGTATTCTCGCCCTAACTTTTTACTATTTATGATTGCAAGTCTATTATTACCATTTGTTATTGCAGCAGCTGGTTATTTGATATTTTTTAATTTAGAAGTTAAAAAATATCTTAATAAAATCTGATTTTTTTAAATTGACTACATATTTTCTTTTCTTTTTGTCTTTTGAGTACCACGTTCTAAAAATTTTATATACTTTATACAGCAACCTTAAAACTACAAATCTTAAAATGGTGTGATAAAAGATGAATATGAAAATAATAAGTTCTGGATTATTAGCATTGTTAATAATTCTGGGAAGTTTTGGTGCTGTTGGAACAAATACAACATTGAAAAATGAAAATATTGTAAACAATAATTTAGATTATGTACCAGGTGAAGTTATCGTTTGTTTTTATACACAACTCGATGATCTTGATCCAATCGATGTAAATGAAATAGAAACTTTTGAAGGAAAAAATATAAAAGAAAAAATCATTGAAATGAATATTGCAGTAGCAATAGTAAACGAAGGAGAAGAACTAGATTTTATAAATAGTATCAGCGACTCTCCTTTTGTAGCTTATGCTGAGTTGAATATCATTTTCCATGCAGCATTTACACCTAATGACCCTGAGTGGAGTGCTCAATGGGGTCCTAAAAAAATTAACTGTGAAGAAGCATGGGACGCTGAACAAGGGAAAAGCAGCGTACGAATTGCTATTGTAGATACCGGTATTGATTATAACCATGTAGATCTAAGTCCAAATTATGTAACTGGTGGATATGATCATATAAATAGTGATAATGATCCAATGGATGATCAAGGTCATGGTACTCACTGTGCTGGTATTGCAGCTGCTAGAATTAATAATGGAAAAGGAATTGCTGGTGTGGCAGGCAAATGTTCACTAATATCTGAAAAAGTACTCGATAGCACCGGTTATGGAACATCAACAACAGTAGCAAATGGGATCAACCATGCAGTTGGTCAAGGGGCAGATGTTATAAGCATGAGCCTTAGCGCTGACTCTCCATCGTCAACTATTGAAAATGCATGTAATAATGCCTATAACGCAGGTGTTTTATTAGTTGCCGCTTCAGGCAATGATGGCTCATCTGTAGATTGGCCTGCTGCATTTAGCAATGTAATAGCTGTTGGAGCAACAGATCAAAGCAACGATCGCTGTAGTTTTAGCAACTTTGGATCAGAGTTGGAGCTAGTGGCACCAGGCAAAGATATATGGTCAACCGAATTAGATGGTGAATATTGCTATAAGAGCGGTACTTCGATGGCGACTCCGCATGTTGCAGGTGTTGCAGCACTTGTTTTTTCAAAAAATCCAGGTATTTCTAACAGTGATGTAAGACAAACCTTGCGAGATACGGCTATAGATCTTGGAGCAACAGGCAAGGATGATTACTATGGATATGGGCTTGTAGATGCTGAAGATGCAGTTGGTACTGAAATTATTGAAAAATATTGTTATGGCCAAGATCATTATGATAAAGAAGGAGACGTAGAGGATTATGATGCATCTGGAGAACCAACTGGTAGTATATATGCAATCAGAATGAGTGAATGGTCGGATGATGCAACGGCTTGGTACGATTTTAATCTAGGTGTAAATGAAATCGAAGAAGGAAGTCTAGAGGTTGGATTAGAATTTTTGGATTGGGGGGCATTAGGGAATGGCCCTAAACTGTACATATACAATTTTGAAGATGATAAATATGATATTTTAGCAGATGGTATGGGAAATCAAGAGCATCTTGAATGGAAATGGAGAACAACTTCAAATTCAAATGATTATGTTGACTCAGATGGTACTGTAGATATAAAAATTCGTGCGGAATGGTGGGCAGATACCGTTCTTGATGAAATTTGTATAAAATATAAACTAACCTCTCCGCCGGAACCAGATTTAGCTGCATGGGTAAAAAATCCTTTAAAATGGACTGGTGTTGAACCCAATGCCAAAGAAACAGGAACTATATATTTAGAAAATATAGGCGAATCTGGTTCAAAACTTGACTGGAAAGTATCTGAGTCACTAAACTGGGTTAGCTGCAGTCTAACAAGTGGAACTGATTTATTACCAGGAAATAAAATAGAAATAGAGGTGACAGTCACTGCATCAGGTCAAGGGAATGACCCTCGAAGTGGAACAATTACCGTTGTAAATTCAGATAATTCAGGTGACAAAGAAACCTTTGATGTTAGCATTACTACAAAAAAGAGCCGCCCACGAGCAATGTTTTTCGAGTTCCTAGAAAGATTTCCAATTTTAAAGGAACTATTCTCCACCTTTTTTTTAAATTTAGCTTATAAATAGAAAACAAGGTGAGAAAGATGAAAGGAAAAATTCTCTTTATATTTGTGCTGATAACACTTATTGTTAGTAGTGTTTTTGCAAGTGCAAATCAAATAAATAGCATTATAGAAAATGATAATCCTAAAGGCAAATTAATGTTTGATTATCATGATTTGTATGTGTATCCTCCATGGAATGGAAATGATGATTATACAGAAAATATAAATGGTGACGTTGAAACAACTGCGTCTAGTACTAAAACAACAGGTAATGCAGAAGTAAAATGTCATTTTTATAATTGGGGTTGGGGAGAAGAAGGAGAAGCAGGTTTTCGTCATTGGATTGATTGGACTTCTCCTATTAGTGTTGATAGTGCAGTTATAGATATCAAATATAATTTTGATGCAGAAGTTAAAGTGTACTCAAGTTGGGGGTCTCAGGGGGATAGTGCAAAAGCAAAGATATGGTTTACTTTTTTTGTTGATGATATTCAAAATGATGTAGTACTAGTTGATTGGGATGTATCTGGTGCTTTTGACCAGGTTCATACCTGGACCAACGAATATATTTCTCCTTATCCTCATATCATTACAGCCTTAGAAAAGGGAACTAAATATAGGATAGGTGTAGAGTCTCACGCATATGCTTATGCAGATATGATTGCCGGTGGTGAAATATTAAGCAAAGCAAAAGTATCTAACAGCTGGGAAAATCAAGGAGACAATACTCAAGTTAGGATTAGATGGGAAGATCGTCCTACTGAAAAACCATCTAAACCTTCTGGTAAAACTAACGTAAAATGTGGAGAAACTGTAACCTATACAACCTCTGCAAAGGATCCAGATTTGGAAGAAATATACTATAAATGGAGTTTTGAAGATACTGGATCTTCAGAATGGAAAGGACCTTATAAACAGGGTGAAACCGTACCAATTGATCATACCTGGGGGCGAATAGAGGGGCGTTATGAAATAAAAGTAAAAGCAAAAGGATCCTTAGGCTATGCTGCACAAAGCGAATGGTCTGATTCTTTATATGTTACTGTAGAAAAAAGTAGATCTAGAGATAGATACATACTAAATAATTTGGAAGGAATTAATCAATTCCCGCTGTTGTCACAAGTATTACAACTACTATTACAACTTTAAAACTTTTTTCCATTTTGACATCTTAACACTAAATGTTTAAATAGTATAATATACAAAGTATAACCTAATAAATATGATGGTGAGGATAGAATGATTAAAAAAATTATAATAATTATGACGCTTCTAATACTTGTTACTTCAACTATTCCAATAGCATTAGCTAACACTACAAGTAGAACTGAGGTCATTAATAATGATCCTGATGGTGATGGAGAGTATGGTTCTGGAACAATTTTTGAGGTTCCAGCATATGTAAAAATTGGAGATATTTTATGTATGGATAAAAAACCATTTTTCCAATTACCGATATTTCCAGGACCTGTTGTCGAATTATATTCTAATGATCACTGTGCCTTATACGTTGGCGATAATAAATTTATACATGCTTCTTTCAATGGAGTTACTGTTGATCCATATTGGACGTTTCATATATGGGCTGAAAATTTAGAATTTGCAACAGTTCTTACTAACCAGGATATAAGGGATGCAGCAGTAGATTTTGCAATAGGACAAATTGGAAAACCATATCAGTTGGATTATGATTTAGGGATTGATGCAAGCCCTGATGCAGAGGAATGGTATTGCGCAGAATTAGTATGGGCATCATATTTTAATCAAGGGATAGATTTAGATTATTATTTTGAGCCTTACCATCTTGTCGCAGTTTGGAGTATGTTATGGAATGATAATACAGAAACATACAACAATTTATTACCTGGTGGAGTGGTTTATAATATAGAATCTAACAATCTTGAAGATTCAAATACTGTAATTATTTCATCAGTCATGGAGGATTCAGACGATCCACCAAATACAGTAATAGGCAGATATGATTTTGACAATGATGGAGAATGGGATACAGAATGGACAAGTTTAGATGATCCTTATTACAAAGAACATGTTTTTACTTATCCACATGCTGGATTTTGGACAATAAAAATGGAAATAATGGATAGTGAGGGTTTAGTCAATATACATAAGCATACGTTTTTACTCAACCTAGACGATTATAATGTTTTAAATTCTGAAAATACAGGTATTGTCTCATCACAAAGTGAACCACTAGAATTAAATGAGGTAAATCTCAATACTCAAACTTCTAGTAACCCAGTAACTCTCACTTTAGATTTATAGAAACTTCCAGAGAAACATTTTTTCAATTTTTTTTCTATATTTTTAATTTCTTTTTTTTGTTTTGAGTACCACGTTCTATAAACCTTAAATACTAATTAAATCCACATTTTGCTTTATAACAAAATGATGTGATAAAAAATGAATGGTAAGATAATAGCAACAGGAATAATATTATTATTTTCATTAACAAGCATAGTGCCAAGCATTAGTGGAAATGATATAAATGCTAGTTTAGAAAACAATCCAAAAAACATTAGACCTTTAAGTTTTGGTAATGTTATTACAGTTGATGATGATCTGCAACAGTGTCCAAATGCTGATTTTAAAAAACTTAACCTTGCAATGGATTATGCGAATAATCCATATAATGATGTAACTAGAATCGATGTTTATCCCGGTGAATACCTTCTTGGATATAGTTATGGTATAGACGTTCGTAAACCAAACATGCATCTTCATGGAGTGGGCGGAGCTTTAAAAACAATAATTGATGGTGAAAGTAGTACTACGATTCTAATCGCAGAGAAAAATATTGAAGTATCAGGATTTACAATCAAATCTACTGGCTCTGAGGGTCCTTCAGGGATTAAAGTAGGTGAAGGTTTAATTATTGATGCTATTAATATAATGATACATGATTGTATATTTGATTTACCATATAGTCCCTGGGAAGAATCGACTGTATATGGTATAGAATTAACCCAATATTGCAGCAATGTAGAAGTCTATGATAACGATTTCATATGTGATGAAGAAAACGCAAAAGACGATCGAGGAATTGGAAATTGGCATGGCAATTTCTGGGAGGATTGGGATGGAAAATATGATTCGGGCGTACAAGGAGAACCGTATGACCATAATGGTGTATATGATCCTACTCCAAGATGGGACCCTATTGTTTTAAGCCGCCCTAGTAAACCTTCAGTTAGTAGACAAAAAGTTTTTTTGAGAACCTATAAATATACAATTGTTTCAACAGATGAAGATGGAGATAATATTCAATATTATATTAAATTTGATGGCGAAGGTTATTCTTATCCAAGTTCAGGTGGCTATATACCTCAAGGTGAATCCTTTGTAATAAGACATAGATGGAAAATCGGAAGCGAGCATGTTGTAGACGTATTTGTTTGTGATGAACACGGTATATATGGCAGGGAATCGACCACACTTCCGGTACATTATGGATTAGATAATAGATTTATTGATTTTCTTGAAAACCACCCTTTGTTATGTCAGCTATTCCAGCGACTCCTAAACCTCTAAACTCTCTTTTTTTTTGTTTTTTCTTAATTGAGTACCACGTTCTATAAACCTTATATATTAGTTAAATCTGATATAAATTGTAAAAAATGATGTGATAAAAAATGAATAAGAAAATGATAGGAATTTTTGTTTGTACACTGATGATTACCACAGTTTTTTTTACAACTGCAAATGCAGAAATTATTTTAGATCAATCTTGTGAAAGCGGAAATTCATCGATGAGCCTTGATAATAATTATAACATCTTTGCTCAAAGCTTTGAGCCAACAATTGATAATATTGTAAAAGTAGGGACAAAAGTATCACGTTCAGAAGGCATTACAGTAATTGATGGCCTCCAATATATTGCTATCAGAAGTTCACTTGATGGGTCAAATTTAAGGATAGGCGGCTCCCCGCTTTATTATGTTTCGACATCACCGCAATGGAGATATCTTGATTTTAGTGATGATCCTTTATCTGTAACTCCAGGTGAGACCTATTTTATTGTAAGATGGATTTCTTCAGAAGATTTGGGAGATGAAAATTTTTATTGGCATGGAGATACTTCAGATCCTTATCCAGATGGTATGGCTCATATATATTTTAATGATGATTGGCATGATTTTAGTTATTTTGATTTTAATTTTCGTGTTTATGGAGATTTGGATCAAAATAATCCGCCAGAAGAACCGAGTAATCCAAATCCGAGTAATGGTGCACCAAATGTAGGAATTAATGCTGATCTAAGCTGGACATGCAGTGATCCAGATGGAGATCCGCTTACATATGATGTTTATTTTGAGGAAGGCGATTCCGATCCTGAATTAGTATCAGAAGATCAAACAGAAACCACTTATGACCCTGGAACGTTGGATTATAATGATCTTTATTACTGGAAGATAGTTGCAAAAGATGATCAGGGAGCAACAACAACCGGACCAGTCTGGGATTTTACAACAACGTCAGAACCAAATGATCCACCAAATAAACCATCAAAACCATACACAGATAATGGCATCTATGCAGGAAATGAGAACGAAGAATTTACATTTAAAACAGATACAGAAGATCCTGAAGATGATGATGTCTTTTATAAATTCGACTGGGGCGACGGTACAACAAGTGGATGGTTGGGCCCATATTACTCAGGTGGTACAGTTGAAAAAACGCATGCCTGGACCAAAGAGGGAATATACGAAGTAAAAGCAAAAGCAAAAGATATACACGAAAATCAAGGTGAATGGTCTGATAAAAGTAAAGTTACAATAAATGCTGTAAAACCATTCTCCTTTGTCCATATAACCGATCCTCATGTTATCGGTGTTGGAAGTGGAGCTGATAATTGGGCTGATGTAATCGAAGAAATTAAATCACTCCCTGATCAACCAGGATTTGTTCTATGCTCTGGTGATCTCGTAGATTGGGGAGCAGATAATTTATTTAGCAATCCACCAGATTTTTCTGGAACTCAAAATTATAATATATTCAAGCAAAAGATCCATAAAAAACAAGTTCTTGGAAATCAATGGCCTTGGTTTATCGATGATGAATATGAAATTCCAATATTTTTCTGCCCGGGAAATCATGATGCCAGACAAAAAGGCGATTGGCAAGTAGTCAATCCATTCAAATCAATTGATAATTATAAACAATATATACATAACAGCGAAGATTATACAATAGATCATACAGATCCTTTGTCAAAAGATAACTATGCAATATTTTCATTATTTAGCGGCTATGACCTCCTACCTTGGGGTGGATTTCTGCCGATTTATCCATATAATTTACCATGGGGAAATATATTTCTTCCTGAAGGTGATGGACTAAGATCATTTCAAATAGATAATCTAGAAAATTGGGCAAATACTAATAGTAATTCTTTCAAAATAATCATGATGCATCACCCACTTAATAATGACCTTCCAGGATATAATCTCAAAGATGGAGCATTCTGGAATTATCGAAACGAGTTTAAACAGGTCTGTATTAATAATGATATCGATTTGGTGGTATATGGACATATACATCCTAATGAGGGGTCCTTTATTACAGATATAAATGGTAATCCCTGGGTTAGTGGATCAAGTACTGGAACTATGTTTGTTCGTACTCCATCGGTAAAAGACCATGCTGCAGCAACGTCAATAACTGTTTTTCCAATAAAAGGAGGACGTGGTAATTATGATATCGTTGTTGAAGACCCGATCTTCTGTAAATCAGTTATAAATATTGATGCTCGTTGTCAAGCTGATGCACTCGCATATGATGATAAAGGTAATTTTGTTGGGATGGATGAGGATGGTGATGTGGTTTTAGATATACCTGGGTCTCATTATTCCAGATGGGAATTTGATTATTATAATGAAACTCCAGGAGCCCCACCTGTAAGTATAAATAAAACACAGACAGAAATTAGTGTTACCCGAGATCGCTCTACTGATTACGAATTTTTTATGAATTCCTTCTCTGAAGATGACATGGATCTCACTGTCGAGGTACATTTAGAAAACGGTATGTGGTCAAAAGCAATTTATGAAAATATTGAGATGACCGATGGAGCAATAGTTACTATGAATGTAGATGATGGCATTGTTGATTATTGGCTTTTAGTAGACACTGATGGCGATGGTAACCCTGAATTTTCACATATACCCCAAAGATATGAAGGAAATCTTCCACCTGAAAAACCGGATTCACCAACTGGTCCATCTAGTGCAAAACCAGGAGAAAGTTGCACATTTTCAACTAAAACCATTGATCCTGATTTTGACACTACAGGTAATGATTTATATTACCAGTTTGACTGGGATGACGGTTCTAACAGCGGTTGGATTGGGCCTTATAAGTCTGGGGAAGAATGTAGAGCAAGTAATGTATGGAATGAAGAAGGTACCTATAACGTAAAGGTAAAAGCAAAAGATAAACACGGAGCTGTAAGCGAATGGAGCGAGCCGTTAAAAGTTACAATGCCAAGAAACCGGGCAAACCAGAGACTATTCCTACACTTCCTGGAGAATCATCCAAATATATTTCTAATTTTACGACAACTACTAGGACTATACTAATCCATCTCTCTTTTTTTTCTTTGTTACTTTTTATTCTTCTTTATTTTTAATTTCTTTTTGTTTTTCTCTTTTTTTCTTTCTTTTTTTTTATTAATTGAGTACTACGTCCTATAAACATTAAATACTAATTAAATACCTTCTGGCATATAAAAATAGTGTATAAAGGTGAAAAAAAGATGAATAAGAAAATAATTGCAATAGCAATAATAGGCATGTTTTTACTAACTGGTTTAACAACTGTATCAGCAGTAGAAATG
>Ga0272442_10012109_pt1 | contig 10460 bp, 8 predicted proteins | sample SSMForm2O_FD_200262 | JGI IMG/M metagenome (GOLD analysis project Ga0272442, IMG submission 200262) | Marine sediment archaeal communities from Little Sippewissett salt marsh, Falmouth, MA, United States - SSM-Form-2O | ecosystem: Environmental > Aquatic > Marine > Wetlands > Sediment ... | reverse complement strand
TGGAAATTGCCATTGTTTGCTCTGCATGGACCGGTGTTAATACTAGTGACCCATTAGATACTAGCGCAGAGAATCACTCTACTGGCACCGACGCATCTTGCAATATTACTACCGGTTCAGCAGGTAAACTAATTGTAGATATGCTATCGCATGGCTCGAACGATGTTCCAAGTGCTAATAGCCATACACTAATAGCCACTCAGGATATAGGCTTTCGGGTCTGTGGGTCGCAATATACGACTGGCGATGGTAGTTCGGGCATAACGCTCACATGGACCACTGGCACATCGGCAAATTGGGGCGTGATTGTCTGCGCGTTCAACCCGGCGGGTGGGGAAGAGACAGAGCCTGTATTAATGAGATATACTGGGGCGGAGTGGGTGCCCGCCACTTTAAAAACGGCTGAAGGAGAAGGGGCTGAGTGGAACCTGACAGCGAGCGATTCTGGTTGGCATGGCACCAATGACCCCCATACGGGGGATTTTAACTGCAATGGTGCTGATTTATTGGTTCTATGCATTTATATAAATAGTAATTCTCAGCGTAATGATGATGCCCCAACATATAACGGTATTGAAATGACCGATTCGGGACAGGGAGAAGTGATTTATGGTAGTGAAGGGCATGTAGAGATGTGGTATTTGGTGAATCCTGCCAGTGGTGCAAATCGAATATCTGTGCCTAATGGTTCAAACTTAGAGACATATCTTGGCGTGTCGGCATGGACTGGCGTTAATACAAGTGACCCGATGGATACAAGTGCTGAGGATGGAAGTGCGTCATCGGGAACCCGCTCATGTAGTATTACAACGTCCGCAGCCGGAAAATTAATCATTGACACACTGATGGATGGCTGCTCTACAGCCCCATCTGCCAATAGCCACACTTTGATTTACTCGAATGATGTAGGGGTTCGCTCAATTAATTCCCAATACACGACCGACGACGGCTCATCGGGCGTAACCCTAGAATATACGCCTTATGGCGACGACGACTGGGCGATGATTGTCTGCGCGTTCAACCCGGCGGGTAGCTTTGACTTTGGTGATAGACCCGTATATATGTGGGATGGCGCACAGTGGATACAGGTAAATACTGTAGGAGACCAGTAATATTTGTGTCGCCGGATATTGACTTCTAAGTTACTATAGGATATAATAACTATATGGAACCTGTAAGACTTAACATAGGATGCGGCAAAGATATAAAAAAGGGCTATATTAATATAGACTCGCAGCCTCACGATGGAGTCGATGTAGTATCTGATGCTAGGCGTCTACCATACGAAGATTTCAGTGTGGATGAGATATATGCCGCCCATATTATAGAGCATTTCATGCCTTTTGAGATAGGGCATGTAATTAATGAGTGGAAGAGAGTTCTGAAGCCCGGCGGGAAGATGGTTCTAATATATCCTGATATAGAGAAGACATGTAAGGTCTGGCTTGAACAGAGACACAGACGACAGAGACTGATGCATAACTTCGTGGGCACCCCCTGGTGGGAAGGGCATACACACCTATGGGGCTGGTATGCAGAGGCAACTGAAGCAATGCTCAGCAAACTCGGGATGATTAACATCAGCTCAGAGCCATCTGATAGTATGCCGGATATTACTGATACATGCACTATGACAACAGCATACAGGGAGGGAAAAGTCGGGCCGGATTACTCGATTATCATCCCAGTATGGAATAGATTCGATGAGTATACAAAGCCATGTATAGACTCGATAAAGCACTACTCAAAGGAAGACTATGAAATTATAGTGATAGACAATGGATCGACGGAGGAGAACCGCGCCAAAATGCAGGCGCTGGCAGACACCGACAGTCGGATCTCTGTCTATTTCTATGATGAGCCGCTCGGATATTCTAAGGCGACCAACGAGGGTATCAAAAAAGCCAGGGCAGAGTATATAATACTTCTGAATAACGATACTCTTGTACAGGGTCCCGAATGGATTCCTATGCTACGCGAGAGCGTTGACAGGCCTAACGCGGGCATCTCCGGACCGCTCCATATACCGCTCCATAACCTGACTGGTAAGTTTGTAGTCTTCTTTTGCGCTATGGTCCGGCGCGAGGTATTCGATAAGATAGGTCTGCTTGACGAGTCATTTGGAGTTGGGGGATGTGAAGACTGCGCTTTCTGTATAATGGCAGAGAAAGCAGGATATACGCTCGAGGTTGCGGGGACACCCACCGATCAGAGAGATGAGGACGGTCGGATGATAGGATCATTTCCTTTATGGCATAAGTGCGAGGGCACAGTTCATCACGAAATGGATCCAGACAAATGGAAGGAGATATTTAATAGTAATGTGGAGAGGCTCGCAAGCAAATTCCCAGAGAGGAAGCAAAAACCGGAGGAGAAGATGTTTAAACCCAAGACGCTAAATCCGCTGCATAGCCAGAGCGTAACGGTAGTAATTCCTACTAGGGACAGATATGATACTCTGGCTCATACATTAAGAGGTCTGGCATTCCAAACATATAGCAACTTCAATATCACGATCGTCGACAACAGTGACAGCAGACAGGATATCAGAGATATTCCTATGATCAGATATCAACTGGAACATCTTGAGTCACGAAGTATAGAGTGGAAGGTCCTATATCAGAATAGAAAGGGGCCGCATATATGCCACCAGACTGGTGACTATGACTCTCAAAGCGATCTCATATTGCGCATGGATGACGACGAAGTACCTGAACAGGATGTAATCGAGCTACTGGTAAGACACTTCGGAGACCCTGATGTTGGTGCTGTAGCGCCACTAGTATTAATGCCAGGAGCAGGCCCAGCTCCCAAACACATGGACATGAGGCCTAATCTAATCAGTCATATAGTCGCAGGTACTAACATCCAGTGGTTTAAGCACTCACAGGAAGATGTTATATGGGAAAACGACCATCTATATAGCTGCTACATGTACAGACGCAATGTTGCGAATATGATAGGAGGCTATAATACAACATTATCTGCTGCAGGACATAGAGAAGAGACCGACTTCTCATACAGAATTATGATGGCTGGCTATGCTCTAGGTGTAGACACCAGCGCTATAGTCTGGCACTATAGACAGCCAGATGGCGGTATACGTAGCAGTGAGATATCCAAAGAGATGTTTGATAGTGATGACAAGCAGTTTTGGGATATGGTAGTAAACAGCAAGGATAAGATGCTTGATATCGAGTTCGTGCCTATGTTCGTAGGCATAGGTGACCATATAACAGCATCATCCATGCTACATGCGCTAAAAGAAAGTAAGCCTGACAGTCATATTATTGTTGGTGCCAGCGCTCCTGATCTCGTAAAACACAATCCATATGTATACGACGTCTGGCCATACGAGATAGTCAAAAGGATTGCTGGCAGCGATAGAAATATATACAAGAGGGGATACGAATCAGAGCATACAAAGACGCTACAGCAAATATGGTGTGAGGAGTATGGAGTTAGCGATCACTACCCCATAGAGGTATATATTCCAGAAGAGGATGATAAATGGGCCAGGGAAGTAATACCAAGTGACCAGAAGGTAGTACTACTTGCTCCATTCTCTACACAAACTATTGATGGAAAGAAGAGCTCGTACAAGGATTGGGAAGACGAGAAGTGGAGGCTACTAATAAAGCGGCTTCGCGATAAGGGATTCAGGATATGGCAGCTTGGCACTATGCATGAAACAAAGCTTGGGGCAGATGAATTCGTCAGCGTCCCGCTAAACAAAGCTATTGCTCTGGTCAAGTACTGCCATACATTCGTTAGCGTAGATACATGGATTCAGCATGCAGGCAAGGCTCTGGGTAAACGTGGTGTGGTATTATGGGGCGAGACAGATGAACGCATATTTGGTTATCCCGACTTCCATACCAATATACGTGAGGTTGACCCAAATCCCGCAAAACAGTGGCTATTTAACACCGACCTTGATAACTCAAAGATGCGGGAAATCATAGTAGATGATGTCGAGGCGGCGGTGGAAAATATATGACATCGAATCCTTACATAGCATTTACATCCAGGGTTGAGCGAGTCGGCAATGGCGACGAAGTCATCAAGGTTATCAATGAGGATATAATGAGCCGGTTCCCGCACGTATATGAAAGCGAGAAGCGTGCGCTCGAAGCACTTAATGGTGCAAAGCATTTCCCGAAACTGACATCTTGCCAGCCTGGTATATTAAAAATGTCCTATTGCGGCGAGCCACTCACCAAAGACAATATGCCACCTGACTGGGAATATCAGATGTATGAGATACTACATCTGCTAAAGGATCACGACATAGTACATAATGACTTACTGCCCCGAAACTTACTAGTAAAGGATGGTATCATATACGTCATTGATTTTGGTATAGCAAGAATGCACGGTGAGCCTCATCCAAGTCCGCTGATTATACCTCCGGACAAGCTGGCACAGATTACAAGAGAGAATGATAGCATAGTTTTGCGCAGGAGTCTGGACTTTCTCAGGGGCAAGACAATAGATAACTACTCCTGCATGCCGCTGCCGGAACGCATAGACTGGCTGAAGAAGCCAGAATGGCAGGCTGTAGTAGATGCTATCGAACAATTAGGGACACAAAGAGCCCCCGGATCATCAGTTACAAAAGGACATCTATATCACGAAGTCCCCTTTCATCTGCCGCAGAAGCTACATAGAATTGGGCTGAAGAATAGAGTTGCGCGCTTAATAGCCTCCGGATACGACTTTAAAGGCAAGAAAGGGCTTGATCTCGGATGCAGCGTAGGCGGACTTACATTTTCTATGCAGCAACTCGGGGCAGAATGTCATGGAATAGAGGCAGATCCGCAGGCTTTCCATGTAGCAGTCGCGCTTGAAGACTATTATAATACCGGCGCGCAATTCAGGAACACAACCGTAGAGAGAGGGTTGTATGCAGTACACTATGACTTCTGCCTGTATCTTAGCCTGTTTATGTGGATCGTGAAGAGTAGTGGTATAAATGTAGCAAATAACTCACTCATTACTCTGGGACGCAATTGCCCGGTAATGTTCTTTGAGACTTCTGTCGGCGATTCTATGGCTGGCGACACTATGAAAAAGCATGGTCTCACAGATATGGACAAAGTGATCAGGCATATAGAGAGTGTTTCAGACTACAGATTTGAGAAGGATCTTGGCATAGACCCTAACTGGTCCGGTAGAAGTATGATAATGATGAAGAGTATATTCGAGGCATAAAGGACCGATTATGGTCTATTATAGATATATGATAACCTATTCCACAGACCTTAATGGTCAGGGAGAAATGTAATGTCACAGAAGATTATTCTGCAGGCTACTTTTGTCTGGAGAACTAAGGACGGCAGCGTAAAAGCGAATGATACAGATGCTGTAACAAAGGTATATATGATCTCGCGTGATGGATTTGGCAAAGAGGCTACGTCCGATGTCACTTCCGCATGTGCTGTATACCAAGCTAAGGTAGACTCAAGCTCTGGTTTACATACTGTAGAGGTAATACATACAGTAGACCTCACTGAGAATACTAAACCCGTACAGTATATCATCTGTTGCAGGGATACTACAGCCAATAACCATATATTCCTAGCAGCCAAGTTGCCAATGCCACTACCAACTACCAGACCTGAGATATATCTATATCCAGTAAAGCAGCAATAATAACATGAAGAAATTGCTCGCAGAGATGCGTCATTATGATGGAACGCTGGTCACCAGTGGTGATGTGTATATCACTATTGTCAAGATAACTGACATCTCTAATCCAGAGACTGTAGTAGATACTACTACAACAGGCGTATATCATACAGGGTTCGGCGTATGGGGTTACGATAACCCATACGAAGACCCGAAAGATGACGTATATCTCGTTGCATTCGAGTTTACGGAAACTCCGCCCGGAGAGGACGAGTTCACGTATACTGTAACAGGAGCATTAGGAGACATAGACTACGACGGGAACTGGTCTATCATTGCTGCAGGCGGAGTCAAGGCCGGCGAGATACGAAAGCATAGTGATACGCACATCGATATCGACCTGAACAATGGGCGTAAACTTAAATTGAGGAAGCGATAATGGCTATTTACAGTGACAAGAGTAAAACCAGAATTATAGAGGGGGCCATCACACGCTTCAAATCTATTAATGGTATCTCTCACGGGGTAGTAGAGATTGATGTAGATCTGGACGCCGGAGAGAACATTATCACTATCCAAGGTATAGATAACTCCGGAAACGAATCGGAACTATCTGACGAGCTTACGATTCTATTTGATGTAGACACTATGCTCAACAACTTCGCCAGGCGAAGTAAGGAAGATCATTTCAGTACAAGTACTGTAAGACGCCAATACTGGAATGGACAGCTCAGCTCGCTCACGATGAACGCTACTATAGGAGAGATACGTGTGGAGCAGGAAAAGATGCAAGACACGTACGACCTCATCAAGAGCAGATTGGAACAGATATATTCTGAGCACCCCCTTTTTACAGAAAGCGCGGCCACTGCTACATTAGGCAGCACCGGATATACTGAGACACTTCTCGAGGATGACCTAAGCTACACGCTGTCGCCAGGTATAGTAGCAGATGCTTTATACGATCAGTTTGCTGATATTGAGAGGTCTGACTATATACTCAGAACCATGGAGTTTGGATCTACGCTTAGCGGAGCGCCCAGTATATCAGGATTTGGGTGGGACCATGGTATGTATATAGGGAGGACTACATCCCCACACGGTATAGTAGATTCAAATATGTATATCAGGCCAAGTGATTCCCTGATATCTGAGATTAGGTCAGACTTTAAGTCTGCCAAGCTGGTTTTATACTGCCAACAGACTAAAGAGGCCCAAGAAGAGCCTGTAGATGTCATAAGAGTGACTGCTCTTAATGTACCTATTACTAGTGCAACAGACTATTCAGCTGTCTATTGGGGTTGGGATTCTGGTGGTATAAGTCTGAATGGGACCAACGAAGATCAGCTCTTGCGTCTCCTATGGGATATAGAAGTTACGAACATCACGAAAACAGTATGTGATCCGATCTACTGCCCAGTCAAAGATCCTATACCTAGTATGAGGGAAGATAACTACGTATACGATATATATGATGGCACTCTCACAAGAATTGAGCTGGATATTACAGAGCCGCTCAGATATTTGATTGCAGGAACACAGGTATTGAACAAGCTGAAGCTGCAGTATCCGGTGGCTCTCGAGAACTTCACTATCCCGCGCGGGCTTAATGGTCTAAGATTATCTTCTGTAGGCAACAGGGCAATACAGGTATTCACTGAAATAGCTGTCCCATTCATAAAGGTGGAATTATAATATGAGCACGAATGAACTAATTAAAAGCGGAGATCCTCTTGTACAATTCGGGACATCCAACCCCTCTCAGCGAGTGAATGAGATACTTGACCATCTGGTACACGATACTAGAGTATTGAGACTTAACGCTGTTGATATGGTCAAGGATATACAGGCTCTCTATTATGCTATGAAGGCTAAAGAGTATGATATAGACCAGAAGATGCAGACGCTTATTACTGGCGCGGCGAGTCTTCAGAGGACCAGTGTATCTACCATATCTCCACGATCACAAGGGATCAGGATTCCTATTGTCGGCGGCGGATCCTATATGGTTGATGACTCAGATACAACAACTGCCAACATTGTGCCGGAATTTGGGCATATTACTCCCGCCTACAGTTTGCAGGAAGACAAGCTCAGATATATAGATGGGACTGTACCGGACGCACTGAAGATAACAATATCGCATGAGACGGAGTCCGGGACATCCGCTCTAGAGAACTATGTCAAGACGACAGACCCAAAGAATATGGTGGATGGCAAGGGGTGGGTCGCAGTGACAAATCTGGCAGTGAGCTCTCTTAGTGATTACTATGCAGTCGCTACTGTCAGGCTTCCCGTAGAAGTACTAAGTACCTCTATGTTCAACAACATACGTATTGTTCCTATAGGCGGCACCTATGTCAGGAGTATTGGTACCACACCGGGCGGTAGTGAAATCTATACTAATACGGCTACGACTTCAGAGAAGCTTGACCTATACTTCGCCCCGCTTCAGAGCGAGTATGTATACATTACCCTTGGGACATCAGTCCAGCTGGGGACTGCGGCATATGGAACCAGAATAGAAGAGGCAGTAGTAGGTATAGAGAAACTGGAACTTTACTACAATGAATATGAGGAGTCTAGCACATTCATTATTAAGGTATACGATATTCTTGGAGATGGAGAGACGGTCGCTCAGACAGTCCTAAGACCTCATATCCCTGAAGTATATCTCTATACCGGCGCCTCGGGCATATATAGCGATGTATTAGATACCAGTGGTAGTGTTACGGCATCTGTAGATACTGGCGGCACCATTACTTTCACCATCGAAAGGCTCTCGGAAACAGTGCCGTATGTTATATCAAAAATCAAGTTCGCTATGATTTAACGCGTATTGCTATTGACTATTGAGTACAAAGAGTGTATAATATTGTCTGGAGGGAATATGAGCAAGCCATTTAATGTATACCAGGCCATAAATGCTGCATGTAAGCGTTACAATTTTACAGGAGAAGACAAGAATGAGCTAAAGAAGAGAATACTAACAGATAAACCTCATGACAAAGCTGACAATAAATACAGAGCAGTGATGGGGTATGCCAAGCAGCTTGCAAAAGAATTAACATCGCGGCAGAATGGTATTGCCATATTACATGATGAGGCTGCAGAGGTAGTATTAGACAGGATGAATATGCCTGCGGAGAGATTACGTAAAGAGAGGGAGAAAGATAGTCTGACCAGCATGTCAATAAAAGTGGCAGCTATTATGGAAGAGTTATGACAGATACAACCAGAATAACAGATGTAGTAATAGATGCGGCGCATAAAAGAAACTTATCCAGAAGTAAGCAGTACAAGTCTTATGGTAGAGTGAGAGGGTCAGTTTGGCCAAGCCAGACTTCTATCTCTATTAATGGAGCTGTATGTGGCTCATGTATGAGGAACTTATACTATAAAATGATAGGAGTCATAGGTTCAGAAGCTGATAAGTATATGATTCCTAAATGGGAGAGAGGTATATATATTGAGAAGTGGTATCAAGATATTCTAGGAGCACAAGAGTCTATTAACAAGGCTGGATATGATTTCAAACTATTAGGCAACAACGTAAAATTCAGTGATGAACAGCATAGTGTCTCTGGCGAGTTTGATGCTATAGGTATACTTAACGGAGAGCCTATAGGCATAGAATTCAAGACTATCGGTGCTTTCTGGCAGAGCGTGAATGAAACTATATCAGGCTATAACGCTACTGCAAAAGAGAGTGCCATGTTCCAGGTCATGCGATATCTTCACTGGACACAAAATAGAGATATCAAACTTGTTACAATGACAAATATATGTGACACATGTAATGGTACAGGAACTTTATTCACAGCAGATGGTCATAAACGGTGCTACGACTGCGATAATGGATACAATGTACAGAAGTATGCAAAGGAATGCCTGCCTGACGAGCAGGGACTACGTATCAAAAAGTGGCGTATCCTGTACTGGATGTCTGGAGAGCAATTTGCTGAGTATGAGATCGAGCTTAGCAAAAACGGCGAGCTGGTAATGTATTCATGGGATCGGAAGGGCATAAAAACCAAGAAGATATTCAAAGAGGTCACAATAGAAAGGATAATTGAGCGGCAGAATCAGCTACTTGACTATGTTCATAATCGTGAGCTTCCTCCAAGAGACTATGAGAGTAAGTATACAAAGAAGTATGAGATAATTAATAGGATATCTGCGCTCAACAGGAAGATAGGTGCCTGTAATAGACGAAAGGGCATTTCCAATCCCGAGTCATGCACACAAGAAAAGATAGATGAAGATAGAGAGCATTTAAGTTCACTAGAGGCTGAGCTTGCTACAGAGAAAAGGAATCTGTCTCAGGCTTTTCGGGAGTGGAGGAGTAAAGTTTGGATGATACACCCGCCGAAGTTTGAGTCCTGGAGTGAGGCAAATAAACACGTGGGGGACTGGCAATGTAAAGAAACAATATGTCCTTATAGAGAATTATGTGATAAGGACTGGAATATTCCTATGCCTAAGGTATTACTGGAGAGTAATGATGGAAAAGATACTGAATAAGATATATAGCAAGGACGATCCTGATAAACTCATAGGATATGACACTAAGACTCATATCGCATCTTTGAAAGTTGTAGATGGGAAAGAGGAATGGACCCGGTTTAATAAGGATAGTGGGGAGATAGAGGTACTTCAGTGGGATCCTGCTACTGGTGAGAAAGCCTGGGTCAGACAGATGACTGGGATAGTTATCGATACATCTGCACCGGAAGAAAATATAGAAATTAACGTAGATCTTACTATAGAGAAGCAAAAGCTAGATAGAGATCCACTCGAGGAATTGCAGAAAATCAAGGAGAAGTTAT
>Ga0272442_10012107_pt1 | contig 10461 bp, 6 predicted proteins | sample SSMForm2O_FD_200262 | JGI IMG/M metagenome (GOLD analysis project Ga0272442, IMG submission 200262) | Marine sediment archaeal communities from Little Sippewissett salt marsh, Falmouth, MA, United States - SSM-Form-2O | ecosystem: Environmental > Aquatic > Marine > Wetlands > Sediment ... | reverse complement strand
GAAATGGAACTTCAAGGATATTGAATCGAATTATGCAGCTGCAGATGCTGCTGACCTAATGGCAAGGGGGATCATGCGTCTCCCGGAAGAGGACAAGGACCTGCTTATTCTGGCCTCATGCGCGGGGAACTGCTTTAACCTGAAAACACTGGAACTGGTTTCAGGATGTGACAGGGACACAGTATCAGGCAGGATACAGAAGCTGGTGAGCGGGGGTTATATAAGACCGCTCTGGAACGAGTACTGTTTTTCCCATGACAAGATTTATGAAGCCGCATACGGAATGATATCTGAAAGTGAGAAAAAGGACATTCACTACAGGATTGGCAGGGTACTGCTGAACAATCTTGATGAAAATGAAAAAAACGAGAAGATCTTTGATATAGTAAACCAGCTCAATCTCGGCGCGGTCCATGTCAGGGATGATAATGAACGATATGTCCTGGCGGAGCTTAACCTGAAAGCCGGCCTGAGGGCAAAACTCTCTGTTGCGTATGAATCCGCTGCCGCATACCTGGGCACGGGCATGTCAGTACTGCCCCTGGATTCCTGGTCAGCTCGTTACGATCTGGTCAAGCGAATGGCTTCAGAGCGGTTTGAATGTGAATACCTGTGTGGTAATTTCGAGGAGGCATATCACCTCTTTGTTGAGATAAAGAAGAACTGCAGGACCAGCATTGAAATAGCCCAGCTCTACAACCTGAATTCCCTCCTGCTCATGAACATGGGAAGTCCCCTCATGGCCATACAGTATGGAATAAACGGCCTGAAGCTGCTTGGTGTAAAAATAAGGACATGGCCTGGTATGTTCCGGCTTTTATACAAAAAGGTGCTCCTGATGAAGGAGCTCAGGAAAAAGGACTATAACGACCTCATACTCCTGCCTGAGATGCATGAAGAGATGATGAAAAACAGGATGTCCATCCTGTTGAATACCTGGTTTCCGTCACATCTTGTGAATAACCGGCTTAGAAAGCTCATCTCCTACGAGATGGTACGCCTGAGCCTTGTGTCAGGAAACTGCGAACATTCACCTGTCGGATTCCTGGGATACGGCATAACCCTGGGGCTGGGCATGCACCGATACAGGGAGGCGTGTGAATACGGAATGTTCGCGCTCTCTCTGAACGAAAAATATGTTAATGCCGGACTGAGGTGCAGACTGGAAACCCTGTTCGGAGCGTATCTGTCCCACTGGACAAATCATGTTGATACAGGGATCGGCTACCTCAGGGGCGCCCATAAAAAGGGGGTTGAATCAGGGGAGATATATTACGCTGGTGTCGCGGCAGTGTACCAGATGTTCGCTATGTTTTTCAAGGGGGAGTCTATTCCCCGTGTATGTAAAACCTCCAGGAACTATCTTGATTTTTCAGAAAAAAACAGGGACCCGGATGTGTACAACGGGCTCCAGGTTTTCTATCGGAACACCAGATGCCTTATGGGGGAGACCGCAGGTATAACCTGCCTGAGTGATGAGACATTCAATGAAGATGAATTCAGAGAGCTTATCAGGAAACAGGAAGTGCTCCAGCCCTATTATTTATATCTTATATGCAGGGCCAGGCTCCTATACCTTTTCGGTAAGTATGAAGAAGCCCTGGAGTGCTGTCCCCGTGAAAAGGAACTTTTCGAATATCATTATTCAACAATTGTGATACCTGAATATATTTTCATAAAGTCACTTATACTGACCGCACTCTACGAAAAAGTCTCTATTGCAGGGAAGTTAAGATACCTGTTAATTCTGAACAGACACTTAAGGCTTATGAAAAAATGGAAAGAAAGCTGTCCGGAAAATTTTCTTCATAAATATTATCTGATTGAAGCAGAAATAAAAAGGATAACAGGAAGAGACATCCAGGCCATGAAGCTTTACAGCCTTTCCATTGATTCCGCAAAGAAGAACGGTTACACCTGTAATGAGGCCATGTCGGGGGAGCTGGCTGCCGGATTTTACCTTTCAAGGGGCTTTAACGATCTGGCTGTGCTGCATATATCTACCGCTCTTGAGAAATACAAAAAATGGGGGGTAATTACAAAGGTCGCGCAGGTTAACCAGACATGGTCTGATCTCCTGGAGCCAGGAGATTCCCTGTTCCCTGCCGCGCAAAAGGGGGACCCGCAGGGGACTGAAAGGCTTGAGTCTGTATTGTCCATGATGTCGGGTATTTCTGGAGATATGCTCCGGAAAGACCTGATTGCCTCAATTCTGAATATCATTTATGAGCTTTCCGGTCCGGGCAGGTGCTGTGTTCTTGTGAATATTGACGGACGTTTCCATATTGAGGCTGAAGCCGGATCAGTCCCGGATGAAAATGAATCAGCTTATCCGGTACCCGTATCAGCTGACAACATGCCCCTGTCAGTGCTTAAACAATCAACCCTGCAGAGCGAAGTAACCATTATCCGGGACATACAGGAGAACGATAACTTTAAGAGGGACCCGTACCTGTTAAAAAATGCACCCCGGAACATTCTTATCATTCCTCTTATTGTAATGAGAAAGGCCATTGCTATTATTTACAAGGAGTTTGAAAATGATATCATCATGGAACATTGCCTGAAAATTTTAAAGATCCTTACTCCTCAGATCACGGTTTCACTGGCCAATTCCCCGGTCACGGGAACAGATGAGATAGACGGGAAAGATGAAAAAGCATCTAAAACATATCTCAGGGGTCTTGATGTTGACCGGGCCCTTATGGAGCTGGAAAAACTTATGGAGGTTGACAGGCTGTACAAGATCGAAGATTTTTCCCTGGCAATGCTCGCAAAAGAGATGTCCCTGTCTACTCAGCAGCTTACTGAACTTTTGAATGACAGGCTTAATGTTAATTTCAACACCTACATCAACAGCTTCAGGGTCGGGGAGGCAAAAAAGCTGCTGATCCAGCAACCGGAATCCCCGGTTCTTTCCATTGCCTATGAGGTAGGCTTTAATTCAGTGTCGACTTTTTACAGCGCTTTTGTCAAGTTTACAGGGGTATCACCCGCAAAATATCGCAGCAACTCACTTAAAGAGTCCGACATGCAGGCTGATTCCCGGTTTTAACTGGTAGCCATCTGTCTAATTGAGACTCCCTGAATAACCTTCTGTTTATATCCTTTATCTTCTACATGCCAGGGTTCCGGAATAAATTCCGGAAATCTATAAATTTGATACAGGAAGATTATTATATAACTTTCTTTTAATTTATATTTGTAAGCCCCCTGTTCCGGGACAGGGTGTAAATCTGTCAAAAATGCACAGAGGAGGAACTGATGAAGAAGAAAGACACAGATAATCTTCCCGAAGTAAAATCTGAAAATCGGATGGGGCGGAGGGATTTTTTCAAGGCGGGTACTGTTGGCGCGGCCGGTACTGCGCTGGGTTTTGCTGCTATTCTTTCCAAAAGAAACGAGCTTGCAGCTAAAGTTGTGAAAAATAAGTCAATTAAACTCCACGAGGATTTTCCTGTAAAGATCTCTGATGACCTGAAACGATTCAGGCAGAAAAACACAGTGTTTTCACGTGGGATGTGGGACAACGCCATCAAAGGTGATCTGGGTAAATTAATTGCCTTTGAAACACATGATAAGAATGGCTGGAGCCCCCTTGACAGGGCGATAAGCCTTGCGGGCTGGAGCATGGAAGACCAGTTCGCCTTTTTAAGCAAGCTGGGGAATCCGATGACACCTGCGTATGCGTGGGAAGGACGCGTAAGGGAGGACAAATATAAATTTAAAAGCGCGGCGGATGCCACGAAAAAGGTCAAAAAGGCGTCCCGCTTCCTTGGCGCGGATCTTGTGGGCATATCGAAGTACAATCCCCTCTGGGGCTATGACCCTCTTTATGTGCTTACCAAAAACAAAGAGGTCCCGGCAAAATTTCCCTTTCAGCCCAAGTCAGTCATTGTAATGGCTATTGAGATGGATTACAGGACTATTGCAACGTCCCCGTCCTATATCTCTGATTCCACTGTGGGTCTCTGTTATTCAAGGATGGCCGAACTTGCCAATTCAGTAACGACATTTTTACGTGAGCTCGGCTATAAATCATTTGGTTCGGGCAATGATATTGCCATGAGTATCCCCTACGCGATTGAGGCGGGTCTGGGAGAGCTGGGAAGGAACGGCTTGCTTGTAACATACGAGTATGGCCCGCGCGTGCGTCTATGCAAGGTATTTACTGAATTGGAACTGATACCTGACAAGCCTATCAGTTTCGGGGTGCAGGAGTTTTGTAAAATGTGCGGGCTCTGCGCAGAGGCATGTCCCTCAAAGGCAATACCCTTTGACAGGGATCCTACCTGGAAAGGTAAGACGATTTCAAATAATAATGGCGCGTACAAATGGTACATTGATCCTGAAAAATGTATGAAGATGTGGGGTGAGAATGACTGTGCATGCATTAACTGTGTTGCGAGCTGTCCCTACAATAAACCTGATATGTGGCACCACAGGCTCATTACGGGAATAACAAAATTACCCGGGAATCCTCTCCATTATTCAATGGTGAAGATGGACAGGGCATTTGGCTTTGGAAACACTTATGATCAGAAAGCAATAGACAGGTGGTGGGATGAAGATTAATCCCGGATATAAGATTAACCGTAAAATAATTCAAGGAGGCATTTTATGAGTTTTATGTGGTTTCTTATGGGTGCCATTGTAGTCGGCATTGTATGGACAATATACAGCTGGATAAAGAATAACCAGGTAACTCTGAACTGGCCGGTCTGGACCGGTATGATTATCGGGATCCTGCTCGGGCTTTTCTGTTTCGGATGGGTATACAGCAGTATAATTGAGGGAGAAAACCAGTCAGCAGGCATGGGGCTCCTGGTATTCGGGGGCGTCACACTTATTGTTTTCTTTCTTACGAGAAAAAAATATAAAAAAGACAACCTGGAAGTAACGGAATAGACTGTATAGTGAAAAAAGCCCCGCTCTCCGGCTTAAAGACCGGAGAGGGGGCTGTATTTACAGAATCTGTCAATTCAGTGTTAAAGACCGGATTTTGAAATAAGCAGATGAATATATTTAATGGAAAAGGGTCCATAAAGGGGCTGTTAAAGACTGCTGCTGTCATATCTCTTGCAGTGGCCTGGATAATCGGATTTTCCCACAGGGACGATGACATCCTTTCAGTTTTAAATACTTCGTTTCCTGAAGGAACGCAAATTGAGAAGTTGAGCACTGTTCCCCTGTTGTTGCGTGCGGATACGGAGGAGACTAAAGAGCCACTGTATATCAGTGTGGATAAGGCACAGGGGTACGGCGGTCCTGTTGTCTTTGCCATAGTCACTGACGGTTCAGGTACAATTAAAAGAACCATAGTTGTTAAACACCGAGAAACCTTTGCATGGTACAGGAAACTTACCAGGGCAAGATTTTTTGAACAGTTTACCGGCAAAAGAATTACGGACCCCTTTATTGCCGGCAGTGACATTGACACAGTCTCGCGCGCCACAATATCCTCTGTGGCATTTACCAGTGCGGCCAGTAAGGCCTCATACTCTATCGGGAAGAAGGTGCTTAAACTTGATGTCAGCAGGCCGGTTAAAACATGGAAATTCGGTCTTAAGGAGACAGCCCTTCTACTGCTCTATGCGGTAATCATAATTGGTGTTTCCCGTAAAATGCGGCAGCTCAGGTATGTTACTCTTGCAGCAGGCCTGGTTTTTCTCGGGTTTTACGCGAGCGCACCACTTTCCCTGGCAAACATCTCAGCTCTAATGCTCGGGTATGTGCCCTCTTTCATGGACAATACATTCTGGTGGCTTCTTGTAGCAGGCACACTGCTCATGACCTTTCTGTACGGACGAAACCTCTACTGCTTATGGCTCTGTCCCTTTGGCGCGATCCAGGAGTTTACCTCTAAAATCAGCGATATAAACATTAAACTTAACAGGACTTTTCTTAAACGTATCCGCTACCTCCCGCATGTGCTTGTATGGGCAGCACTTATGATGATTTTTCTCTCGTCAAATCCATGCATAGCGTCATATGAGCCCTTTACTACACTCTTTGGCCTGGAAGGAATCGGTGTTCAATGGTACCTGCTTCCCCTGGTCATTATTGGTTCATTTTTAATTAAGAGGTTCTGGTGCAGGTTTTTCTGCCCAGTAGGAATACTGCTTCAGTATACCTGCAGGGCGCGTCACAGTCTTGATAAACTTATTGAGGGGAAAGGGGATGGCTGAGGAAAAAAGGAACTACAGGCAGGTACTGGGATCGGTACTTGTAATTGCTACATTTATTATGGTTCTTGTGTATTTTGTCCAGTCAATGCTGATGATTAAAGGGTAGATATCATCGCCTTCCGCAACGGAACTATTCCTCGAATTCCAGGTCAGGCACGTCCAGTCTGCGTTCACCCAGTCGCCTGTCAATGTCCCTGCGGTCCGAATTCCGCCGGTCAGACTTTTTCCGTTCACACAGGTTAAACGCGGGGTTGCGGCCCTCGTCAAACTCACGCCTGTCCGGGCCCCTTCGCTCTGACACCCTTCTCTCTACAGCGCGGCGGTCACTGGAGGAGCGGTGGGCCAGTTCCTCTGTTGTGTCTATCTCAACAGAGCTGCCCCTTCGTTCGGTTTCCCGCCTGTCTTCAACCCTCCGTTCGGCCCTTCTGCGGTCTTCAGCTGACCTTACGCGCGCTCCGCTCCGTCCGGCTATGCCTATATCAGCGGTGCGCCTGTCCTGGTTTCGCCGTTCCCCTTTGCGGCGTGAACGGTCCCGTCTCGAAATTCTTCTCCGTTCTCTCTTACCCATTATATCGCCCTGCATTAAAATAGTCTGTGTTCACAAACATACATTTGCGCGCAGGATTAATCAATTATAAAAACATGTTTCCTTTTTTTGCCGCTCCCGTTAATTTTTCATGCTGTTGTAAATTGTCTGTCCCCCGCAGATGGTCCTTTTGACCGTGATTTCGCCTGTTGCTTCGGGCCGGGATTTCAGGGGGTCACCGGAAAGCACGACCAGGTCCGCGCGTTTTCCGGGTGTTATGCTCCCTTTCCTGTCCTCTTCAAACTGGGCAAAGGCCGCGTTAATAGTGAACATGCGGACAGCCTCTTCAGCTGTAATGGCCTGGTGCGTTTCAAATCCGTCGCGGGTAACACAGCACTGGATGGCCTGCATTACGTTCAGGGACTCGATTGGCGCGTCCGATGCCCCGGCAACAACAACGCCCGCGTCCAGGAGACCCCTGTGAGCGTAGGTCCATCTCGCGCGTTCAGGACCAAGGCGCCTGTGGAGCCAGTTTTTTTCTGTGTGGATAAAAAGCGGCTGTGTTGAAACAACAAGACCGAGGCGTGCTATCTCATGCGCGAGATTTTCATCAACCAGGGATGCGTGTTCAATCCGGTGCCTGTGCTGTATGCCCGGGTATTCCCTGAAGAGGCGGTCATAGAGTCCGCAGCATATCCTGGTTGATTCGTCACCTATGGAATGCACCGCGATCTGGAGACCTGCCCTGTGTGCCATTTCCATGCGGCTGTACATCTCGTCCCTGGTGTGAATGAGGAACCCGCTCCTGTCAGGGTGGTCATTAAAGGGCGAGCCCATCAGGGCTGTGCATGAGCCGAAGCTGCCGTCAGCCCAGAATTTTATCCCTCCTATCCTGTTCTCTGTATGGCCGGTGCTGCTGTTGAGCGCGGTTCCCTGTGCGGCTTTAACCTGCTCAGGGTCATCAGCAACAAGCAGGGTATAGAGGTTCACCGGGATGTGTTCCATGAGCCTGTTCATAAGGGGCACGTCAAAACGCCCAAGGTCACCGTATACGCCCTCATTGCCTGTCTGGAGTATTATCCCGGCAGAGGTGATACCGCATGCCGCTATTTTTCCGAAGGCAGCGCGTCCAGCCTCAATCACCTGCCCGGGACCGGGAAGGGGCATGTTCCTGAGGAGCATCTGCGCTGCAGTCTCGCGGAAGGGGCCGGCTGGGAAACCGCCGGGCTCCCGGTCTATTGTGCCGCCAGCCGGGTCCGGGGTCGCGGCTGTTATGCCTGCCGCATTAATCGCGGCAGTGTTTGCTATTATGGTATGCGCGTCCCTTTTCATGATCAGGACCGGACGTGTTTTACAAGCTGTGTCAAGGTCAGACCTGGAGGGCATCTTTTTTTCAGCCAGGTTCTGTTCATCAAACTGGAGGCCCAGGATCCAGGCCTGTCCAGGTTTTTTAAGGGCCTCCTCCTGGATTCTGTGCCGGAGTTCACTCATGGAAGATATGTCATAAAGGTCCATGAACATTTCAAGCGCAATCATAAGCGGCGGATGCATGTGTGTGTCAATGAATCCCGGAAGCATTGTAAGTCCCTGAAGGTCGATCGTTTCACAGTCACAGCCAGGGGACCCGGTGCATTCTTCAATCGTACCCGCAGCTTTTATTATACTTCCGCTTACAGAGACAGCCTCAGCAACAGGACATGAGGGATCCATGGTATATATTTTACCGTTTATGTAGAGCTGATTTTCAGACATGATATATTCCTTTATGCTGCCGGACCGTCCTGTGCAGGCGGACAGCAGGTAAGATAAGGAAGAATATTTACCGGAATTCTGTCATGGCAAGTCTTTTCTCTCAGGTACGGCAGCTTCTAAATTATTAATCGCCTGAACGCCTCCATGGCCTCGTATTCGGCCATGCCGAGGCTGTCGTAGAGCCGGGCGGTATCGCGGTTGCGCGCCTCCGCCCTCTGCCAGAACTCGCGCGTGTCAATGCCCGGGAACAGTGGGCGGTCCTTCTGTGACTGGTGCTTGAATATGGCCCTGCGCTTACGGGAGAGCTCGGAGGGGCTCAGGGGCACTGCCATGTCAATGTCTGCGGGGTCCCATTCCTGCCACGCGCCCCTGTACAGCCAGACACGGCAATCCTTTATCCACTCCTCATGTTCCAGGCTTTCCAGCGCACCCAGTACCGCGTCCAGGCAGACCCTGTGAGTGCCGTGCGGGTCGGACAGGTCACCGGCGGCATATACCTGGTGTGGGCGGATTTTCCGGAGCAGGCTTTCCGTTATCATAATGTCCTGCTTCCCCAGTTTCTTTTTCTTTACCTGCCCGGTCTGGTAAAAAGGAAGGTCAGGAAAATGTATGTTCCCCTCAGGTATGCCGATGAACCTGCACGCTGCCCTGGCTTCCCCCCTCCTTATCAGGGACTTGATCGCGAGTACATCAGGGGTATCGGTCTGTGCCGGCTTTTTGCTCCGGAGAAAGGCGCGGATCTCCTCATGCACCTCAGCGGACCTTCTGTTGACCGCGCCGAACTCAAGTTCAAATTCACTGACAAATTCCGCGAACCTGAGGGCGTCATCGTCAAAGACAGCAATGTTCCCTGATGTCTGGTATGCAACGTGCACATCGTGTCCCTGGTCAACAAGGCGCGAAAGTGTGCCCCCCATGCAAATTACATCATCATCCGGGTGCGGGCTGAACACAAGGACACGCTTGGGAAATGGAAGGGCGCGTTCAGGCCTTTCAGTATCATCAGTGTCCGGTTTGCCGCCCGGCCAGCCCGTAATGGTGTGCTGGAGTTCGTTGAACACCGCGATATTGATATTATAGGCGGGACCGCGGTCGGCAATAAGTCCGGACATGCCATTGTCGCTGTAGTCCCGGTCCGTCAGTTTCAGTATGGGCTTGCCTGTTTTCCGGCAGAGCCACACAACCCCCTTCCTGATCATCCGGTCTTTGCCCCAGTCGCAGTCGTGAACAAGCCAGGGGGTCCTGATCCTGGTCAGGTCTGCCGAGGACGCGCTGTCAAGGATAACACGCGTATCCGGATGTTTCTGAAGCCACGTGGCAGGCACATCTCTGCTGATTTCTCCTTCAACTGTTCTTGCGATTATGGGGGCCTTTGTCTCTCCCCATGCAAGCAGGTATATCCTCCTGGCCCTGAAAATCGTGCCTATGCCCATGGTCAGGGCGTGGAGAGGGACGTTTTCTTCCCCGTAAAAATCACCTGCAGCGTCAGCCATTGTAATGTGGTCAAGTGATATGAGACGAGTCCCTGAGGCGTGCGGGGACCCGGGCTCGTTAAAGCCGATATGTCCTGTGCGCCCGATTCCGAGTATCTGGATATCGATCCCGCCTGACTTTTCAATCATTTCTTCATATTGACCGCACCATGCGGGAATACTCTCTTTCCGGATCGTGCCGTCAGGGATATGAATGTTTTCATTAATTATATCAATATGGTCAAACAGGTACTCCCTCATGAAACGGGCGTAACTCTGCAGGGAATCCGGCTGCATGGGGTAGTATTCATCAAGGTTGAAGGTTATCACGTTCCTGAAACTCAGTCCCTCCTGTTTGTGAAACCGGATGAGTTCCTCGTATATGAATACAGGTGTTGACCCGGTTGCCAGGCCGAGCACGCAGGACTCTCCCCGCTCCTGCTTAAGCCTTATGCAGGCTGCTATATCGCGCGCGACTGATGTAGAAGCGATCATGGAGTCCTGGAAAATGCTTACCTGCATT
>Ga0272442_10012106_pt1 | contig 10461 bp, 12 predicted proteins | sample SSMForm2O_FD_200262 | JGI IMG/M metagenome (GOLD analysis project Ga0272442, IMG submission 200262) | Marine sediment archaeal communities from Little Sippewissett salt marsh, Falmouth, MA, United States - SSM-Form-2O | ecosystem: Environmental > Aquatic > Marine > Wetlands > Sediment ... | reverse complement strand
TGTATAAAGTAATATATCTATGATGAGCTATGCTAAGGTATTTTTACTAACACTATTACCTTTTTTAGAACTTAGATATAGTATACCTATTGGTATTTATGATAGTCAAGTCCATTTACCATTTGGATTCATACTAAAAGGCTATGGTTTGAGTGTGATTAGTGTTTTCACAATAGCAATCATAGCTAACATATTACTAGCGATTATATTATTCCCTTTCTTAGATTATATACATAAGATATTATTAAAAATAAAATTCATCAACTCAATGTATGAAAGAAAATTACAAAGATTACAAGCAAAATTAAGACCAAGAGTTGAAAAATATGGATTGTTAGGACTGGCATTATTCATTGCTGTACCTTTACCTGGTTCAGGTGTTTATTCTGGATCACTAGGAGCTTATGTTTTAGGTATGGATTATAAGCGTTTTATCTATGCATCAATTATTGGTGTATTAATTGCAGGATCAATTGTCACATTCTTATCAGTTATAGCATTATAGAAAATGATACAAACAGCAATATCAAAAATTCCTGAATTAGACGACCAAAGTAAATTAAATAGATATGATTATACCTTGAGATTTTCAGGTAAATTCAAGCATTATAATGGTAATATAAGACAAGTAGGAAAACATGTTACAGTATCATTGAGCAAGAACTGGATTGATGTTGATAAAGACATTACAATAGGATTAATCCATGTATTATTCTTGAGATTATTTAGATTAAATACACGAACAACAGAAAATATTGATTTATATGATTCGTTCATTAAAAATATCTCTGTTGCAATAAAGAAAACACAACAAAATCCTTATTTGAAAATTCATTTTGATGATCTTAATAACAGATTCTTTAATGGATTATTAGATACACCTAATCTTATACTAGGAAGATTATCAAAATATCAGTATGGTAATTATAATTATATGAATGACACAATCAGTATAAGTGATGTTTTGGTTGATGATGTACAACTTATGCGTTATGTATTATATCATGAAATGCTACACAAACATCTGAAGTATAAAACAAATAAAGGTAAAACTTATTATCATACAAGAGAATTCAGAAAACTAGAAAAACAATATCCAAATTCAGAAATATTAGAAAAAAGATTAAAGAACTACTCGAGAAAAACTCAAGTACGATCCTTTATCAAGAGATTATTTAAATAAAAAAATAAAATTTATAGATTTCCAAGTTTTTCTTCGATCTTTCTAAGCTCATCTTCAAGCTTATCAAGTTCAGTTACTGGCTTTTTCTTTTCTACAGGTTTTGCCTTTTTCGTTGATGATTTTTTGCTAGTTTTACTTTTCTTGGATTTCTTGGATTTTTTCTTAGGTTTTAATAGTTCTTCCTCGTATTCTTCATGCTCGTGCATAAGCCTTACTCTAAGTTCAGTCTTTGGAACTGCTTTTTTCAATGCTTTCATCATCTTTTGGATTGCAGCAATATCTTTTTTCAGTTCTTCTTTAAGCAAGAATTTTTGTTCTCTTATGTCTTTGAATCTTTCAAAGTCTTGCATTAGCTGAACAATTTCTTTTGAGGATTCTAGTAAAGACCTTCTAATCTCTATAGGATCTTTTATTCCTACATAAAATACATTTTTTTTATCTTTAGATTGCATGATAATATCACCTGCTTATAATTGTGAAGGTTCAAATAATGTCTTGTCAACAAAATCAACTTTTCGTTCAATTTCTTCTAAGTTAGTTTTCCATAGTTCGATTTCACTATCTTCAGCGTTTTTTAGTTCATTTAGTTTAGCTAAAGTTTCTTTTGCTTCTCCTAACTTATTTTTGATCATATTTGTAACATCAAGTACATCATTATAATCTTCTATTTTTACAAAAACAGGCATTGTTTCGTCCATCATTGTATTTCACCACCTTTTTTTTATTGTCTAAATAATCTTTTATCAGCAAAAATTAATTTTCTTTGTATATCTCCAAGTTTATTTTGAAATTTATTATATTCTTTATCAAAATCATTCTTAAAGTCTTCTAGTCTATTACAGATAGCATCATTCTCTTTTAAGATAAGATTTGTTTGATTGAGTTCATCAATCATTGCTCTGTATAAATCAACTTCAACAAAGAAAGGTTCGTCTAATTTTAGTGTATCTCTTTCCTTTAATTCTTTTTCTTGAACTTTTAATTCTTTCTTCTCAAATACTTGAATCTCGTCTTCAACTGCAGGAAATTCAGGTAATTTTGGTAATTTTTTACTGCTCAAAGAACTAGGGGGTAAAGGTACATCTAATCTTTTTCTTTCATTACTCTTAAAAACATCAAAAAACCCCATGATCTAACACCTCCTTTTATGAACATGAAAGTAAATAATCCATTAAATATATTAGTATATATAAACAATAGATAAGTCTATTTAAAGGTTTCTTACCATTCTGCAATAGTTAAAGAAAAATATGGTCGAAAGAAATGTTTTTAAACATGATTTATGTTAAAGTTACTTATGTTTGAAACAAAGCAAGAAAAATTTATAGAAAATATAAGAGATAAAGAAAAAGCAGTTGTTAGTAATATTGCAACAATACAAAGAGAAATTGATAATTTAAATCCGTTGTTTATTTCTTATGTTCAAGAAATTAGAAAATATGAAAAAATTGATGAAGATAATGTTGAATCAGTATCAAGATCATTACAAAATGCAATAAAAGCATTGATTGAACAGGTTGAAGAAGTAAAAAAAGCATTAGAGTATGATAAAGATCTCTACAAAAAAGTAGACCGAGTAATAAGAAGAAAATCCGATTTTGAAAAAGAATATAGATTAAAAGTAAGAAAAAGCACCAGAAATGTTAGGGAACTAGATTCTAAACTCATATCAAAGGCAAATAACATAATTAAAAAATTAGAAGATATCAAAGGAAAAATAAATGGCATGACAAGAACTTTCCATGATTTTGCTAAAAAAGGAGACACTATAGGGGCATTCAGAACATTTGAAAATGAAATCAGATCAACTAATCTGATAACTAAACTCAATGAACAAGCAGATGCCATTAAAGAACTTGAAGAAGATGTTAAAAAAGAGATGAGATTAAGCAATGTTGTTAATCAAGGCATAAAGGAAACTGTAGATAGACCTCCGATAATAATTAAATTCCCTGAATTCAGTGTTCCTACAAAAATTATTCTCAGTTCTAAAACTGACAGAATATTCTCAAGAATATTAAAAACAGATATTAAAAAAATAGAGGATATTAAAAAATTCTTTGAAGACTTTGATCTTAAAACAGAAAAATCAATAATGCATATTGAAAATGCAATAAGAAACAGCTTAGAAAAACATACTTATCTTAATACAAAAGACATATTAAAAATATTAAGAAATGAATCATATAATAGACAAGCACATATGTTCAAAACACTATCACTAGATTATATTGAAAATTGGAATATCAAAGAAGTGATAGATGTAATTTATTTTGCTAAACTAAATGTTGATTCATTACAAGAAATAGCGAGATTAGGAAATGATTCAAGTAAATTCATGATACAACACTTAAGAACAGGAAAAAAAGTTGATTATTTCAAATTTTTGATACACACAATAGGTATGGCATCAAAAGCTGCACGTTCAGGAAAGAATTATGATTTTGGTATGATTTTAGTCAACTCAGTAAACAATTCGCCTTAAACAGCATACCTAAGAATACCTGCAATCTTTCCAAGAGCTTCTAGTTGTTTGCCTTCAGAAGTATCTTTTGCAACAACAATGATTTCAGCACCTGAAGTTTGTGCAAGTTCTTCAAATTCATCAAGCTGTTCTTCAGCCAATGATTCATGAACAAGTAAAGTTTCAACAGCACCCATATGTAATTTTTCTGTAGAATCATGCATACCATAACTAACTTTATCAGGATTTCTTGCAAGTAATGTCAATAATTTATCCATTGCTTGTTTTTGTTCAATAAGCTCTTCTTTTGCCAATAAGTCTTTAGCTTTATTAACCAATTCCTGAATACCAAAACTGCCTGTATAAGCAAGATCAAAAGTACCAATAATTTTCTTTTCAACATCGCCAGTAATATAATCTTTGTTCAAGAAATTAGAAACTGTTGTACTTGGACCACCAATAATAATACCTTTGAGATTATCCATCATCAAAAATTGGTCTTTCATATAGTCTGCTATTTTTTTATAATGATCTTTTAATGCATTTGCTCTTTGTCTTGCAAATCTCTGTGCTGAATTATGTACTAAAACACCATTTGCAATAAAATTCTGATCTTTAACAGATATATCTGACATAGGCGTTATTTTATTTGTCACTTTAATATCATTTATTTTCACAGGTAAAATAGAATAGTTATATATCTTTAATAAATCAGACTTTAATTTATTATTTTTCGTGAATTTAATAATTGAATTATAAAATATTTCTTTACTCATCATACGTTTATCTCTAAAAAAAGAAGATACCTTTGAAAATTGTTGTAAATTTTCACCATTGGATTCTATAATTGCTCTTATTTTAGAACCAAAACAAATAATTTGTCTTACATTACTTTTATTAGACTTTATTTTAATTATGTTCTTTAATTTTGATGTTTTTGATTTTGAAGTAAAACCAATATGCTTTTCAAACAATTTCAAAGATGTTTTTTCAGTAATATCAATAGTAAATCTAGGATTATCAGAATATTTGTTTGCTCTATTATCATATTCATGTAATGAACTCAATATAGAAAATCTCAATAATACTAATTGTAATTGCTGAGCAAGTCTTTTATTGTTAATTCCTAAAGCAATGCCTCTCTTATTATGAACATAACCTTCAGCATCAAAAAGACCTTTCAAAAAACCTGCAACAACATCATCAGGAGACAATAAAATCTTAGAAGGGATTGTAGAATCTAATGCTTTTTTAAATTCAGGGAATTCTTCTTTAATAAATCTAACAAGAGGTCTACTAGTAAATCTCAATTGATAATAATTTTTTGATTCTCTTAATCTATAACTTGAAGTTATATTAAAGAAAACATCATATTTTTTCTTATATGCGTTTGCTACTTGTTTATCCTGTTCAATAAGACTGATTCTATCTGTTTCAGAAGACCCGTCACCCAAATAATAACCTAAAAATTGAGCGAAGTCTTTATTTAATTTAGAAGGCAATCTTATTTTAGAATTTTGATGATGAAAAATATCAGTATAATTTTTAATAAAACTATTAAAATTAAGTTTTAGTGCATCGCATATTTTCTTTAAAGACTCTTTATTTGCATTTAGTTTACCTAATTCATAAGAAGATATTGTTGTTTGAGTTAATTTTGTTTTATTTGCTAAATCCTTCTGTAATAATCCTAGTTTTTGTCTTTTATTCTTCAATAGATTTCTGCCTTCTTTTAATATTGAGAAAGAATTATGATAAACTTTTGAATTTAATTTCTGAATCTTTCCTTTTACATTAATTTTTTCAGGCATAATCAAATAATCATCTTTATTCAGATCTTCAGCAGTCTTTTCAATAATACCATTATTTGTAACAACAAAGAAAACATGATCTTTAGATGATTCAATTTGTAATCTAGGTGATTTTGTTGTAATCTTATACACTTTAGACTTTTTTGTATTCCATTTATCAGTTATATTTGAATCCTTGATTGAAAAATTGTTTTTAATCATAACAGATTTTACCTTATGTGGATTATGAACAATATCAATATTAGGAAGCAAACCATCAGATAATTGAACAATAGTATCTTTTATAAGACACTGACCTCCTGCCTTGAACTTTCCTGGAACTTCTGAATGTGTATGTAATAAAGGAATCACTGCTGAACCTTTTAGTAATGAAATGTCTGCATCTCTTCTATCTAATACAACAAGACCATAAACTGATCGTGTTTCAACCATATCTTTTAATGGTTCAAGAACAAATGTTTTATCGCATCTATATATTCGAGTGTTCAAAGGAACTGGTGGTTCAATTGCCCATACTCTAACATCACTATCTCCGGGTTTATCAGAAATATTGCCTGAAAAAACTGCTAATCCATTTTCAGGCGTCCTCTTAAATAATTTAAGATGTTGAATCATTCTTTCAAGTGCATCAATAACATTTTTTCGTGTTGTTGATGATTTTATATTTGTTGCTGTGCCTTGTTCTTGTTGTAGATGCGTCATGATCTTATTAAGGTCATAGCCACTAGGAATATAAACTGTAACAAGTTCTGTATGCATACCACGATAAGTTTCTAGTTCTCGTATTGTTTTCTTTAGCTTAATTCTTTGTGCTGTACTCAAATCCATATCCTTAGTTTTTTCACTCATAATCTTAGTAACAAAATATCCTTTTATAAAACTTTGTAATAAAATTTAAAATATAATGCATAACTTTAGACTATATGAAACAAATATCTATATCTTATCTAAGCTCATATCTGTATTGTCCTATTAAATTTTATATTGAAGAATGTCTTAAGATAAAAAAGCTAGATCAAAAAATAGTGATCAAAGGCACATTAAAGCACAAAGCAATTGAACAGATAACAAAAAAAGAAAAAGCTTTTGTTGAAAGTATTGATAAGATAAAGGATTATGAATCTTTAGTTCAATACTATAAGATGAATTTTTCAAGTAATGTACGTAATGTTCTGTTAAAAAATAAATTTGAACTTGAAGAATTAAATTTACCATTACCTGTTTTATTTCAGGAGTTCAAGCCAGTTTTTGATTTTGAAGCAATGCAAAGAGCAAAGAATATTTTTGAACAGCACAAAAAAACAAATCTTACAGGTAAAGAACTATGGTATAACCTTAATCCAAAATATATTTCTGAGAAAAGTTTGAAATCAAAAGAATTTGGTTTATGTGGAAGAATAGATAGACTTGAACTATGGCATGATAAGATTGTTCCAATTGAATTTAAGAATAGAGAATCATCAACATTATTTGATTCGCAAAAGATCCAATTGGGTTCATATATATTGTTGAGCAATAAGCTATATGAAAAACCATCAACATATGGTTATGTGCATTTTCTTAAAGATAATCAAAAGAAACTTTTGATGATGAATGAATTTTTACAAGACGAAATTATGGAAGTAAGATCAAGGGTTGTTGATATTATTGAGGATAAGAAAATTCCTAATATTCATTCTATAAAAGTTAGCCCTAACAAATGTAAAATATGTCCTTATCAAGCCAATTGTAAACAACTTAAAGAAAGATTCTAAAAAAAAGGTGGACAGCTTACTGTGGTTCCCGTACATCAGTACAGTACAACACAATACGTTGACCTTCTTAACTCTTGTGTTCGGGATGGGAACAAGTGTAACCAGATCGCTATGACCGTCCAATTTAGTAGGAATAGCAACTATTTATAAAGATTACGCATAGTTTTATAAATAAATCTTAATCCAATCACAATATAGCCGAATTAACAGCTGATAGCTTAAATGGCGGTTGTTAAATGCTACATAAGGCGATAAAAAATGTAGCAGTACAAGTCATACTTCTACTGCTAATATCAAAAACTGATGAAAGTCAGTAAAAATGCAAAATAACTCTATACTATGTATAGATACATTCTGCATTTTTACCTGCCATCAAAATTTAAAAGATAAATTTTGCTTTGACGGCAGTGACTTTCATACTAATGAGGAAAACAAAAATGGCAAATGAAAAACTATTAGTAGAATCTGATGTATATCTGAAAGCAGGTATACACATAGGTACAAAATTCAGAACAAAAGATATGATGCCTTTTATCTTCAAGAAAAGACCTGATGGTTTAGCTATCATGAATCTACAATTGATCGATAAAAGAATCAAAGAAGCAGCTAAAATTTTAAGTCAATATGATCCTGAAGATATTTTAGTTGTAGGCAGAAGAGAAAATGCATGGAGAGCACTCAAAAAGTTTGGTAAACACACAGGTATTGATGTTTTTGCAGGCAGATATCCACCAGGTGCATTGACAAACCCTAATCTAGATAATTATATAGAGAAGAAAATAGTTATTATTACTGATCCTTGGCCTGACAGAAATGTTATCAAGGATGCATTAAAAGTAGGTATTTTTGTTATTGCTTTCTGCGATACAAATAATGTATTCAATGGTATTGATTATATAATTCCTACAAACAACAAAGGTAGAAAAAGTCTAGGTGTTGTTTATTATCTATTGGCAAGAGAATATCTAAGAAATAAAAACTTATTAGGTAGTGAACAAGAGCTTGATGAATCTATTGAGGCATTTGAAGGCGAAGCATAAATGGATGATCAACGAAAACAGGAACTCGAAAAACAAGGCTATCGTATTGTTGGTAATCATTCAGCAATAAAGATATGCATGTGGACAAAAAAAGCAATCAAAGCAGAAGATGTATGCTATAAAAAAGCATTCTATGGCATTGAAACTCATAGATGTGTTCAGATGACACCTTGTTTACCTTTCTGTACTATGCGTTGCTTATGGTGTTGGCGTGATTCTAATTTTAATGGTGCAAAATGGAATACAGATATTGATGAACCTAAAGATATTGTCGATGGTTGTATAAAAGAACAAGTCAAGATATTACAAGGATTTAAAGGTAATTCAAATGCTGATCCTAAAACTCTAGATGAAGCATTCATGCCTAATATGTTCGCAATATCTTTGGTTGGAGAACCAACACTATATCCTAAACTGCCTGACCTTATTGATGAAATTCGTAGAAGAAACATGACTGCATTCTTAGTTACAAACGGAACAAATCCGTTTATGCTAGAGATATTAAAAGGTCATGAACCTACGCAATTATACATTACATTGCCTGCGCCAAACAAAGATGTTTATGAAAAAGTATGTAATCCTGTTATTCCAAATGGTTGGGATAACATCATGCAATCATTAAGCAATTTGGAAAAATTAGATACAAGACGAACAATAAGATTAACTTTAGTTAAAGGTGTTAATATGATTAATGCTCATGAATACGCAAATATTCTAAAACAACATCCTGATATTCATTTTATTGAAGCAAAAGGTTATGTGTGGGTCGGACATTCACGAGAAAGATTAGAGAAAGACTCTATGCCAACACATGAAGATATCAAAGCTTTTGCAAACGAAATAATTAAACATTATCCTGAGCTTAAGATCATTGCAGAAAAAGAAAATAGTAGAGTTGTTCTTCTAGCAAAACAAGATTATGATTGGAGAGTTATGAATTCCTAATTTTTCTAGCAGTATAACCAATTAAATAAGGTAAGTTAAAGAATATACCATATATAAGAATATTAATCAATACAAATAACATACTCAATGTAATCAGACTATACATTCTAATTACCAAGAATATAAATACCATATTCACAATAGCCATTGCAGGAATAAACAAACCTTCAATAATCTTATTTTCATAATCAAAAGTTTTCATCTGATTTATTAAGAGATCAAAAAATAATCCAAATGCAAAAGAAATAATTGCTGTGAAGAAATAAGCACTAAAATTTTTAATTGCAACAATAATAAAAGGAATAACTAGGATTGAAACTGATATATTAACTGTGATTGCAAACAATATTGTTAGCCAATAGAATATTTTATTAAAGAATTTGTATGCTTTTTGTTCAGGCTCTTTAGAAAAAACAGATCTTACTTTGATAATATCTTTTTCTTGCCAGCCCTTTTTTTCAAGTTTTTCATAATCAATCATTCTTCTTCTACAACTTCAAGGCCAATCCACTTTTTAAAATTTTGCTCAATTGTATCAACATAATCTAGTGTTTTATGATAATAATCTTCTACAGTATCAATAAATAGCTTGAAAACACCTTCTTTTAGGTCAACTTCCATATTTACATGTCTTCTATATTCTTGATTTTTCTTGTATGGTGCATTTAATAGCTTTCTAATATGCTTATAGAATTTAATTACTTCTTTCATAATATCTTCATCAATTTGTTGTTCAAGAATTTTAGCTCGTAAAGCAGGTACAACAGGCATAGTCTCAATCTTTTCAAGTTCAATAAGTGTTTTTAACATACCTTCGAACAATAAATCATAAGAAGCAATTAATCTTTGTAAAATAGATCTCAAAACATCAACAGTTCGTGTGTATTTCAAAGTAACAAAAATAAGGTGATCAACACGCTTAAGTTCTTGTTTAGACTCTAATATTAATAACTCCATTTAACAAACACGACTCTGATATCTATTACGATATATATGTTTCACTATAATGATCTACCAAATCCTGCAAGACGTATCAGTATATAAGGTATAAATTATATATAAAATTTTGCTTTTTAAAGGCTAATTCGTATGATTTTCGAGCTTTTGGAAAAAAATGAAAACTAAGCCTTCTTGAACTTAATACCAAAATAACTACCTAATGAAGCTAAAAGATATCCGATCAAGCCAAATTCAGGAACATTTTCTGAACCTTGTTGTTCTGCGCCTGAGTGTTGCAAACCACTAATAATAAATTTAGAACCAT
>Ga0272442_10012105_pt1 | contig 10461 bp, 4 predicted proteins | sample SSMForm2O_FD_200262 | JGI IMG/M metagenome (GOLD analysis project Ga0272442, IMG submission 200262) | Marine sediment archaeal communities from Little Sippewissett salt marsh, Falmouth, MA, United States - SSM-Form-2O | ecosystem: Environmental > Aquatic > Marine > Wetlands > Sediment ... | reverse complement strand
GCTTTCTCGAAAGGGCGTTTCCCGTAGACCACCTCAATGACGCGATCGACCTCCACCGCCCGAAGCGTCGTCGTGTCGCCCCCTGGCCACAGTATCTCGAGGTCCACGGGTGCGGCACGCGTGCCCAGACCGAAATGCAGACAGAGGGCGTTCTGATTCCCCTCGCCCGTGCCGGCCTCGACCTGCCGGGTCAGGGTTTTGTCTTCCAGTTTGACGCGCACCTGGGTACCGATGGCGGACCGGTTAACAGTGGTTCCGTCGCCCCGGAGCCGGATCTTCAGCCAGTGGCGCCCGGTGCCCTGATTCTCGAAGAGCCGGCCCGCCGTGGCGAGGTCAAGGTCGCCGTCGTTGTCAACGTCGGCCCACGCGGCCTGGTACGTGGGTGGTAGTTTCGCCAAGCCTGCCTCGGCCGCGACGTCGCTGAAACGGAAGCCCCCCTCGTTGCGGAAGAGAACAGGGTGATTCTTCTTACCGAACGAGGCGGTGCCATACACGGTGGTGAAGAACACGTCCAAGTCACCGTCGTTGTCGTAGTCGCCCGCGGCGGGGCTCGCGTACGATTCCTGATAGAACACGCCGCACGGGCCGCGCTCCTGGAAGGCCGCCTTCCCCTCGGCGCGGAGATTGCGGAGGAACCGTGACTTCGGCTGGTCGCCGCGGCGGTCGCGATGGGCGAAGTTGCCTGCAAAGAGGTCGATCCAGCCGTCATTGTCGAAGTCGCCCCACGCGGCACCGATGGAATGGCCGCCCCTGAACCCCTTGGAGGTGGCTAAGGCGTTCTGCGCCACCGCAGCGTCGCGAAAAACGCCCGAACCGTCGTTCAGCCACAGAACGTTCGGCTGAAGGCGGTAGTTCGACACGTAGACGTCCAGGTCACCGTCCCGGTCAAGGTCGCAGGCGGTGACCCCGCGGGCGCGGTGGCGCGCGTCGGTCCAGGCCAAGTCGAATCCCTTGCCCCGCCGGTTCAGGAGCAGCACGTCCGGGTAGGTCAGGCCCTTCTTCCAGTGCTCGTAGCCGCCTACATACAGGTCCACGAACCCATCGCCGTTGAAGTCGCCCCAGCACGCGCCGCGGCAGGACCCCTTGGGCAGATCGGGCATCGCCATCGGCGTGAAGGCCTTGCCCGAATCGCTACGGTACACGCGTTTCGACGACAACGAGAACAGGTCGGCAAACCCATCGTTGTCGAAGTCGGCAGCAACGACTTGGCCAAGCCCGTCGGCGATCCGGGTGAAGCCCTTGCCCACCTTGTTCCGCCAGACGACTCCGCCCGCGCACAGGTCCACCCGTCCATCGTTGTCCAAATCGGCCCAGCAGGCGGCGCCGTTCTTGAGATCAAGACCGAGGTCGGCCGTCCGGTCCACAAACACGCCCTGCTGCCCGGCAGCCGCCTCGACAGCGAAGAGCGCAAGGGCCGCGAGCGATAGAATGGCCTTCATGCCGGATCCCGTAGAGAGCGGGTCGTGCTAGCGCCTGCACGCCCTTGCATAGATTCTAACACGGGCCAGCCGGTCGGCCTACGCCTTTCCGACCACCTGTGGTCTGTGACGAGACTGTTCGACGGCTTGAGCAAAAGGACGAGGCAGCCGGAGGATGCAAAGGCGACGGGGGCGGTCTGCCCGGATCGGCAATTGGCGCCCGCGCCGCAGTCGTTCTGGGCAACATCACGGCCCGCGAACGGCTCGATACCCCCTACCCCGAACAAGAGAAGTGCTTGCCAACCTTGGGAGTGGCGGTAGAATCGCCAGAAAGGCCGACGACGATCGTCGGCAACAGGCTATATCCGAAATCTCAGGTTAGATGATCGGCACCGACCACGCCGTGAGAAGCCGCACGTCGGAGTGACAACCGGAAAACAGGACTTGACACTGGGGGCTGGGGCAAGGAGAGGGTTCAATGAGACACGCGCATCCCTCCCCAAATTCCGTGGAGGCCATAGCGTGAAACGTCGTAAGTTCCTCAAGGCGATCGGCGGCACCTCCCTTGCATGCCTTTTCGGCACAAAGGCCGCAAAGAGTTCGATCATCCATGCGGCGAAGCCGAATATCGTCTTCATCTTCGCCGATGATTGGGGGTGGGGCGATCTCGGCTGCCACGGGCATCTGTGGCTCAAGACGCCTCATATCGACCGCCTGGCCTCGGCCGGAACGGAGTTCCGCCAGTTCACGGTCGCCAGCGGGGTTTGCTCGCCCAGCCGGACCGCGATCCTGACGGGGCAGTTCCCAGCGCGGCACGGCGTTCACGGGCACTTCGCGACCGTCGAGAGCCACGTCAAACGCGGTATGCCCGACTGGGTGAACCCGAAGGCCGTCCTCCTGCCGCGGCTGCTCCAGAAGGTCGGCTACGCCACCGGGCACTTCGGCAAGTGGCACCTGACGAACACCATGGTTCCCGACGCTCCGCTTCCGACGGAGTACGGCTTTGACACGTACGGCGCGTACAACTGCTCCGGCCCACAGATGCCCGTCCACGACGACGTGCGGCGAGCCATCGAGTTCGTAAGGAAGAGCGTGGCCGCCAAGACACCCTTTTATCTCAATGTCTGGGTCCACGAGCCGCACACGCCGCACTATCCCAAGGACGAGTATCTCAAGCGTTTCGCGCATCTTGACAGCGAGGCGAAGCGGATCTACGCCGCCGTACTCGCCCACGCGGACGCGCGAATTGGCAAGCTGCTGGGGGTGCTCGACGAACTCGGTGTTGCCGAGAATACGCTGGTGATCTTCAGTTCGGACAACGGCCCGGAGAACACCGGCCCGCCCAGTCGGCGCAACGTCGACGATCAATCCACCGGACCGGGATTCGGGACCTTTGCTTCCGTCGGTTCGACCGGCGGTCACCGTGGGCGCAAGCGGTCTCTCCTCCAAGGAGGGGTCGGTTTGCCGTTCATCGCGAGGTGGCCCGGCCGCATCGCGGCCGGCAAAGTCGACGACAAGACCCCCATCACCGCGGTCGACCTGCTGCCGACGTTCTGCGCCATCGCGGGCGCAGAGCTGCCGGCGGGCTATGTGCCCGACGGCGTGAACCAGACGTCCGCCCTGCTGGGCACGCCTCAGCCGCATCGGTCCAAACCGATCTTCTGGCAGTGGCGATCGGCTAGCCGACGGGGCGACACCTGGCCGACGCTCGCGGTTCGCGAGGGAGCGTGGAAACTGCTTCTCGGCAAGGAACCCGGCCAGGTCGAGCTGTTCCAGTTCCCTGACGATCGGCTCGAGAAGACCAACCTGCGGGACGAGCATCCGGACCAGGTCCGCCGGCTCACCGCATTGATCGATGCGTGGAAGAAGACCCTTCCCGACCAACCGAACGAATCGTGCCTGTCCGACCGCCGGAGCGATCGGCCCGCGCGAGACAAAGAGCGAGAGAAAGCATGAACGCAGGTCTGTCGAATTGTTGTGCAATCTCCCTGGTCATCCTGGGCATCTCCGGCCTCGCCTACTGCCAGGGCATGGACGAGATGTGGGGCGAAGCGGTCGTGAAGCTCCGCGCCGAGGACGCCAAACGCGGCGAGCTGTTTGCCAACGGCAACTACGCCATGTTCATCCACTGGGGCCTGTATTCCCAACTGGCCAACAAGGTTGACGGCAAGACGTACTACGGCATCGGCGAGTGGATCATGAACCCGAGAATGGCGGGCATTCCCGTGGCCGAGTACAAGCGGCTGGCCACGCGGTTCAACCCCGTCCGGTTCGACGCGACGGCCATCGCCCAGCTCGCCAAGGACGCGGGGATGAAGTACATCATCATCACCAGCAAGCACCACGACGGGTTCGCGATGTACCAATCCAAGGCGAACCCCTTCAACGTCGTCGACGCCACGCCGTACGGCCGCGACCCCATGAAGGACCTGGCCGAGGCCTGCCGGAAGCTGGGGCTCGGGTTCGGGTTCTATTACTCGCACAACCAGGACTGGACCTGCCCGGGCGGGGGCAACGGCCCGAAGACCGACGCCGAGGGCAACCCGGCCTCGTTCGACGATTACTTCAAGGCCAAGTGCCTGCCCCAGGTCGAGGAGATCACCAGCCAGTACGGCCCGATCGAGGTCGTATGGTTCGACACGCCCGGCCGCATGCCCAAGGAGTACGTCGAACAGCTCGTCGCCGTCGTGCGCAAGAACCAGCCACACGCGCTGGTGTCGGGGCGGGCGGGCCACGGCCTGGGGGATTATCAGACGCTCGGCGACATGGAAGTCCCGCTCCGCAACGTGGAGGGCATGTGGGAGGCGGTGGATACGACCAACGACTCCTGGGCTTACGCCTGGTACGACGAGAACTGGAAGACCCCCAAGGAGATCTTGCGTCGGCTCGTCGCGTGTGTGGCCCGCGGGGGCACGTACATGCTCAACATCGGCCCGCGCGGCGACGGCTCCGTTCCGGAGCGGGCGGCGGACGCGCTGCGGCGGTCGGGAGAGTGGATCCGCCGGTATCCGCAGGTCGTCTACGGGACGGACGCCTCGCCCTGGGGCCACGCCCTGCCGTGGGGCGACGTGACGGTCAAGGGCCGCACGGTGTTCCTGTCGGTGTTCGACTGGCCCGCCGACGGCATACTGCACCTGCCCGGGCTCGAGACGGAGGTTCGCTCGGCCAGCCTGCTTCGCGGAAAGGAGTCCGAGGCGATTGAGCACGACGAGAAGCACGGCTGGACGCTGCTGCGCCTGCCTGCCCAAGCCCCGGAGCAGCTCGCAAGCGTCATCAAACTCGAACTGGCCGGCAAGCCGAAGGCCGACGCCGTCTGGGACATCGACCCGTCGATCCCGACCGGGATTCAGGCCGAGTTCGCGACGGTCACCGGCGCAAAGCAGGCCGGCAAGCGGTGGATGGAGAAGTTCGGCGAGTGGAAGCACGTCGTGCAGGTCACCGATTGGCGCCAGGGCGGCGCGGCCACGTGGGAGGTCGACGTCCTGGAGCCCGGCGACTACCAGGTCGACCTGACGTACGCCGGCGAGGGACGCCTGGTCTGGGCCGTGTCGGTGGCGGGCGGCGAGTCCATCCAAAACCAGCAGAACGCGTCGCACAACTACCAGCGCTTCCCCATCGGCTGGCTGCGGTTCCCCAAGTGCGGCCGCTACAAAGTAAGCGTCTCGTGCCTGGAGGGTGAGACGAAGACGGCAAGCCTCAAGGCGATTCGCTTCTCGCCCATCCCGTAGCCTCGGCGCCTCGCTCTGATCGATCGAGGTTCCACGGCACTGGCTCTTTGGGATGTGACCCTGAACCGCCTTGAAGAGGCTACGCGGATCCGCGATCAACGCCTCCGCAGGGGTCGGTTTGGGCAACGCCATGGCCCGGACACAGTCCGCCCCCCTCCACTCAGCAGAAGAGTCGTCTGCTGATGTCTGGGCAGACGATAGAATCGTCAGAATGGCCGACGGCGGTCGTCGGCCGACGGCTATCCAGGAAATCCCGGATAAAGGACCACGTTTCCCATGCGGAGTACCCGTCCATGAAGCAACCGCTGATAATCTGCGTGTTGGTGCTGGCGTCCATCGGCTCCCTTCGGGCCGAAGATACGAAGGACACGCTGCCCGCGTTGAAGGATGGATCGGCCCCGCGCTGCTTCGAGGAGATGTGGGCAGGCTTCGATCCTCGCGCGGAGCCTCTCGAAGTGGAGGCACTGAAGGAATGGGAAGAAGACGGCGTGGTCCTGAGAGTGCTCCGCTACCGCGTCGGCGTCTTCAAAGGCAAGAAGGCCATGATGGCGGCCGTATACGGCTACCCAAAGGGCGGCAGCAAGCTCCCGGGGCTGGTGCAGATCCACGGCGGCGGGCAATACGCCGACTACCACGCCCCGCTCACCAATGCCAAGCGCGGCTATGCCACGATCTCGATGGCCTGGGCCGGCCGGATCAGCGCGCCGGGCTACCGGGTCGATCCCGCAATCGTGAAGCTCTTCTGGGAGGGGAAGACCGGGGACCCACGTTACAGGCTCACCACCGACTGGGGGGCGCTGGACGCCTACCACGCCCCTTGCAGGAACCCGCGGAACAACTTCCACAGGACGGCACCCGCGCCATGGACGCTGGATGCCGTGGAATCGCCGCGGAACAACCCCTGGTTCCTCTGCGCGCTGGCGGCGCGTCGGGCCCTGACGTTCCTCGAGCGACAGCCCGAGGTGGATGCCAAGCGCCTCGGCGTCTACGGTCACTCGATGGGAGGCAAGATCACGGTCCTGACCGCGGCCGCGGATTCCCGGGTCAAGGCCGCCGCGCCGTCCTGCGGCGGAGTCAGCGACCGACCCCCCGACAAGGCGCTCTACGATGCCACCATCGGCGATCGGGTGAACCTGAAGCGCATCGCCTGCCCCATCATGTTCCTCAGTCCGTCCAACGACTTCCACAGCCGCATCGACGACCTCCAGCAGGCGGTGACCGAGATCGCCAGCCCGACGTGGCGCGTGACGTGCTCGGCACACCACAACCACCAGGACACGGCCGAGTACCAGGTCGCCGGCCTGCTGTGGCTCGATCAGCACCTGAAGGGGACCTTCGCCTTCCCACAGACGCCCGGCAGCAGACTCGACCTGAAGACGAGCAACGGTATCCCGACGTTCACCGTCACGCCGGATACGACCAGGCCGGTTCTCGCCGTCGATGTGTACTACACGCATCAGGGGGAGCCTGGGTCGGAACAAGACAGCCGGGAGAACGCCATCCATCGATTCTGGCGTCACGCCGCGCCCAGCAGAACCGGCAAGGCGTGGACGGCGGAGCTGCCGCTGCCGACCACCAGCAAGCCGCTTTGGGTCTACGCCAACATCGTCTATCCGCTCGATAAGGCCGTCACAGGCGCGGGCTACTACTACGCGGTCTGCACGGCCAGGACGTTCAACCTGTCGTCGCGGATGCACGCGGTCGCCCCCGGTCAACTCAGCGCGGCGGGCGTCAAGGCAACGGTGAAGCCGTCCCTCGTCATCGAGACCTTCGAGGGCGACTGGGAGAAGGAGTGGTTCACCTACAGGCCCGCGGAGTGGGCGCGGCGGACCCACAAGGTCTATGACGACCAGTGGAAGGCGCCCGCAGGCGCGAAGCTCGCCCTCGAGGTCCGCTCGGCCAAGCCCAACACGCTCGTGGTCGGCGTCGACCAGCACGCTGCAGCGGTGCAACTGGTTGGTGGCCCCGCGTGGCAGCGCGTCGTGGTGAGTCAGGCCGACTTCCGCGACGCCACCGGCTCGGCAGGCCTCACGTGGGCCGGCATCAAGGAGCTTCGGTTGAGCGCCCGTGAGACACTCCGCTCCAAAGGCAAAGGTGAGCCCAAGCCGATGAGACTTGGCGCTCCCTGGCAGGGCGCTGCCCCGAGATTCCGGAACCTGCGCTGGGTCGCGGACTGAGCAAGGGAAGCCCGGAGACGGACCACCGACGGCACAATCGCCCCGGCCGTCCACCGGGCGACCGGGCCTTCGTGCAGCGTCTCGAGCGTCGCCTCGGCCGTCGCCCCCTCTCTGCCGCCCCCGGCCGCAGACCCCGCATCGGCATCCTCCTCGTGCATGATACGGGCTAAGGCGAGGGCACGGCCTACGCCCCGGAATCGAGGATCCCCACACCGCAGACCGACAAGCTCGTTGGGAAAACCGACGACGGTCGTCGGCCGAAAGCCATCCGGGGAATCTCGGTTGGAGGTTGTTCTCACTCGACCGGGGGGCATATCATATCTTGGGGCTTCAACATATGCGAACCGTGCCGCCGAAGCCCCCAAGGGGCGGGCACAACGTCCGCAGTGCGATTACCGAAAAAAGGAGATTCGAAAATGAATTGGATTCATATACATACCGAGCGGCTCGTCGCAATCGGCATTGTGCTTTTCGGATCCGTCGCCACCGGGCTCGCGGCTGAACCGAAAAGCAAGCTTCTGACGGACTTTTCGGATCCGGCTGTCGCTAAGTCCTGGGTTTCGGTCAACGACGATGTCATGGGGGGCGTTTCGCAAGGGGGCTTCCGCATTTCCGACGAGAATACGCTGGTCTTCTCTGGCAAGCTCTCGTTGGAGAACCGCGGAGGCTTCGCCTCCATTCGGTCCCGGCCGGCTGAGTTGAGCCTGAGCGGGTATGACACGATCGCCGTGCGTCTCAAAGGGGACGGCAGAACGTACTATCTCAACCTGAGAACCTCCCCGTCGCAACGGTCGGCCGCATCCTATCGCGCTGCCATGAAAACGACGGCTACCACGTGGCAGGAGGTGCGTGTGCCGCTGAGAGACTTCGAGTACACCGCCTTTGGCCGCCGCATCGGTGCGCGTCCCCCCGAGGCAGGCGGAATCCGCAGTGTCGGATTCACGCTGGCCGACAAAAAGGCGGGCCCGTTTCGCCTGGAGGTCGCCTGGATCAAGGCCGAGAAACTCGACCGAGCCGGCCGTGCCGACACGGACCGGACCGCAGTCTCCGGAGATATCGTGGACATCGCAGCCTCGGCCGGGTCGTTCAAGACCCTCGTCGCGGCGGTGTCGAAGGCCGGCCTGGTGGAAACGCTGAAAGGGCCCGGTCCCTTCACCGTGTTCGCCCCGACGGACGCCGCGTTCGCGAAACTCCCCGACGGTACGCTGGAATCCCTCCTCAAACCGGAGAACAAGAAGAAGTTAATCGAGATTTTGACATTCCACGTCGTCGCCGGGCGGTTCGCCGCCGCCGACGTCCGGAAACTCCCCGTCGCCGATACGGTCCAGGGCACAAGTTTGCTCTTCGCCCAAGGCCCCATCGGCGTAACGGTAGACGGGGCCTCGGTCGTCCAGGCCGACATCCTGGCGACCAATGGCGTGATTCACGTGATTGACCAGGTGCTTCTGCCCAAGGACCTTGTCAAGACGGCTCAGCAGGCCGGACAGTTCAACACGCTCTTGGCCGCTGCGAAGGCTGCGGGGCTGGTTGACGCCCTGACAAAGCCGGACGCCAACCTTACCGTTTTCGCGCCGACGGACCAGGCGTTTGAAATGCTCCCGGCCGGCACCGTCGAGGACCTGCTCCGGCCGGCCAATCGCGAACGGCTTGCGGCCATCCTGAAGCATCACATCCTGCCATCTCGGCTTTTGCTCACACAGGACGGGCTGAAGACACTCCAGGGCGACACCATTCAGGTCCGCCCGGTGGGCAAGGTCAAGGTCGAGCAGGCGAACATCGTGGCGATGGATATCAAGGCGACCAACGGCGTGGTCCACGTGATCGACAGTGTGCTGATTCCCGCTTTACCTGAGCCGACGGCGCGGCGAAAGGCGATGGGCACCATCGAATTGGCCATCGAACGAGCCGTTCCTCTGTTTAATGCGGGTAAAACCGATGAGTGTGCGGCCATCTATGAGATCACCGCCAAGTCTCTCTTGGACGGCCATCGGGATGCCCTCTCGGACGCGGATCGCGCTCGCCTGAAACAGGCACTGGTTGCCATGCACAGCGACCATGGATCACGTGCCCAGGCATGGACACTAAGATACGCACTGGACGCTGTGTATCGCAATCTCCGCTCGCGCGAGTAGGAGTAATATTGGACTTAGTGGATATCGTCAGCGAACGTGGCAGAATCAGCTCTTCGGCGCAAGTGAGGGTCTTTCGGACCTGGCGTGCCTCGACCGAAACCGGAGGCACTGGCGGCGGACCTTTACGCTGCAAGAAGCGGGTAACGCACGCTGACGGTTAAGTCACCGTGGTTTTCCACAGCCAGAGCGTGCCAGCCGTCACCGTGGAGGCGCGCCGCTATGAGGTCACCCGGCCAGCCGCCCACTGGGTAGTTGTCACCTTGACTGAAACCGACGCCCATCAGCCTGTAAAACAGCGACAGGTTGTAGTCCTGAGCGTTGGCAATCGCAAGGTCGAGTAGTGCATCACCGCTATATGCGGACCAGGGCAGGCACGGCCTTCTTGGCAGGACGACCGATTCTCCCCAGCGCTTCACCGATGTAGTCGAACGTCTCGATCCTGGCGGCCCCCTCCATCTTGGGCTGCTCGGCCAGAGGGTGCCGTCGGCGCACGACCTCTGCCGGAAAGCTGCTCTGCCATACGGAACGGTCCTACCGCCATTTGCCCTGAATTCTCAGGCCGGGCCGGGACATGCCAAGGACAAGCACCATAGCGGCCGTAGGATGGATGCGTGACGACAGATAATAGCCCTTGTCGCCCGCGTTTCGCCCAGGCTGGGCGACAAAGGACCCATCATGTGCCCTGGTCATGTTGATGAACGCCTTGTTGTACTCAAACACCTCGCGAATCGCCGCGTCGTCACCCGACAACTGAATTCCCAACAGCCCCCAGAGCACACCCAGCACATTGTCGCCGTGCCCATCGTTCAGCCGGGTTTTTGATTTGGCAAGATGTGAGGTTACTCTTCTTACATAGTCCTCCGTCCCCTTATCCTGCGCCAGCCTATGCGCAATAATCGCAAGGCCCTGCCTGCCCACGGGGCTATACGCGCCGGTGGCAAAGCGGTACCCGATGTATCCGGTCTCGTTTGTGTGTGTGCGGATGCACTGATACGCAAGATCCACG
>Ga0272442_10012104_pt1 | contig 10461 bp, 5 predicted proteins | sample SSMForm2O_FD_200262 | JGI IMG/M metagenome (GOLD analysis project Ga0272442, IMG submission 200262) | Marine sediment archaeal communities from Little Sippewissett salt marsh, Falmouth, MA, United States - SSM-Form-2O | ecosystem: Environmental > Aquatic > Marine > Wetlands > Sediment ... | reverse complement strand
ATATAGGAGAGCAAACATGCCTGACGCAACCAAGGCGGAGCGTATTCTTGTTTTATGTGTTGACAGGGACGACGATTTAGGCATGAAGGCGGGAATAAACACTCCTGTTCTTGGAAGAAAAGAGAATGTGAATGCCGCTGCGAGTTTAGCTCTCCGAGACCCTGAGGAAGCCGACGCCAACGCCATGTTTGAAGCGGTCCGCATCTACGACAACCTGAAGAAGAGCGCCAAGGGAAAAGAGGAGCATGAGGTTGCAACCATAGCAGGCTCCGATTTGGAGGGGGTGGAGGCTGACAGGCAGCTGGTGTCCGAGCTGACTGAGGTTCTGGAGGAGTTCAATGCAACAGACGTTATTCTTGTTACCGACGGATACACGGATGAGATGGTGTTGCCGCTTATCGAGTCAAGAGTGCCGGTTACGTCTGTAAGAAGAATTGTTATACAGCACAGCAAATCCATCGAAGAAACGGCAGCCCTTTTTTCGCGGTACATGAAACTTCTTGTAGAGAATCCTCGTTATTCCCGAATGATTCTAGGTCTCCCGGGAATCCTCTTTGTGGTTTTAGGTGTCTTAGCATTTATCCCCGACGGATTGAGGTATGCCATACCAGCCCTCGGCGTAATCATTGGTTCTTTCCTTGCTCTAAGGGGGTTCAGACTCGACAAAGCATTCAAGAATTTCCTCAAATGGGTAAGAGACTATTCTCCTCCCCCATTCACTGTGCAGATATCAACCTTTTCAGGGCTTGCAGGAATCTTGCTGCTTCTTGTGGGCGGCTATCTGGGAGGAACCGAGGCATCAAACTTTGCTGGCACAGTGACTGACAACATCCTTTCACACATTCCAAGTCTTATCGGAGAATTCCTTAGTGGGTCAACATACCTCATCGCCATCGGCATGTGCACCATCTTAGTAGGCAGAGCGGTTCGATGGTTTTTTGAGCATGACCCACGGTTGTGGCGCACCGTTGTTATAGTAGCTGGAGTCGCAACGTCTGCAGTTATGTTCTATCAGGCTTCAGATATACTCATCAACCCTGAAGTTCCTTATCAACGCCTGATTCTCGCCATCATTGGGGGGATATCAATAATCTTGCTCACAAGTTTAAGTGTGATAGTTTTACGTAGAAAATACAGAAGCTACTTCAAAGAGACAGAAGAAGATATGGAAGACTTTAAGGAAAGCTGACCGAAAGACAAACTGGATGCCCTAAAGCGCCTCTGTTTATGTTCTGTTTACATACAAAGTTGTGGAAAACGAGAGAAATAATTATCCGAGTATTCTCGCACATACTTCTCGTGTCTATTTAGTGAAATTAGAAAGACTAAATAACGTGGCAAAAAGTGTAATACCGAATCGGTTAAGTCTCTGTGGTAAAAACTATGCTTGGAGGTTTGCTCTCTCTTCTTGGAATCTACAAACTTTACGAGAAGTGGCTATGGTTCCAGATTAGAAATGACAAAAAACCTGAGCATATAGCCATCATCCTCGACGGAAACAGAAGATGGGCTGCCCACAACGCTTTGATTTCGTGGATTGGGCATCGGCACGGCGCCGACAAGATTGATGAGCTGATGGATTGGTGCATCGAACTGGATGTAAAATTCATCACTCTATACGTTTTTTCAACCGAAAACTTTCATCGTTCTCCAAAAGAAGTGGAGGAGATAATGAAGCTGATTGAGGAAAAGCTTCATTCGATTCTTGATAATGAGAAAATTCACCAAAACAAAATCAGAGTCAAAGCCATAGGGCGCGTGGACCTTTTACCCAACTCGACCCAAGAAGTGATTCAGCGCGTAGAAGAAACAACAAAAATGTATGACAAGCGATTCTTGAATGTGGCTATAGCTTACGGTGGAAGAGCAGAAATCGTTGATGCAACAAAAAAGATAGCCAAAAAAGTGAAAAACGGAGAACTGAAACCCGAGAAAATCAACGAAAAGCTCTTCGAGAAATACCTCTACACGGCTCACATGCCTAGGCAGGATGCTGACCTCATCATACGAACCTCCGGGGAAGAGAGACTCAGCGGTTTCCTGTCGTGGCAATCCGCGTACAGCGAGCTGTGTTTTGTGGACGTGAACTGGCCAGACTTTAGGCTCATAGACCTGTTGCGTGCGGTTAGAACGTATCAGAGACGGAAGCGCCGTTTCGGCAAGTAAGGTTTTATCCTCTTTTCTTGGCGCTGACTATAGAAACCACGTCCCTGTTCTTGAGCACGTAGTCTTCGCCGATTCTGTTTTTTCCGCGGATGTCGATTGCGTGGATGAAGCTGTCTCCCAGTTCGGTGTGGATGATGTATGCGAGCTGCCGCACAGTAGTGCCGTAGGGTACAAGGTACACGTCGGGGAGCACTCTGCCCTTGTGGTCGCTGAGGTGTTCACAATCTTCCACAGGGTACACGGTGACCATCTGCAACAGTTCAAAGAATGCGGTGTTGATGGCTTCTTGGACGCCTGTGGACCCAAACTTGTACAAGATGTGCTCCTGAATAGCGTTCAGCGCCCTTTTTTGCGATTCGTTAAGTTTGTCAGATTTGGTTATTTTCAGCTTGCAGTCTCCGGGCTTGTAGTCGATTAAACCCTTTTCTCCTGCTCTTCTAAGCGCCAGCTCTGCTTCTGCGCTGCAGGGCACAACATTGTAGCCGAGGTCTTTCATGCGCTCAACGTTTTCTTCTGCTGTTGGAAGGTCGATTTTGTTGGCTGCAATCAGAGTTGGCTTGGAGACGCTTCTCAGAATGTCCAAAAATTCTATGATGTTGCTTTCGCTCCAGTGCTCCGGTTTGTCCATGTTGAGGTCTGTTTTTCTCAAGCTTTCCATTATGTGGTATCTTTTGATGGACAGCCCAGTCAGCCGGGATTCAAGAAGCGAAAGCATGTCTTCTTTGCCTGACCCGGCTGTTCTAGCCATTTTAGCCCAGTCCTTTTTCAGTATCTGGTTCATCCACATGGTTATTTCGTTTTCAAGAAACTTGATGTCCTCTAAGGGGTCATGTGAGCCTCTTTTGCAGATTTTTCCTTCGCAGTCTGTTGAGCCTGAGGCGTCGACCACGTGGAGAAGTGCGTCTGCTTTTCTGATTTCGTCTAAGAACTGGTTTCCCAGTCCCCGTCCTTCCCATGCTCCGGGAACCAATCCAGCCACGTCAATCAGTTCTACGGGAATGAGCCGGATTCCATCTAGGCACAGACTGTTTTTAGGGTTGTCTTCAACGTTGAATTCGGGGTGGACGCATGGGGTTCGCAGGTAGCCTATGCCCCTGTTGGGTTTGATGGTGGTGAACGGGTAGTTTCCGATGTCCACGGGAATCAGGGTTGCAGCCGAGAAAAGTGTGGATTTGCCGGTGTTTGGTTTGCCGACGATTCCCAACTTTTTAGAGTAAGACGGTGTGCTCATGGCTAAATGCTCCTTTTTCTCCGCTGCCGTAGTCTATAGAGAAAGATGCAAGTTCAGTTTATGGGGTATCCTGTGTAAAAACTTTGTCTACGGTGAGACAGAACGTGGAAACCCGCTTCTTATGTTCCTATCAGATACTTCTCTGCATCCAATGCAGCTTTGCATCCGGAGCCAGCAGCGGCTATGGCTTGGCGGTAACGGTTGTCTGCAACGTCGCCCGCAACGAACACTCCCTCTATGTTGGTTCGGGTGCCGCTTCGGGCTACCACGTAGCCTGTAGGGTCCAGCTCTATTTGGTCTTTGAAGACATCTGTATTGGGTTTATGACCGATAGCCACGAAAACAGCGTTGCACTCTAGAACAGATTCTTCGCCTGAAACAACGTTTCTGAGCCTAACCCCCTCCACCCGCTCTTTGCCTAGAACTTCAGTGACTGTGCTGTTCCAGACAAACGTTATCTTCGGGTTCGCGAAAGCCTTTTCCTGAAGGAACTTGCATGCCCTCAGCTTGTCCCGCCTGTGGATAACCTTGACTTCGCTCACAACCTTGGAGAGAACGAAGGCTTCTTCCAGGGCGGTGTCGCCTCCCCCCACAACAGCAACCTTCCGGTCCCTGAAAAAGGCTGCATCACAAGTGGCACAGACCGAAACGCCCCTGCCCCTCAGCCGCGCTTCGCTCTCTAAGCCCAACCACTTGGCTGAGGCTCCGGCGGCTATGATAACCGTTTTTGCCTCGTAAACAGTGTCTCCAACGGTTACTTTGAAGGGCTTGGATTTGAAGTCTACAGAGGTGGCGTTTTCGAATACCAATTTTGCGCCGAAGCGTTCAGCCTGCTTCCGCATCTTCTCCATGAGTTCGGGTCCAAGGACTCCGTTTTCGAATCCCGGAAAATTCTCCACTTCCCGTGTAATCATGAGTTGACCGCCCCACAACATTCCGGCGGCAACAACGGTTTTCAGCCCAGCCCTGCTGGTGTAGATGGCGGCTGTTAAGCCTGCGGGTCCCGAGCCAATAATCATCACGTCATACAACATCGTCACATCCCAACAGAACCATAAGCGTGAGCGAATCAAATATATTTTCACCTCTCAATGTGCGGTTTTTCGAAAACTGCTAGAGAACACAGTGTTGTCTTGCTTGGAAAAACAGGAAAAAGACTGTTTTCAACATAGCACTGTTATTAGGAGCCTAATATGTGCTGTTGAGTGGTTGCGTTTTGGGAAAGCAATAAATTTTGTTCAACTGAAAGGTAGGTCGTATCGGTTTGGATGGTTGTTGCGGTGAGACATAAGAGAACTGTGCTGCTCTTGGCGATATTCTGTTTTGCGTTCCTGTTCAGGGCGGCGCTCCTCTTCCACAACGAGTATCCGCCGAGCTCAGACATCGGCTTCCACGGCAGCATCATAAACCTGATTTTAGACAGGGGAGAACTGCCCAGCTGGAACCCGTATCACATGGGAGGAGAACAGCTTGCCACTCCACCCGGATTCCACTTCTTCGTATCCACCCTTATACTGTTAACTGGAATGCCGCTGCTCCTTGCACAGCTGGTCACCGCCGCCTTCTTCAGCGCGTTCATAGTTTTTCCCGCCTACCTAATATCCAGAAGGGTCTGGGGAAACTCTAACGCAGGTTTGATTGCAGCCTTTTTTGCGGCGATTTCAGCGTTAAGCACCGAGATGATAGGCTGGGGCGGCTACACCAACATCGTATCCCTTGCCCTGATTGCAGTCATATTCTACCTGTTTCTCAGGGAACTAGACCAGCCAAGCCGTGTTCATCTGCTGATGGGGACGCTGCTTTTCGGCATCCTCATCATAACCCACACATTCACCCTGTTCATCTTCTTTCCAATCATAGCGCTGTACTTTGTTTTGCTGCTGTTAGGCAAACTTCGGAGGCTCGACAAGATGGAAATCCTGAGCAGCCTACGCTTCTTCGCTGTTTCTGTTGCAGCCGGAATCTTGGCGGTGTTGCCGTGGATACTCAGGGTTGCGGACTTCTACTTGGGGGTTTCAGCGGAAGGAGCCCTCACAGGAGGACTGGATAACAGAAACCTGATGCTTGCGAACCGCTCCGTCGAACCCATAATCTTGACTCTGTTTATCGCTCTTATCCCAGCGGTTCTGATGTTCAAGACATCCAGAAAAAGATGGTTTGACAGCGGAAGCCTGCTGCTGGTGGCATGGTTTATTGTTCCCATAGTTTTGACTCAAGCCTACATTTTCGGCATATTCACGGACTACTCACGATTCATGTACTTCATCGACTTGCCCGGAATCATAATAATCTCTGGCGGGCTGTTCTACCTCTTCTACTACACGTCGGTTGCCATCAACAGATTCATAGACATCAAATGGAGCAGAATCAAAAAAATGCTCCCAACCATAGTTTGCACCGTATTCCTCTTCTGCTTCATCATCTGTTCGCTTTGGTCCATCTTTCCAACTGAAGGCATGAAACGGGCAAACTTTTACACGACAATACAGAGACCCGAAGCCACGGCGCTGGATTGGATACGAAACAGCACCCCAGAAGATTCTGTTTTCGTAGCCGATCACCTTTATGGGTGGTGGCTCTCCGGAATCGGTGAAAGAACCACGCTCAGCGCAGCCAGCATCGAGTTTTTGATATACTCTCACGAGGTGGAGGTTGCAGAATCGGCGCAGCTTCTCCTCGACACAGACTACTACATCGACAACGGCTTAATCCAAGTCAGAGAGGATGGACCATACCTTTCGCGCCACAACCCCGAGTTCAGCATAGAAACATGGAGCGGAGAACCTTATACACTGTTCCAGTTCCAAAGCAGCGAAACCACACTCGAATACAACCAAGAAAACACAACACTGGCGGACATGAAAACAGCCGAAGCCCCCACGCTGCTGAAAACTGAAGACATGGCAGTCCTGACAATAACACTTGAAGACGACTTGTTCACGGTCAAGAAGACGCTGACAGTTAGACAGGGAGTGAGATTCGCCGAACTATCATACGAAATAGAGGCAAAAGATGAGCAAATCAGCGACTTCGACGCCAAGTTCACGCTTCACACAACAGCAGACAGAAACATAACAATAGCTGACGAGTCAACGCCGATGACGATTGAAGCATACAACTCATTCTATGAGGCAGCTGGGCAGGTGATCTTCACAGAAGCCGACCCACTGATTGAACTGAAACAGAACACCACAAACTGCGCCGAAATAACGTACAGCTCACAGAACAGCAGCTTACACGCGGAAATGCTGGTCGGCGTCGTTGACGTGGAGGACCTGAGCTACCCATACGAAGTAGGAATGGTGTATGCTGAGCTTGCCAGCTCTCCCCTAGAAACTGTGAGCTCTGAGCCGCTGATTGTGTGGGATTACGTTGAAATGATGAAGGAATACGACGTCTCCTATTTGGTGTGCAGAGACCAGAATGTGTACCTGAAGTTCTCGGAAGACCCGAAGTTTCAGTTGGTGTTTAAAGGCGGAAAAGTCACAATTTTTCAGGTGAAAAAATGAAAAGCAGGGAACCGCCTCTTAGGAACCACGAGGATATAGTGAGTTTACGCGAACAATAGTTTCCACCAGCTCATTCAACTCGTCAACCGTCACATGCTTCACTGAATACAGCATTTTATTCAACCCGCTCACACACTAGTTTATTGATGCGGGTAATTTAGTTCCATAGTTTAGAACAGACTGTTCGAGTACCAGAACATTTCTGCTTACGCCCTTTTTTCAGGGAAGGTCACTGTTTCTTTGACAGTCTGAGAAGGATTTGGGAAACCAGCCTCTTCCGTTGGAGGTTTATTTCCAGAGTTCCAGTCTCCATGCAGCCTGGGCAGATGTTGAAGTTGCAGGTTAATCCGTCATGAAAAACGAATTTGCATGGGTATACGGCTTTAACCGCGTCTCCGCAGCAGTCGCAGAACAGTTGCTTCATGACTTCAACCTTAAGAAACAAGAGATGAAGCGGGTTAAAAGGGAAGTTTCTTGCACAAAAATGCTGAGAAAACGGATGTATTTGCGAATCCGGATATATTACGGTGTGAGAAGTTTGGGTAGAGTATTGGTTAGTTGATGGTTACCAGAAACTGGATGTTTTTATATGCTGAATCTACTAGTCATATATCCAATTACGTCCTGCTGTTGGAGGATAATCGGTGCAAAAGCTAAGGCTGTCCACTATTGAGCTGGTTTTCGTCCTAATCGCCGCCTCCATCCTCTTCGTTGCTACAGTTCAGCAGATGTCGACAAGCGGAGTTCTCCCAGGAAACGACCCAGCGGTACACCTAGGAAAAGCAAAACAGATAGTGATGGATGAAAGAGTCAGCTACAGCCAAGTCACATGGTACCCGCCCCTCTTCCACGTCATCGTTGCTATGCTCCAAATTTTTGCAGGAACCCTTGACGTTATGGCTGCAGCTTTTCTGCTGAAACTGTTGATTGCAACACTTAACGTGCTAATCCTGTTGTCCACGTATCTGCTGAGCCGAAAACTGTTTGGAACAAACGTCGCCGTTGTTTCATCCGTTTTCACGCTTCTGTCTATTCCGCTTTTTGAGATGGTTTTTTGGGGAGGCTACGCAAACTTTCTGGGACTAGCCTACATCGCCTTCATCTTTTACATACTGAACAAGGACTTCCAAATATCAACCAAAACATTCCTCCTGTTTCTGGGAGCCTTCGCAATCGGGTTGTCCCATCAGCTTGTAACATTCGTTTTCGTTCTGATGTTTGTCCCCGCCTTCTTGGTCAGCACCATGGGATCAAAAAGAAAACTCATCGTCTTTTTCGCCGTGATTGTGGGCGGCGGATTAGCCCTGATGGCATGGTACGCACCGATGCTAATCGAATACGCCGACATTGTTATCGAGCATGTATTCTTTGCGATGAAAGAAAACGTCTACAACATCTCCGCAGTTACACTTGATTCCCTAACCAAAAACTTTGGAGCAAGCCTTTTCTTGACTGTAGCAGGCATCCCCCTGACATTCGTTTTGGTGAAGAAACGAAAAGCCTTGAAGTCATCGATGCTGATTATTTTTTGGCTAACCGTTCCCTTCATTTTGGCTCAACTATACATCTTCAAGATTTACCTGCCATACCACCGATTCATCTACTTCCTTGCCACACCAATAGCCATTCTTTCAGGCGTGACAGTTTACAGCATCATAGAATCAATCAAATACATAGAGTCAAAGCTGATTCCGAAAGTCACAAACAAAGCCAACCTACAGGCTGCAGCCAAAATCGTTACCGTAGCAGTGACAGCATCCCTGTTTTTAGCTCAAATAGTCGCCTTTGTTCCAGTAATCGAAACTTACCCACAGTTTTATGAGAGAGCATCAATGCCCAGCTACAACGCGGGCATGTGGGTGAAGCAGCATTCAGTATCTGACGGCACAGTGATTACCACCAGAAGCCCGGGGTCATGGTTTTACATCTTTTCTGACCATCAAACAATACAGGAAACGGATCCGCTCTACCAGAGAAGCGTGGTTGCCGAGGCGGTACTGTACAGCTTCTATGAGATAGAGAACAATTTCACCCTCAGCCGCGAGTTTGACCCAGTAAGTCCAAGCGCAGGTCAAGCGATATACGTTTCGCGTTACAACATCTGGACTGAAGCGTTAACGATTCCCAACAACGAAGTTGACGTTACATACATTAATCCTGCAGGCGAATGGGTGACTGTTTTGCTCTCTGAAATTGACGAAAGCATTCACTGGGCATACAACTCCACAGAAGGGGCACAACTGGTTTCCGAGTACGCCCACGAACACTTCACCCTGAAAAAGATTGTTACAGCGTCAAGCCGCAACCCCGTAATCGACGTTGAATGGAGCGTTGAGGCGCACCAACACTTGGAATATATCAAAATAGAATTCACCAACAATTTCGAGATTTCCCTCGACTTCAAGGAGGCGCTTATCCCCCAGCGTCTTGAATGGCAGAACCCATGGAACAACGCCACACATCTAAATGCAACTGAGTGGGCATTAACAGAAGTTTCGGGCGCATTACCCGACAACGTTGTGGCAATACGGGACACACAGAACGGCATACTAGCAGCCTTCGAATTTGATGAACCCACCGCATTCCTCAGCCTCGGCGCCTTAAACAGTCGATTCATAAATGCCATGAGACTCAAATATGACTTTGGCGAATTAGGCGAAAATGAAACTCAACAAGCATCCTTCTCAATACTTGCTTACGCCTTCGAGCCTGAAGAGATGAAACAGTGGACAATCGCAGATTTGAAGCAGCAATTCGATTCACAAACTAATATGCCAGTAAAAGCAAGAGACTTCCGAACATACATTGAAGAATACAACATCAAATTCGTAGCCGTCGACACCCAGCAAGTCTTATCAAACGTCGAAACGTCTCCCGCTCTAGACAAAATCTACGATAACGGCAGAATCAGCGTTTACGCAACAAAAAGATAAAGTCCAGCATTCGGGCGCTAACATGCATCACTTTTCGCGCAAAAGCTTAGGCACGTAACTGCATGCAGGGTCAGACTGGAATATGTCACCAGTGTAGATTTCTGCTCGGGTTCTGCATCCGCCGCAGATTTCCCTGTACTCGCAGACTCCACATTTTCCCTTCAGGTTACTCCTGTCTCTGAGTTTGCGTGTGAACTCTGTTGTTTGCATGTCAGTCCAGATTTCTTTCATCGACTTGTCTCTGATGTTGCCCATGCGGTAGCCTTCGTTGAAGCCGCAGGGTCGGATGTCACCGTTTTCCAGAAGCCCCATGTATCTGCCGCCGATGAAGCATTGACCAAGAAACACGTTGTTGAACCAGTTATCGAAGTCGGGCATTCCCCGCTGTTTTGCGATTCGGGCAAAGAATGGACAGTACACGTTAACGCCAACTTTGCCCTCGTACTCCTGCATCAAATCGTAAATTCGGTTCAGGGTAGTTTCATACTGCTGCGGGGTGGGAGCCAACTCCAGATGCTCCTCAGCTCTGCCAACAGGAATATAATTGTGGTAAACCACGCGAGTGGCGTTGAATTTGTGACCCAGCTCGGCGATGTGATCCACTTCCGAGCAGTTACGCCTG
>Ga0272442_10012103_pt1 | contig 10462 bp, 10 predicted proteins | sample SSMForm2O_FD_200262 | JGI IMG/M metagenome (GOLD analysis project Ga0272442, IMG submission 200262) | Marine sediment archaeal communities from Little Sippewissett salt marsh, Falmouth, MA, United States - SSM-Form-2O | ecosystem: Environmental > Aquatic > Marine > Wetlands > Sediment ... | reverse complement strand
CTCACGGGCCTGACCGCACTCCGTGACCATACGCCAATCGCCATAACACCGGGACGCCGATGTGATAGTAGCCACGGCGCCCTGTTGCGTCAACATCCCCGCGCGGGAAGGTTGACGGTGCCTTTCGGCAACGGTAGCATCTCCTCTCAAGGCAGGCCCCTCCAGTGATCGGAGACCTCCGCAGAACAGACAGGCTGGGCGCCGGCGCGTGACGCTCCCGTGAAGCCCAAGCGTATACCTCTGCCCGCAAAGGTGCGACATGACTGAGAAACCAATGCCCTTTCAGATCGACGCCGCGTTTCCCGGGGGCAACATCGTCATCAACAGGATCCAGCACGATCAGATCGAGCTGAGCCAGGATCTTCGCGATACGGACGGCTGGTGGTTCTATTGGTGCTTCCGGGTTCGAGGCGCGGCGGGACGGATACTCACGTTCAATTTTACGGACCGCAGCGTGATTGGTGTTCGCGGCCCCGCCGTGAGCGGTGACCAGGGCCAGATGTGGCGATGGCTGGGTGCGGACCACGTGCGGGGATCGGGCTTCTCGTACGCCTTCGCCGACGACGAGGATGATGTCCGCTTCAGCTTTGGCATGCCCTACCAGGAATCACACCTGAATGCGTTCCTGGGCAGGTTCAGGAATCACCCCCTGCTACAGGTGGAGCCACTGTGCACGACAAGGCAGAACAGGTCGGTCGAGCGTCTGCATTTCGGGCGCCTGGAGTCCGCCCCCGGATTCAGAGCGATCCTCACCTGCCGACATCATTGCTGTGAGATGATGGCCAACTACGAACTGGAAGGGATCATCGAAGAAACGCTGTCGGAGTCACAAGCCGGCAGATGGCTGAGCGCCAATGTCGAGTTCCTTGCGGTTCCGTTCATGGACAAGGATGGTGTTGAGTCCGGAGATCAGGGGAAGAACCGCAAGCCACATGATCATGCCTTGGATTACGGCGAGACGTGCCTGTACCCTTCGGTGGCCGCGGTGCGCGAATTCATCCCCCGGTGGCTGGCCGGGAAGCCCACCGTGGCACTGGACCTCCACTGCCCGGGCCCCCGCGGCGAGTTTCACGAGGTCATCCTCTGCCCGAACCGGCTGCGCGGCGAGGAGAACTGGAGACAGACCCGGCCGTTCCTTGAAGCCCTGGAGGCCACGCAGCGGGGGCCACTAGTCTTCAGAACAGCAGACAGCATTCGCTTCACCACCTGGGACGGCAAGCCGTCCGGCCCGCCGGCGGCAACGTTTTCTTCGTGGATTCAATCGGTCCCCGGGGTACGCTTCGGTTCTGTCATCGAACTTCCATATGCCAATGCCGGCGGCCGCGAGGTCAATCAGAACACGGCCAGGGCATTCGGTCACGATCTCGCGAGGGCACTGTATCTCTACCTCAGAGACGGGACAAACAGGAAGCCCGACGAGCCGGACGCACGCGACGGCTGATCGCCGCGCGTGATCCGCGGCGGTTCGGCCTGCCTCACGTCATCTGCCGCCATTCACTTCGAGACGCGGGACGATTCTGCCCTCCCCGAGGCATTCCTCGCCGGAGCATGCCCCGGCGTCCGTCCACTCGGCCAGCGGGCACGCTGTTGCCGCAGCTTCTTGAGCACCTTGATCGTGCGCTTGCGGTGCACGACGTGGGTCGAGATCTCCGGGTCGCCGGTCTTGATCTCGCAGGGCTCGACCGTGGCGAGGAGCCCGCTGAGGCGTGCGCCGGCGTCGAGGTGGAAGCGGAGCAGCTTCGATTCGCGGGCGTGATCAAGGTAGCGGCGGAGCTGCCGGACGTGCTCGCGCGCCAGCTTCCCGCGCTTCAGCTCGACCAGGATCAGCTCGTCCGCCTTCTTGTCGAGGAACACCATGTCGACGATGTGCTTGATCGGCCGCGCCGCCGGGTCGCCGACGACCTCGGTGAAAATGTGGTGCTGGCGGGCGAGTAGTTGCACCGGCCGCTCGAACAGAAGCGTCGGCCGCTTCTCAATCGCGTCCTCCAGGTTGCGCTCGGTATCAATTGCCTCGTACTCGGCGTTGAGGACGCGGATCATCTGCTTCGCCTTTCGGGCGCCGATGCCGCGCTGTTCGCGAAGCTCGGCCTCGGTCGCGTTGACGATCCGGACCACGCTGCCGAACCGCTGGAGGAGTTCGCGGGCCATCACCCTCCCGCAGCCGGGGAGCATCTCGATAAGCCGCCGCTGCTGGTCGGGCAGGCCGGCCGCCTTGCGCTTCGGGATCAGCGAGATCTCAGGAATGCCGATCTGCTCTTGCCGCGCCATCATCGCAATGAGCTCGACCGTCTCCGCGGCGTCGCCGGTCGACAGCACGTTGATGCCGTACTCGAGCATCATCGACGACAGCGCCCCGCGGACGGCCTGCGGGTCGAAGCCGGTGTACTCGTAGTTGACCTTGCCCTCGACGATGAGGACCGGGATGCGGAAGTGCTCGCGGAGGGTGATGGCGCTGGTGAAGAGGGTCTTCTCCATGATGCCCTTGAGGAATCCGCCACCCGTGCGACGTTCGAGGGCCAGGCGTTTGCTGAGCACGTAGCGGTCGACGTTCCCCTCGTCCTCCTCGATGGGGAGGATGCGGACACCGAGCGCGGCCAGCGCCTTGGCGACCTTGCCCTTGGGCTTGGTGGCGGAGATGAGAAGTTGCGAGAGGTCGATGCCCATATGCTCACATCCTCTATGTGTTCGGCAGTCGGTCTCTGAACAGCTCCGTCAGCGTGGCGACTTCCCACTCGGCGATGAGGCCGAGACAGCGGGGGTTGGGATGTACGTCGGTGAAGTACGCGGGGTCGTCGCCGAAGAACGCGTCGAAGCTGTCGTCGCGGATCCGGTGATCACCGCTGGCGGGGACCACGCGCTCGCGCAGATCCCAGTTGCCCCGTTTCGTCTCCGCCTCGACGTTGGCGAAGATGTCTACGAGCGGGTAGCCGCGGGCCTGGGCGAACGCTCGCAACCGTCCATAGAGGGGCGCCAGCCGCGGGTTGCGGTCCCAGATGTAGTGCGTCGGATAGTCGACCCACATGTCGGTCTCGATGACGATGGTGATCCCTGCAAACGCCGCCTCCAGCCGGTCGCACAGCCGGCCGATGTTCTCGATGGTCTTCGGGATGCCCTCGGCCTTGCGGTCGGCGATGCCGAAGCGGAGGAAGGCCACGTGAATGCGCGGGAGCGCGGCCTCCATCGCCTCGACGCCCCCCCGGTTGATGAACTCGCCGGCGGTCACGCCCGCCTCGCCGAAGTTGCGAATCACGAACGGCCGGCCGGGGAAGTCGCGTCGCAGCCGGACCGCGAGATGGAACTGGGTCTCGTGCGCGAGGTGTTCGAGATGCCCGATGCGCGACCCTTCGAACAGGCCGCCCCGCACCGTGCAACCGCCGAGGCAGGCGATGCAGCAGGCGCTCTCGGGCGGCGGCTCGGCGTCGAGGATCGCCCGCAGCTCCACCGTGCACGGCGTCAACGGCCACTCACGCGTGCTGCCCTGCAGTGCATCGGGCTGGTCGAGTTGATCGGTCATCGTCGCTCCGCGAACTGGAACGCGTACACTTCGGCGCCTCGGAGGTACACCTTCATCCGGACCACGCGGCCGGCGAGGGGGGAGAGGTCGCCCTTTCCGTTCCACGTCACCGCTCGGTTCACGGTGTTCGTGTGGATCGGGTCACAGTCGTCCTTCGCGTAGCCCGCCATGACTTTGCCCTTCGCATCAAGCAACTCGACGCAAGCGTAGTTCTTCTCGCCCCGGGTGTTCTTGCCGGACGCGTCGACGTTGAGCACGAGCTTGCGACCGGCGAACTTGAGCTTCCTGGTCGTCAGCACGCCCTCGGTGCCGAACGAGTCGATGGAGGCGAAGCCGTCGACGCGGAACTTCGCGAGGCCGATGCACGCCCGCCGCTTGCTGGTGCCGTGTCCGCCGTCCCAGCCGCCGTAGTAGTACCACCACTCGTCGCCCTTGGGGCTGAGGACCGGACGGTTCGCGACGCCGCAGCTCATGCCCCAGTCCCACTCGCCCTTGCGTCCGCGCGGCAGGACGAACTGGCGGGTCGGAATCTGCCACGGCTTGCTCCAGTCGCGCGAGAAGAGCAAGCGTCCGTCCATCGGTCCGCCGTTGCAGTTGTAGAAGCCGGCCGTGTCGGTGATGCGGAACAGCCACTGGATGCCGAGGTAGACGCCGTGGTAGGCGTGCAGCGAGACGCCGTAGGTGTTCAGCATGGCGCAGCCTTCGCCGTTCATGTAAAGCGTCTTGTCGACGGCGTCGAGGTCGCCGAGCATGGTGACCCGGGGCGACCAGTTCAGGCCGTTCTTGCTGGTGGTCATCAGCCACTTGCGGAACCGTACGCCGGGGTGCTTGCCCAGCACGGGATGGCGGTACCTCGGCAGGTGCGCCTGCTTGACCGCAAGGACGTAGCGTTTCCGCGTCGCGTCCCAGTCGACGTTGCCGATGTCGTACATCCCCTTGAGCGCCGGGACGGGGACGGGCTTGCCCCAGCGGAGTCCGTCGGCGGAGTAGCGCCAGGCGTAGGCGTGCACGTTGCGGTCGAAGGTGAAGAGCTGGTATCGCTTCTTCGGGTCGGGCTCGTGGTCGGCCCGGAGCACAGCCGCCGCGCCGCACCGCCGGATCAGGATGTTGTTGCGGTCGCTGCCCCGGTACTTGACGAGGCCGAGATCGAGCGGCTTCTTCCAGCGCACGCCGTCCTTCGACGTTGCGTACAGTGTGGAGTGCTGTCCCTTCATGTCCCGCGTCGCCGTGGTGTACCACATCCGGTACAGCTTCTGCTCCGCGTCCCACATCACGTCGCCGAACAGGAACACGCTGGGCCAGTCAGCCGTGCCGACGCCTTCCCACGGGTGCTCGGGGACGATGAGCGGCGGGCCGTGCTTCTTCGCCGGATGGAAGCTGCGCTTGAGGCCGCTCATCGAGGCGATGACGTGGTTGTCGATGAGCAGTTGCCGCCGCGAGCCGATGTCGCGGACCGGGTCACTTGTGCCCTGCGCCATCGCCAGGCCTCCAATCAGAGCAAGGGGGCTTGTGAGTGCGAGTACGATGCGTGTGGTGCCGCGCCACGAGATCATGCCGCCTCCAGTCAATTGGTCAAGTCCGAGACATCCGCCACGTAGATCTGTCGCGAGCCTTCGTGGACGGAGTCGAACGTGATGAGTCGCCCGTCGCGCGACCATCGCGGGTGCAGGTCGCAGCGCCAGTCGCCGCGGATGTGTCCCGGATGGCGGAACGAGCCGACGTCGATCCAGTTGAGCATCGTACCCTGCCGCAGGTTGAACGCCCGCGTCTCGGCAACCGGCGTGGACTTTCCCGTGCCGGTATCGACCAGGCCGACGGTCGCGTGGTTGTCGATCTCCGGCGCCCGTTCGTGGAACGACGTCTGCAGCGCCAGATGCGCGGTTCCCGCCCGGTTCCACGGGCACACGTCGTAGTACCCGAAGAAGTGATGCAGCGGGCCGGAGGTGAGTCGCCTGATCTCGGGCATGCCGTGTCTGCCTCTTCAGGGTCGCCGGAAGACGACCTCGCCCAGCGGCTTCCTCGGTGCGTGGGTCCGCGCTCCCGCCGGATAGCCGAGGACGAGTATCTCGGACGGCACGAAGCCGTCCGGCGGATCGATCAGCTCGGCGACGGCGTTCACGTCGAACTTCGAAACCCACGTCGAGCCGACGCCGCGCTCCAGCGCGGTCATCGTCATAGCCGTGCCGGCGATCTTGGTCTGGTGCTCGCGCAGGTTGAGCGCCAGGTACAGGTCGTCGTCCATCGCGTCGATCCGGTCGGCGAGGTGCGGGAACCGCTGCTTCTGGATGCGGCGCTCGCCGGGCGCATCGGTACCGCCCTTTGTGCACAGCACGACCACGAGCGGCGCGGGCGCGATCCAGCCCTGCTGGTACGCGGCGGTTGCGATCCTTGCGATCAGCGTGCGGTCGGTCACCACGCCGAACGACCAGTCCTGCGCGTTCCCTCCCGACGGCGACAGCCGCGCCGCCTCGAGCATCTCGGCGACGACCTCGCCCGGCACAGGCTCATCTGTGAACTCGCGGACGCTGAAACGCTTCTGTTGCAGTTCAACGATCATGGGCGTTCCCTCGACAGCGGCTGCCACGGCCGCGGGGTTTCCGTCTTGAGGTCCAGCTTCGCGCGCCGCGCGGCGGCGGCTTGCTGCTCGGCGGGCGTGAGCCAGCCGATGATCTCGCGGCAGAGCTGGACCCAGAACTTCTGCCAGTACGTCCGCGGGGCCTTGCCGTTGGCGTGGCGGATGATCCGCTCGCCGCCCTCGTCGGGGAAGATGGGGAACTCGACGCCGGCGATCCGCGCCGCCTCGTACATGACGTCGGCGTAGCGGCCCTGAGTGAACGTCGCGAGGTGCTCATAGTGCGGGCCGTGCGTGGTGATGTACTCCGCCATCCGCCCGGCGAGGACCGGCCGCATCTCCCAGTAGTAGTCGTGGCTGAAGTGCTTGACGCCGCCGGACGACACGTTGATCGGCCACATGTCCTGGAGCTCGTACGGTGCGGGGCCGACGCGGCTGGCCAGGACGACGACATGCGCGGGGCAGCGGTCGAAGTCCTTCCACGGGTCGTGGCCGGTGGCGATGGCGACGGCCTTCCGCATTGAGCCGTGCGAGCCGGTGCGGTAGAACGGCCGCCCCACGCAGCACTGGAAGAAGATCAGAAACCGCTTGTCGGCGGGCGGGGTGTACTCGTTGATGATGAATTGGTGGAAGGCGATGACGCCGTCTTCGTCCATGTCCGGCTTGCCCTCGGTCGGCCCGCCGGCCGCGTTCACGGCGGCGATGGCACGGTCGTGCGCCTCGTTGCGGGTCATGCGCTGTTCCCTCACCACAAAGGGCATCAAGGTCCGCCGGGGGTCTTTTCCATTCGCCCGCTCGTACAGCGGGCCTACACCCAAGGATCAGCATCCCGTTGCAGGCCGGCTCTGCGAGCCGGCGCGTCGCACTGTTTCGCCGGGATAGCCTCCTTGTCGATCCGATCGCCGACCATTGTACATGCGGCCGGGTCGGCGTCCACCGCCCGCTCGATCCGCTCGTGCCCGGACTCCTCGAGGACCACCCCGCCTACGTCAAGCAGGACGGCGCTGACGTTGGCGCCTCGCATGTCCCCGATCCTCCTCGCTTATGAGTCCGCCGCCAGCCATTTCTGATAGAGGTCGTTGACGTGGCGGCGGAGCTGTTCGAGCTGCTTCGAGGCGCGACGTCCCTCTCGGTGGTCGCGGCGTTCGAAGGCGTCGGCGACGCGCCGTTCGAGTTCGAGCACCCGCCCCTCGGCCTCGTCAATGCGCCGTTCGAGCTCGGCGGCCCCGTCGCCGCCGGCCCTGGGGGCGGCGCCCCCGCGCTGCTTGCGTCGTTCGGTGACGCGGCCGACGGTGCGGGCGCGGGCCGCGCGCCGGGCGTGCCAGAAGTCACTGAAGTTGCCGGGATACGAGATCAGCCGGCGGTCCCGCACCTCGACCACGCGGCTCACAATCTTATCCAGGAAGTAGCGGTCGTGGGAGACCACCAGAATGGTGCCGTCGAAGTCGGACAGCGCCTCCTCGACCGCTTCGCGCGCCGGGATGTCGAGGTGGTTGGTGGGCTCATCGAGGACCAGGAAGTTGGGCTTGAGGGCGATGAGCTTGGCGAGCTGAAGGCGATTGCGCTCGCCGCCGGAGAGATCGGCGACACGCTTGTCCAGGCGCTCCCACGGGAACAGCAGCCGGCCCAGCAACCCCGACGCGTCTCTTCGGCTCACGCCGCCGACGGAGACGACCTCGTCGAGGATGAGGTTGTCGCCCTGCAAGGTCTCCTGTTCCTGCGGACAGTACCCGACCCGGAGGCTGGGGCCGATGCGGATGACGTCGTGGTCCCACTCACCGTGCTCGATGATGTCTCGCAGCAGCGTGGACTTGCCGCATCCGTTCGGCCCGACCAGCGCCACCCGCTCGCCGCAGCCGATGTCGAGGTCGACGTTGTCGAACAAGTGAAGCTCGCCGAACGCCTTGCGGTATCCGCGGACCTGGACGGCGATGTTGGCGCGGCTGGCCTCGGCCTCGAAGTCGACCCGCATAGCGTCGGGGCCGAGGGTCGGCCGGTCGACGGCGGCCCGCTTCTCGCGGGCCAGTTGGGAGCGTCGGGCGCGGAGCCGCCGGCCCCAGGCCGGATCGCTCGAACGCTTGGTGATCTCGGCGAACCGCTGGACCAGCGCTTCGAGCTGAGCGAGGCGCTTCTGGTTGGCCACGTAGTCGCTCTGCCGGGCGAGCAGCTCGCGGAGCCGGGTGGCCCGGCAGGCCGAGTAGCCGCCGTCGTAGTAGCGGACGGCCCCGTTGTCGAGTTGGAGGATGCCGCCGGCGACGCGGTCGAGCAGGTAGCGGTTGTGCGAGACGACGAGTGCGGCGCCCCGGAACCGCGTGAGGAAGTCCTCCAACCAGGCCACGCCGAGGTAGTCGAGGTGGTTGGCCGGCTCGTCGAGGACGAGCAGGTCCGGCTCCGCCAGCATCGCCTGGGTGAGGGAGAGGACGTTCTTCTCGCCGCCGGAGAGGGACGTGATCTGCTGGCCGCCGCGCCCGGCCAGGCCCAGCGCGTCGAGCATCGCCCGGGCGCGGCGCGGGACGTCGTCGCCGCCGATCCGGTCGTACTCGTCGCGGGCCCCCTGGTACCGCCGAAGCGCCCGGTCCATCTCGCTGCTGCCCGCGTGGGCGAGGCGCTCTTCCTGCTCGCGGACCTCCGCCGCCAGCCGCCGATGCTCGGCCAGGATGCATTCGAGGACCGTCTGCTCTTCGTCATACTCGACGTACTGGGGAACGTACCCGACGCGCACGCCCTTCGCAAGGACGGCGGTCCCGTCGGAGGGTGGCTCCCGGCCGAGGAGGATCCGCAAGATGGTGGTCTTGCCGGACCCGTTGGGGCCGATCACCCCGAGCTTCTGGCCGGAGCTGACCGTGAACGATGCGCCGCGCAGAACGGCCTGGTCGCCGTAGCGCTTGGTCACGTTTTGGAGGCTTGCCAGCAACACCGGTCCGCGCCCTCCTCGTCTTACAGGTCCAGGTACCACATCAGGACCGTCTCGAACTCGCACGGCCCCGGCTCGTAGCCGTAGCAGTTCATGCCGCCCAGGTGACAGCCCTGGCTGGCGTAGAACCGGCACGCGGGCACGTTCACGTTCTGGGTTTCGATCTTGAGCCGCGTGCAGCCGCGCCCCCGCGCCCAGTCGGCGGCGCGCCGCAGCAGCTCGGCGCCGATGCCCTGGCGGCGACGCTTGGGGCGCACGCGGATGTCCCAGAGCACGGCGAGGTCCTTGCGGCCCTCCAGCAGGTGTACACCGTCGGTGTTGAACGCCACCACCGCGCCGCCGACTACGTCACCGCCGTCCCGGCCGCAACTGCGGGCCAGGAACACCCGCCAGTTCGACAGGTCCCAGCGATGCCATCGCTGGAACCGCGCGGCCGGGTTGCCCTCATCGTAGTCTTTGTCGTACGGCTCGTCGACCCGCTCTTCGCGCAGCGACAGCCCGCCCAGGCCGCCGTCGACCGGCTCGATGCGGAACGTCGATTCTACCCGGTAGCGGATCGGGATGCGGCCGTACTCCGGCGCCGACAGCACGTCCGCGCCGTGCTCGCGAATCTCCATGCTCACGCGTCCGGTCCTCCACTCGTCAACGCTCTCGATGCTCCTGTGCCGTCCGGCGCGACTCGCGCAGCAGGAAGGCGTCCCCCCGGTCCTTCTGGCGCGAGATGTGCCAACGGGTCCGGGTCAGCCGCCGGAGAAAACGCCGGTCGTGGCTGACCAGCAGCAGGCCGCACGGGCAGTCGTCCAGCGCCCCTTCCAGGCACTCGATGGACGGCAGGTCCAAATGGTTCGTCGGCTCGTCCATGATGATCAGGTGCGGCCGGTTGGCGATGCCCATCGCGAGGAGGAGCTTGCGGACCTCGCCGGGGCTCGGCGCCTCGCTCTCCAGGAGCCGGTCCGGCCGCGAACCCAGCCGGCTGACCACGTTCATCATCCGCCCCAGGACCTCGCTGGGGGCCTCGCGCGCCTGGTCGAGGATCCCCCGGGACGCGTCTAGGTCGATCTCCTGCGGCACGTAGGTGACCCGGGCGCGAGGGAGCTTCAACCCGCTCAGGACGCAGCGGACGAGGGTGCTCTTCCCGCCGCCGTTCGGCCCGGTGAGTGCGATCCGGTCGTCGGGCCGCATGGCCAGGTCGGGGAACGTCAGCCGCCGGGCCCCGCCCAGTGGGATCGACCCTGCGGGCAGAGCGAACAGAGCGTCGCGTTTTGACCGCGCCCCCTCGAGCCAGATGCCCATCGCGTACGTCTTCTTCACCCGGGCGAGGTCGAGTGTCTCCTGTGCCTGGGCGAGGCGCCCCTCGAGCTGCCGCACCCGCCGGCCTGCCGCACCGTCCTTGCCCGTGGCGCGGGCCCGGTCGATCTGTTCCCGCGCGTCGCTGTCGCGGCGGGCCACGCCGCGCTTGGAG
>Ga0272442_10012102_pt1 | contig 10462 bp, 5 predicted proteins | sample SSMForm2O_FD_200262 | JGI IMG/M metagenome (GOLD analysis project Ga0272442, IMG submission 200262) | Marine sediment archaeal communities from Little Sippewissett salt marsh, Falmouth, MA, United States - SSM-Form-2O | ecosystem: Environmental > Aquatic > Marine > Wetlands > Sediment ... | reverse complement strand
CGCATAATTCTACATAACTTTTAAAGCATATTTTCCAGGTTTTGTAATATTCATCTTTTTTGCTACTTGTGAATGTTCTGGATCTTGAATAATTACATAACCCCGCCATCTTTTTGAAGTTGGAAGGGAACAATTTGGACAAACATCACTATTTGATAATTTATGACAAGTTTTGCATGCTCTAAAATTCTTCATTTTTTACCCTTCTTCTTTTTTTTCTTATCTTTTTTTTGCTTTTGGTCTTCCTCTGCCTCTGTTTGATATATCCATTGATGTGATCCTAATGCAGGTTGTCTCATTGTAAGACCAATTTTACTTTCTCTTGAGGATAATTCATTAAGACTAACTGCTACAACTCTTGCTCTAACAGAATCACCAGTTTTTAATACATTTTTCTTTTCTTTTCCAGTGATTACTTCGTTTTCCGCATCAACTTCAACATAATCATTCATTATTTGACTCATATGTATTAATGCATCAAGCGGTCCAATATGACAAAACGCCCCAAATTCCACGATTTCACATACAATTGCATCCAAAACTTCCTGAAGTTCAGGTTTGAAAGTAAGCGCATCAAATGCGACCTTTTGATACATCGCGCCATCGCCATGGATTACCACACCGTTACCTACAGGTTGTATATTATCAGCAACTACAATAATTCCGTGTTGCCTTCTCATAGTTCCTTCAAAAGTATTTTGAACAATATCGGTAACAACGCTATCAAGATCCTTTGAAAATTTATCAGGCGGAATCCTAATCGTATCTTCTATTCTCACTTTATAATACATAATAGCCCCTTATTTATATTTATTATAGGTGTCATGGAATATATCTTTCCCTTATATTCTTTTTGAATCTAAAAATGATTATAAAAAAGCAATAATTAAAGGTAGAAATACCAGAGATACAATAGACATAAGTTTTATTAAAATGTTTAAGGAAGGACCAGATGTATCTTTACATGGATCTCCAACTGTGTCACCTATTACTGTTGCTTTATGCGCATCGGAACCTTTTCCTCCAAGATTTCCAGATTCAATATATTTTTTTGCATTATCCCATGCTCCACCAGAATTTGCTAAAAAAACGGCCATTAAAAAACCAGTTGAGATAGACCCAATTAATAGCCCACCTAGACCTTTTGGTGTTAGTACTATACCTACGACAACAGGCGTTACTACTGCCATTAAACTTGGTAAAATCATCTCTTTTAATGCTCTATTTGTACTTATTTTTACACAGCGTTCATAATCTGGTTTGTTTTCTTTACTTGTTAGTAAATTGAATTTCTTAAATTGATATCTAACTTCTTCAACCATTGAATATGCTGCTTTTCCAACTGCACCCATTGTAAGAGCTGCAAATACAAATGGAAGCATGGCGCCTATAAAAATTCCTGATACAAGATATGGATCGCTAAGTTCGAGGGTAAGAGGACCGAGTCCTTTGTTTTCTAAAAGGGTATTGGCCGTAAATATATATGTAAAAATTAAAGCAAGTGATGTAATTGCGGCAGATCCAATTGCAAAACCTTTGCCCATTGCTGCAGTTGTGTTACCTACTGCATCTAATTGTTCTGTTCTTTCTCTTACTTCTTTTCCCATACCTGCCATCTCAGATATACCTTGGGCATTATCTGCAACAGGCCCATAGCAATCAGTTGCAAGGGATACGCCTAGAATACTTAGCATTCCAACAGCTGATAATGCTACACCATAAAATCCTGAAATTTCATATGCAAAAATCATAGCAATTACTACTGCAATAATTGGAACGACTGTGCTAATCATTCCTACTTGCATACCTTGAATAATTACCGTTGCAGGTCCTGTTTTTGAAGATTCGGCAATTCCTTGAACAGGTTTTCTTTTTTCTGATGTAAAATATTCGGTTGATAGACCAATGATAATACCTGCAACTAGTCCTCCGAGCATCGCATAAAAAGGTTCAAATCTATTTATTAGATGCCACGTAATAATTCCACTTAATATTGCAGTTATAATTGTTGTAATAAATAAAGAGTTTCTTAATGCTCCATAAATATTTTTTCCTTTTCCAACTATAACTGCTAGTGAACCAACTATTGATGAAAAAATACCCATACCTGCAATAATCAAAGGTAATAACACATAGTTAATTATTTCATTTTGATTTGGTGTTTTAAGAACCCAAGGGATAATAATATTTTTATCGATAGTTTGGGATGTAATAAAAAAAGTTCCAATAATTGCTGCAAGAGCCATTGTAGCAATTATCGAATCTACGTATGACTCAAAAAGATCAGCACCCATACCAGCAACATCACCAACATTGTCACCAACCTGATCTGCGATAACTGCTGGGTTTCTTGGATCATCTTCTGGTATTCCTGCTTCAACCTTTCCGACAAGATCTGCACCTACATCCGCTGATTTTGTATAAATGCCACCTCCCACTCTAGCAAAGAGGGCAATTGATGATGCTCCAAAACCAAATCCAAATAAAATATTAGTTGTAAGAATAATTCCTAAATCCAAGTAATTATAAAACAATAAAAAAATGAAAAAAACACCAAGAACTCCTAGACCAACAACTGACATTCCCATAACAGCACCACTTGAAAAAGCAATTGATAATCCTTTGCTAAGTTCTTTTTTTGTTCCTTCAGCAGTTCTTGCATTTGCCATAGTTGCCATACGCATGCCAATATTTCCTGTAACTGCTGAAAAAATTGCGCCAATTATAAAAGCAATAGATGTGCCCCAATGTAAATTGCTATCTTCAAAAAAAGATGCAAAAAATAAAAGTGCTGAGACAACAATTACAAAAATTATTAAAACTCTATATTCACTTTTTAAAAATGCTAAAGATCCCTTTCGTATAGCCGAACTTAAATCTTGCATCTTTTGATTTCCAGGACTCTCTTTTTTTACTCTTGCATATAAAATAAAACCAAAAATTAATGCAAAAAAACCTGCAATTGCAATAATTAATGATATATTTAGGTTCATTTTTTCTCCTCGGAAATTGTGTTATCGATATTTCTTATTTAATTGTTATTATTAAGATTATCAAAATTGATAGAATTGTATAATAAATTATATATATTCTTTATTATAAAATATACATACAATTATATAATTATCTTATATATCTCGTAAAAATTTAAATAATGGAAAAAATAGGAATATATCACAATGTTAAAATATCTAGGGAAACTCATCGAGAAACATCCATGGTTTATTGTAATAATGATATTTCTTATTACAATTGGATTTTCAATACTAATTCCTGGCCTTGAAATGAAAACAGATTTCAAGGAGTTTACTCCTGAAGATGAACTTATTGATACTTTTTGGAAGGTTACTAATACTTTTGGAGAAACTCAATTAATATTATTTTTATATATTGAAAAATTACAATCAGATAATGTTCTTTCTGTTAATGCTTTAAGAGAAATGGAATATATAGAAAAAGAGTTACTTAAAGAAGAAACAGTTGATTCGACTGTTAGCTTAATATCAATTATTAACCAAATTTGTTTTGTTGAATTTGGAAAAACTGTTGAAAATTGTACTGATGATCAATTAAAAACAGCTCTTGATGATGTTCTAAGAGAAGATATTCTAAATAAAATTCAAATATTTGAAAAAAATGATCCTAATGAAAAAATTGATTTTAATAAATATCCAAGAATTAGTAAAGGTAAATCAGTTGATGAAATTGATATTAAAAATTGTTTTGTTGAATATTCTGAGAAATCTTTTTCATTTTCATTTGAGGTATATGATTTAGCTTCTTTTGAAAACAAATTAAAATCTCCTATTCCATCTTATAATGTTGTAGAATGGTATATGGATTTTGAAAATCTAATTAAACCAGATCCTCAACTTGATATTAACTACAAAATTTCAGCACATATCGAGCCAAAACATCCTATTTGGGAGGTTGGGAAAGGTCCCTTAAAAAATGTCCAGTCTATTTTACAATATATAAAACAAAGAGAACTTATTAATACATATAAAAAAGAAGCTTACCTTTGGATTAAAACACCAGATATGCCTTTTTATTTTCCGATTAATTTGGAAACTGCTAATGTTAGTTTCAATACAGAGAACAATATTGTTTCAATTAATGTTTCAAGAGATGAACTTGGTAAATATGGTGTTGCATTAAAATATGGTTTTTTCGAGTTGCCTGCAAAACTTACCAATTTTAAAGCAGGAACTAGATATTACCAGTCATCCTTATTTAAACTACCATGGCTGAGAATTTCTGCAAATACAAGTTTTATTTTCGACTTTATTGATAAATTAATGAATAGGCCAATTCTTGGAAATATTGCAAGTAATCTGTTTAGTAAATTTACAAATTTTTCTTATAACGATTTTGACGAACTATTTGATGATACAGATGAATATATTTCTTTACCTGATCAAATTTCCTTAAAAGAATTGGAATCTTCTTGGATAAATTGTGATATTATTCCTGATGCAGGGTCTTCAGAAAATATACTTTTTGTTAAAACAAATATTTTTGATGAAATAAAAGTTGGTTTATTGGGTTTTATCTCTAAAGATTATGAAATAACTAAAAGGCCTACTGCATCATTGATTCTTCTTAATATTAATACAAGTTTTAACTTTGAGTCAGAAGTTACAAAAACAGAATATTTAGTTGATAAAATTAATGAAATTGATAATAAATATGATGAGGTATCAGTTGTTGTAACAGGTGATTCAGTAATTTCTGTTCAGATGAATGAAGTAACAACTCAAGCAAATATGATAATAGTTCCAATGATATTTATTATGATAATAATAGTTCTTTTTATATCTTTCAGAAGATTGTCTTATGTAGTTTTACCTTTAATTGCATTAGTTGTTTCAACAATCTGGATTTTCGGAATGATGGTATTACTAGATATTACTTTCACAACAATGTCTGTTGCAATTGTTCCTTTAGTTCTTGGCTTGGGAGTTGATTATTCTGTTCATTTGTCACATCATTATAGATTAGAACTTTCAAAAGGTTTGAATCCTGGTGAAGCCATAAAAAGATCTGTTTATGAGGTTGGAACTGCAATTTTCCTTGCAATGATTACAACAGTAGTTGCATTTTTTTCATTTCTTAGCGCATCAATCCCTCCATTAAGAGATCTTGGGTTATTACTTTCTTTAGGAATCATATTTACATTTATTACAGCAATAACACTTCAAGCTTCAGTTAGATATATTATTGATAGAAACAAAAGTAAAATTAAAAAATTGAAAATTCAAAAAACCTATAAATTAAATCTTTTTATGGGGCAACTAGCAAAAATTATTATAAAAAATCAAAAAAAGATTCTTATTATTTTAATAATAATTACAATTTTTGCGGGTGTTAGCGCAACAAGGATTGAAACAGGTTTTGATTTATACTCCTTTTTACCAGAAGATAACCCTGCAATGGATGTTTTTGGAAAAATTCAAGATGATTTTCCTTATGTTGGACAAACACAGGAATATATTTATCTTGAAGGTGATATTGCAAATATAAAAACTCTTGAAGGAATAAGAAAGACTCACGAAAATCTAGAAGATGACACTTTTGTTGTTTTAAAATCGGATGGATCAGCTAATGCAGAAAGTATATATACAATAATTTTACAAGCAGCTAGTAACAATGAGTCAATTATTGAAGATTTTAATTTAGATAAAAATACGAAAATTCCAAAATCTGATAATGATGTCAAAAGATTATTTGATTATTTATATAAAAATGAAGAATTTGGAATTCAAACTCAAGTTAGTGTTAACAGGACAGAAACAGGTAAATATAATTCAGCAATAATTAGAGTTTATATTAGTATTGCCTCCTCTAATAACAAGGGGGGGAATTTACAAAATGATATTCAATTATTATTTGATGAATTTCAAGAAGATCTTGCAGATTATGGAAATGTTAAGGCAACTCCTACTGGTCAATGGCTAATTACAAATAAAATAACATCTGAGTTAACAGATAGTCAAATTACATCAACAGCCATATCAATAGTTCTTGCAGCCCTTATATTGATTATTGCATATAGACGTTTATCTTTAGGTTTAATAATATTAATTCCAGTTTTGATTTCAATAATTTGGATTCTTGGCACTATGTCTTTAATTGGTTATAATTTAGATGTTTTAACAATAACTGTAACCAGTCTTACAATTGGAATAGGAATAGATTATGCAATTCATGCAACTGAAAGATTTAAGCTTGTTGCAGATAAAACAGGTGATATTAATACAGCTGTTTATGAAACTATTGAAAAAACAGGTGGTGCTTTATTAATTGCGGCATTTACAACAATATTAGGATTTGGAATGCTTATTTTTGCACCAATTCCACCTCAAGCTCAATTCGGTGTAATAATGGTCATGACCATTGCTTTTTCGTTAATAACATCTTTATCGATACTACCTTTGCTTCTTGTAAGATGGGCAAAATGGACAAAAAAACGAAAGGGTTATATTATCTCAACAAAACCTGCAGAACAAGATTATATTAATGAAATCAATTCAAACAATAATTATAAATAATTTTTTTAAAAATAATCTTTTTTTCTTATAAATAGTAACAATATTTATGTAGTATACCTAGTTACGGGTTTATTGCCATATAGGAGGACTTATATGTCTAATGCATTAGTTAGTAAATTGGAATCTAAAAAAGATAAAAAAGAAAAAATCATTAAATCAGTTGATGGCAATACAACAGCTGCACATGTATCATATGCATTTTCTGATGTAGCAGCAATATATCCAATTACACCTTCATCATCTATGGGTGAAGTAGTTGATGAATGGTCAGCAAAAGGTAGAAAAAATATTTTTGGACAAACTCTAAAGGTTCAAGAAATGCAATCTGAGGGAGGAGCTGCAGGAGCGGTTCATGGTGCACTTGCCACTGGTTCATTTTGTTCAACTTATACTGCATCTCAAGGTCTTCTCCTAATGATCCCAAATATGTATAAAATCGCTGGAGAAATAATGCCTTGTGTTTTTCATGTATCTGCTAGAGCAATTGCGGGTCAAGCACTTTCAATATTTGGTGATCACCAAGATGTGATGGCTGCTCGTGCAACAGGTTATTCAATGATTGCATCAGGATCGATTCAAGAGATTAATGATTTAGCACTTGTTGCTCATTTGTCATCTATTAGAGCAAGTTTACCATTTGTTCATTTTTTTGATGGATTTAGAAGTTCTCATGAAATTCAAAAAATTGAATTAGTAAATTATGATGACCTTCCATCACTAGTTGATTGGGATGCAATAAAAAGACATAGAGAAAGAGCACTGAATCCTGAAAAACCACATTTAAGAGGTACTGCACAAAATCCTGATATATATTTTCAAGTAAATGAAGCTGTAAATAAATTTTATCAAGCAGTTCCAAAAATTGTTGAAGAAGAAATGGAAAAAGTAAGTAAATTAACTGGAAGAAATTATCATTTATTTGATTACTATGGTGCATCTGATGCTGAAAGAATTATTATTATGATGGGTTCTGGTGCTGAAGCAGCTGAAGAAGCTGTTGAATATTTAAATAAAAAAGGTGAAAAGGTAGGATTAATAAAAGTTCGATTGTATCGTCCTTTCTCTGTCAAGCATTTTCTTTCAGCTGTACCAAATTCAGTTAAATATATTGCAGTTCTTGATAGAACAAAAGAAAACGGATCTTATGGTGAACCTTTATATGTAGATGTATCAGCTGTTTATCAACATGAGAAAAAAGATATGATAATAGTAGGTGGCAGGTATGGTCTTGGTTCGAAGGATTTTACTCCAACTATGGCAAAAGCAGTATTTGATAATTTAAAAATGAAAGAACCAAAAAATAATTTCACAGTTGGAATCACTGATGATGTTACTTTTACATCACTGCCTCTTGGTGAAGAAATTGATGCAACACCTGAAGGTCTTGTTCAATGTAAATTCTGGGGTCTTGGAGGAGATGGAACAGTTGGTGCAAATAAAGATGCAATAAAGATTATTGGTGATAACACAGATATGTTTGTCCAAGGTTATTTTGCATATGATGCAAAAAAATCTGCAGGAGTTACAGTTTCCCATTTAAGGTTTGGTAAAAATCCTATCAAATCAACCTATTTAATAAAACATGCTGATTATATTGCATGTCATAATCCTTCTTATGTTGATAAATATGATTTATTAGAAGGTATTAAAGAAGGTGGTACATTTGTATTAAATACCTCTAAGACATTAGAAGAAATGGAGAAGTTTTTACCAAATTCATTAAAGAAAATAATTGCAGAAGAGAAGCTTAATTTTTATACTATTGATGCAGTGAAAATTGCAGAAAAAGTCGGTTTAGGGGGAAGAATAAATATGGTTATGCAAACTGCCTTTTTCAAACTTTCAAAGGTTCTACCAGTTAATGACTCAATAAAATATTTAAAGGAAGCAATTGAAAAAACCTATGGAAAAAAGGGTAGAGATATTGTCGAGATGAATTGGAAGGCAGTTGATTCTGCAATTCAGGAAATTAATGAAATTTCTTATCCTTCATCTTGGGCGAATTTATCAGTTGAAGTAAAAAAGCAAAATAGTGATGTTCCAGAGTTTGTTGAAAAAGTCATGTGTCCTATGATTGCCCAGCAAGGTGATAAACTTCCTGTTAGTGTCTTTAAACCAGGTGGAATATTTCCAACAGGTACTACAAAATATGAAAAGAGAGGAGTAGCAATTAATGTACCAGAATGGCAAATTGATCATTGTATTCAATGTAATCAATGTGCTATGGTGTGTCCACATGCTGCAATTAGACCTGTGCTAGTTAATGATGAAGAACTTAAAAAAGCACCAAACGGTTTTAAATCTAAAAAAGCTGTTGGAAAAGGTGTTGATAATCTTTCTTTCAGAATTCAGGTTTATCCAGAAGATTGTGTAGGATGTGGAAATTGTGCAGATATTTGCCCATCGAAAGAAAAGGCACTTATCATGAAACCAATTGCCTCACAATTAAACCAGATTCCTAACCAAAAATATTCTGAGACAATTCCAATTCGTTGTGGTGATTTTGATTTATTTTCTGTAAAAGGTTCTCAATTCCAACAACCTTTAATTGAGTTTTCAGGTGCTTGTGCAGGATGCGGTGAAACACCATATCTAAAGCTTATTACTCAGCTATTTGGTCATAGAATGATTATTGCAAATGCAACCGGTTGTTCATCTATTTGGGGTGGTTCTGCTCCTGCAGTTCCATTTACAGTAAACAGTGAAGGCCATGGTCCTGCTTGGGCAAACTCATTATTTGAGGATAATGCAGAATATGGTTTTGGAATGGTTCTTTCATATGTTCAACGTCGAAATAAATTGGCAGATTTAATTAAAGAACAAAAAGAAAAACAAACCGGTGAATTAAAAGAAGCATTCAAATCTTGGCTTGAACATAAAGATGATGCAGTCGGCTCAAAGAAATTTGGTGATAAAATCAAATCATTGTTAAAGAATAATCATAGCGACAAAGCATTAAATGAAATCTGGGAATCAAGAACGTTACTTACAAAAAAATCGATTTGGTCAGTCGGAGGAGACGGATGGGCTTATGATATTGGTTATGGTGGTCTTGACCATGTTATTGCTATGAATGAAGATATTAATATTTTAGTATTTGATACTGAGGTTTATTCAAATACAGGTGGGCAATCATCTAAAGCAACGCCAGTTGGATCAGTTGCAAAGTTTGCAGCTTCAGGTAAAAAAACAAAGAAAAAAGACCTCGGAATAATGGCAATGACTTATGGTTATGTTTATGTTGCATCAGTTGCAATGGGTGCAAATAAAAATCAATTAATCAAAGCAGTTAAAGAAGCGGAGTCATATCCTGGTCCTTCACTAGTTATTGCTTATGCTCCCTGTATCAATCATGGCATTAAGGCAGGGATGGGTAAAACCCAAAATGAAGAAAAACTTGCAGTTGAATCAGGTTACTGGCCACTTTATAGATTTGATCCGAGACTTGCAGATGAAGGAAAAAACCCGTTTCAACTTGATAGTAAAGAACCAAACGGAACCATTAGAGATTTTATTATGGGAGAAGTTAGATATAACACTCTTACTAGATCATTTCCAGAGGAAGCAAAGAAATTACATAAAAGACTAGAAGAGGATGTAAATCAACGTTATAAAAAATATAAATCGATGGCAGATTAATACTCTAATCTGCAATTTTATTTTTAAAAAATAAAAAAAAAGATTTAGTGGATTATTTCTTCTTTTTTTCGAGGTTTAATTGCTTTAATGATATTTATGTTAATGCAACCAAGTCCTTTGTTTGTTTCAATTGCAACAAATCCTGAATCGTGATCAATATCTGTTATTGTTCCAAACAGTACGTGAGCACTTTCTTCACCTGGCTCTTTTGTGACAATCTTACAATATTTTCCAATCAATTTATCCATGACACTTGTTTTCATTTTATACCC
>Ga0272442_10012101_pt1 | contig 10462 bp, 8 predicted proteins | sample SSMForm2O_FD_200262 | JGI IMG/M metagenome (GOLD analysis project Ga0272442, IMG submission 200262) | Marine sediment archaeal communities from Little Sippewissett salt marsh, Falmouth, MA, United States - SSM-Form-2O | ecosystem: Environmental > Aquatic > Marine > Wetlands > Sediment ... | reverse complement strand
TCACCTATGCACTGGCGAGGCAACATGCAGGCAGATTATTTCTATCCAAATGGTGTTGCTGGTGATAGGTTCTTTAAACATATAATGAAAAATGAAACCTTCCTAGCATCAAAGTGCCCAAAGTGCAACAAGGTGTTCTTTCCCCCTAGGTCATATTGTGAATACTGTTTTGTAGAGATTCCTGATGAGCAATGGATTGAGGTTCCAAAATCAGGTAAGGTCAAACTTCATACCACTGTCACAATTGATACTTATGGTGAAAATTTAGATACTCCAAAGGTTGTTGCACTTATTGAGATTGATAATACAGATGGGTGCATGCTTGGAATAATAGATACAGATGACACTGACAAGAACCTCTGTGGGGTTCAGGTCGAAGCAGTTCTAAGGCCAAATGACAAAAGAGAGGGCAACCTTAAGGATATCTTGTGCTTCAGAGAGAAATGATTTAATAATCCAAGGGGTTAAATTTAAAACCCTTCTTTTTTATTTACATTGATTTGATGGAGATTATATCAGGGGAAATACTCACAGAGTCTGGATTAATAAAAGGCTATATTATACTTAATAAAAACAAAATTTCAGAGATAGTAAGGGGTACACCCAGTAAAAAACCCATTTGTAAAGGTCTAATTGTTCCAACCTTTGTAAATTCCCACACCCATATTGGTGACTACTTCATCAAAGACAAAGGCATTGATCTTCCAAAAGATGTGGAGGAGCTTGTTGCACCTCCAGATGGTCTCAAACACAGACTTCTGAAAGAGGCATCTGATGAGGTTATTATCAGAGGTATGAAAGATGCCATAGATATTATGTTAAATAGTGGAACAGAGTTCTTTTTAGATTTCAGGGAAAATGGAATTTCAGGTGTAAATATGCTGAAATCAGCGACACATCAGAGACCAATAAATTCTATTATACTTTCCCGGCCAGATAATCTAAATTTTGAAAAAACTGAAATTGATCTATTATTGGATAAATCAGATGGCATAGCAATTAGCAGTATTACTGATTGGGAATATTCTGAGCTGCAAAAAATTGCAAAATCAGCAGAGATAAAGAATAAGATATTTGCACTGCATGCAAGCGAGAGAATTAGGGAGAATATTGATCAAATCCTTGATCTAAAACCAGATTTTTTGGTTCATATGTTAAAGGCCTCAGAGTCAGATTTTATTAAATTAAGAGAAGAAAACATCCCGATTGTGGTATGTCCAAGAAGTAATTCCTTTTTCGGTCTAAGACCTGATTTTAAGCTTATGAAAAGGGTTGGAGTAAATGTTTTAATTGGAACGGACAATGCTATGTTGAACCCTCCTAATATTATTGAAGAAATTTCCTTTATTAGGTCAATTTCAAAGATTTATTCAACTCATGAGCTCTTATTTATGTCAACCTTTGGTGCGAGGAAAGCTTTAAATCTAAAATGCGACATTCTGGGTTCTGACTCAATGGGAAATTTTGTGGTTTTGGATGACAAGTCCTTAAAGCCATTATATATTTCATTTAATAGTTTGGAGGATCAAATATGAAAGTTGAAGATGTTATGTCTGATGATTTGGTCGTTGGATATGTACCTGGTACCGTTAAAGATGCCTTAAAGACTCTTGCTAAATATAACAAGTCTGGTATGCCTATATTAAAGAGGGATACTAAGGTTGTTGTTGGTGTTGTGACCCGAACAGACATTTTTAGGAACCCTGAAGAGGACCAACTTGCCCTTATAATGAGTGATAATTTCCATTACGTTCAAAGGGATTTTGATGTCAAAGACGCAGCTAAGCTGTTATATGAGAAAAGGGTTCATGGATTGCCAGTTGTAAATAGCAAGAAACATCTGTTAGGTATTGTCAGTCCGACAGACATACTAAAAAGCATCCACAAAGAGATAACTGAGGGTATTGATAAGTATTTCACCAACCTGGTTGTACCTGTTTATCATGGTACGCCTATTGATATCATTATGGAGATAATTAACATCACCCATGAGAATGCACTCCCAATTTTGGATGATGGGAGAAAGCTCTGTGGCATTGTCACAGATGGGGACCTTTTCAAATTAAGCCATATCAGAGAAAGTGTTTCCCAGACAAATATGGGCATGGGTGGCGATGAGGATGCTTGGACATGGGAAGGCATCAGAGATACAGTGAGGCTTCATTACTCCACATCTGAAGTGTCTTTACCTCCTGTCCCTGTAAAAGAGGTAATGATTTCTGATGTGGTAAAGGTTTACAAACATTCATCGGTAAATGAAGTGGCAGATAAGATGCTCAAGAACAATATCAGCCATATACCCGTTGTAGATTCAAATGAAAGGCTTATAGGTATGATTACTGATATTGATTTATTGGCCTGCATGTTTTAAATCCCATTATTTTATTCCCTTTTCTAATGGATGGTAAGGAGATGCTAATTTATGGTTCAGGATATTTATGATAAAATCATGATGCTTGCAAAAAGGAGGGGTTTTATTTTTCCCTCTTATGAGATATATGGTGGTGTCGCGGGATTCTATGATTATGGACCTCTAGGCTCCATGCTGAAAAACAACATTGAGAACCTTTGGAGACAGGTTTATGTTCTTATGGATAACTGTCTGGAGATTAACACTCCGACCATAACCCTATATGAGGTTCTCAAGGCCTCTGGCCATGTAGATGAGTTCACAGACCTATCCGTAGATTGCAAGAAATGCAATCAGTCCTACAAGGTGGAAGATATAATCGATGAGAAAATAAGCCCAGAAGAAGCTGTTGAACAAAAAAAGGTAAAATGCCCCACCTGTAAACAGATACTAAAGGATGCATATTATGTGAATCTAATGTTTTCAACAAAGATAGGAATTGGAAAATCTAGGGATGCATTTCTAAGACCTGAAACTGCACAGGGAATATTTACGGATTTCCATCTTCTCTATAGGTATGGAAGGGAAAAGCTTCCAATTGGTGTTGTCCAGATTGGAAAAGGCTACAGAAACGAGGTTTCACCAAGGCAGGGTATTATCAGACTTAGGGAATTTTCCATGGCTGAAGCAGAGATTTTTTTTGATCCTAACCATAAGATCCATAATAATTTTGATCAAGTAAAAGACAAAGAACTTTTCCTTTATGACAATTTAAATGAGTTAAAGATTTCACTTGAGAGGGCAGTTCAAACAAAGGTCATAAACAACCAGGCTTTGGCATATTATATGTACCTTACTCAACATTTCCTTTTCACAGCTGGAGTCGACCCTAAGAAATTCAGATTTAGGAAGCATGCTGATAATGAACTAGCCCACTATGCAACAGAATGTTGGGACGCAGAGCTATTTAGCGAAAGATTTGGGTGGATAGAATGTGTTGGAATTGCAGACAGGTCTGCATATGATCTTAATGCACACATTCAATCATCTGGAACCGACATGTATGCTTACAGGAAATATGATACTCCCAAGACAATGGAAGTCAGAAAGATAGTTCCAAACATGGGAAAATTGGGCCCTCTTTTCAAGGATAAAGCTGGAAAGATAAAAGATGCTCTTGAAAAAATGAAGGTTCCAGAAGACAATAAAATAACCATAAATATTGATGGAAATAATATTGAGATTCCAGATGATTGTTACGAGATAGTACAGACCCAGGAAAAATCAATAGGTGAGAAATTTATTCCCCATGTAATCGAGCCATCATATGGTATTGACAGGATCTTGTATTGCATAATTGAGCACAACTATCATGAGGGGAAAAAGAAGGATGAGCTTTATCGGATACTTAAATTAGACCCCCGAATAGCTCCAATAAAGGTAGGTGTTCTGCCCTTAATAAGTGACGAAAGAATTGTGGATGTTGCAAAGAATATTGATAAGAATCTTAGGGATGCCAAGATCAAGACATACTATGATGATGGTGGTTCAATTGGAAGGCGATATGCTAGAATGGATGAGATAGGAACTCCATATTGCATAACAATTGATCATGATTCTCTGAAGGATAAGACAGTGACCATAAGGGACCGTGATACAACAAAACAGATCAGAATAAAACAAGAAGATATTATCAATTATCTAAAAGAAAAGCTTTTTTAAAAAAAATAAAGGAGATTTCTATTTAGGTGTAGCCCCTTCCCTAATTACAAAATTATATGAGGGAGAATACAGAACTCCTTGGAAGTAGCCTGAAGATTCTGCAGTAAGTGTCTGATAAGAAATATAAATCCCCTTGATTGTGTAACATCCTGGTGGAAAATTATATGTTCCAAACATTCCCATAGGTCCATTTATCATCTCACCAAAAGTAACATTTTTTGATGTCAGGTTTATCTTATATGTGATGCTCTGCAAAGGTTCAAGTTTTACTGCTTCTCCTTTGCCATCAAAAGGTCCAGTGTAATGAATGATATTTCCTGCAGGCGTTTGAATCTCAAAATCCAATGACCTAAGCTCTACATCCATTTCACATAATTCAACTGTATTTTCTCCAATATTTTTTATAATTGCTGTAATCGGTATTGGTTCCTGATGCATATAGATTTCATCTAAATCTAGTGTGAACTCTAAATTGAATTTATCAATTGGGTCTTCGGTTTCGCCATTATTATCTAAGTTTTCATCTTGCTCTTCATCATCAGTGTTTTCCTCGCTTGCATACTGTTCATTGTCATCATCTTCTACTTCATTATTAAACTCATCTTGGATAGGATCGGTTGCATCTTCTTTTATTCCATCTTCAATAATAATTTCCTCAACTTTATCATTGTCTTCAACTTTTTCTTCTTTGTCATCATTTAATGTGACACTATCGATTTTTCCTTCAGAAATATCTTCTTTAAAATCACTATCAATATCAGTTTCTGCATAATTATTTTCAGTATCCAAGTTTTCACATTTTATAGATTGAATCATTTTAATTAGGAATAGTGGAATAATTATTATGAGATTATTTATAATCGTTTTAAAAGCTCCTTCAAATGCATTAGAAATTAGTAGGTTGTCAATCATTTCCTTATCATTTACTTTAATTTTTTGACTAGAAAAACTAGGATTTTGGTTTCCAGGCACAGCTATAACTGAGAAACAAAGCATTGATGACACAAGCATTGTTAATACAAATTTATAATATTTCATCATTTAGCCTCTCCCATGGTTTTTTATTCAAAAAAAATAAAAGGACTCATTGTTAATATACTTTTTTATTCAATGATATATAATCTATTTATTTTATGGAAATCTTTGTATGTAATTCATCCGTTGATTTTATTGAATTATTAAATTTACATTTTTTTAAGAGTTTTATCTATGATATTTATCGCTTGCTTAATCTCTTCAGAGGAAATTATCAAAGGTGGCCTGAATCTAATGGTCTTTTCTCCGCAACCAAGGATTATCAGACCATTTTCAATTAATTTATTCCTCAGTTCATCTCTTTTTTTAGTGGTTTCTAGATCAAAAGCACACATAAGACCAAGACCGCGGGTGTTAAAGATCTTATCAGGATGATTTTGTCCCAGTTCTAAAAGACTTTTTAAAAGAAGTTTACCCTGCCTTTCGGCATTTTTAATGAGATTTTCCTCTCTTATTATTTCCAAGTATTTCTGACATCTTACCATATCCACTAGATTTCCACCCCAAGTGGAATTCAGTCTGCTTGATATATTAAAAACATTATCTTTTATTTCATCCACCTTTTTTCCAACCATTATACCACAAACCTGGGTCTTTTTTCCGAATGCCAAGATGTCAGGTTTAAAATCAAAATGTTCATAAGCCCACATTTTTCCTGTGAGACCTACACCTGTCTGAATCTCATCAACAATATACATAAGATCATTATTATCACATATTTTTCCCAATTCAACTAAAAATTCTTTTCTAAAATGATTGTCCCCGCCCTCTGCCTGTATGGGTTCAATAATAAGAGAAGAAATATCATCATGATTCTTGGATAGTGCATCTTCGATCTCTGATATAGCTTGATTTTCAAGTTCTTTTACATCCATTAAATTCTTTTCATTTAACGGAAAGGTAACTTTGGGATTTGTTATCCTTGGCCAATCAAATTTTGTGAAATATTTGACCTTATCGGCAACAAAGGTGTTTGTCAATGAGAGAGTATAACCAGTCCTGCCGTGAAATGCCTCCTTGAAATGGATTACCTTTTTTCCAATTTCCTCTTTTGCTCCCTTTTGAAAATTTTTCCTAATTTTCCAATCAAAGGCTGTTTTCAGTGCATTTTCTATTGCTAACGCACCACCGCTAATAAAGAAAAGATGGTTGAAGTAAGATGGTTTAGCAATTCTTGAAAATGTATCTACAAATTCTGCCAGTTCGACAGTATATATATCTGAGTTCGATGGTTTAGTTAGCGCAACCTTTCCAATCTTTTTAATGAATTCAGGATTATTCATTTTTGGATGGTTACAACCAATAGGAACAGATGCGAAAAAAGAAAAACAATCTAAAAGAAACTTTTTACTCTTTGAATCATATATTTTACATCCCTTGCTTTTTTGCATATCAAAGACGATATCAAAACCATCGACAAGCATATATCTTGATAAGGTTCTGAGTACATTTTCTGGCTCAATTTTCATATTTATCCCCTGAAAATACATTAAATACTATCAAGTGCGGTATCCTTCTACCTTATAAAACAATATCGGTGAAATTTAAGAGTAATAATATTAAATGTTTCCTTGGAGATGTGAATATGCGTATTTAATTTTAAGTAATTTTATTCAAACCTTCTATCTTATTTTCACATTTTCTCATTTTATATTTAATTAGTAATTACCATATATAGACAGTTATTTGCTACATGTAGTTCTAAATGTTCTATATAAAATAATAAGGAAGACTTTATCATTAAAAAATAATAATTTTTTTCTAGAGGTTATATATGTCCATAAGATTTGAATATTGGCAATCTGAAGTTGATGGACAATGGTACTTTCATCTTATCGGAGCAAATGGAGGTGTTATTGTTCAAAGCGCAGGATATCTAACTGAGGACGAGTGCTTAAACGGAATTGAAATGGTTAAGAGATACTCAGATATTGCGATTGTGGTTCAACCAGATGTTGATGTAGATTTATCAATGTATACCTAAATAAATATATATTAAGGTATTAAAATAGATATATTGAACCTAATTCCAATTTTATATCCTAGATTATTGATATCTAAAATAACAAAAAATGAAAAATAATGGATCATTTGTTTTGTTAAAAAGAAGGGGGAGAGAGGGGGTGGAGGTTCCAATACCGAAGAGGGAGAATATGGAGTGCTGCCCCTCTCTCAACGTCGGGCTGCTTAGTTAGTTTTTAAGTTAATCAAATTCCTCAATAACAGAGAAAAAACCATTTCCAGATGAGAAAAAAACTTTAATTATATATAAGCAATTGATTGATAGTTTGGAATTACGTGTTTGATCTTCTTGGGTCAAGGATGTTTCTTTGGTTGTACAACTCTTTTCATTTAAATAATAACAATTATCATCAAAATTATGGGGAAGGGGAGATGATATTGCCAACAATTTAGAAATTTTACCTGATAAAAATTTTTCATCAGAAACATCAGTGGTTGATATACAACTGGGTTCACCAAAAACCACAGGTTGGACATTTATTGCATAAACAAAACTAATTACAATTATTAGTAGTGAGAACATGATTCCGCGAGAGTTTCTTTTCCTTAACTGCATTTTATCACATGAAATGTATTTTTACAGCCATATTATATCTTATAAAGTATATATACCGTAGGAAAATGTTTGGGAAAAACCAAACAAAAAATTAATATTTATTATTGAAAATAGGATTTTTTTAGAGCGGATTTGACCTTTCGTTGAATATAATACCAAAATTCTCAAGTTCATTTAGAATTGGATTATATATCAATGGGTCAACAGGTATCTTAACGCCCTTCAAATCAATATCTTTGTTGATTATCATCTTAACTGCAATTGCTGCCGGAAGGCTCACAGTTCTTGCAATGGCAGAATCACCATCAACTATACCAAGATTCACAAGTGTTGATGTTATATATTTCTTATTAGATGGATATTCAGCTATGAACTCATGATGCATAACAATCATATCTCTCTCTTTGTTTCCTAGCTTCATTTTTTCCAATGTTCTAACATTCAAAATATCAATGGGACTGTTTTTATTTTCAGGTACAGGCTCATTACTGAACAGTCCAAGCCATTCAAGCCTTTTTATAACAGCTGAATATGGTTTGACACCTAGGAATTTGGCAATTTTAACATTAAGGTTCTCATCAGTTTTGTCATTTATAAGATCCATTGTTATATCTGCATATGTTTTCCCAGATATATCCTTGATCTTCTCTGATCTTAACCAACCAATTGCTGCAATGCTTCTTAATGTTTCACACCATCCTGTTATCCTAAAGGTTCCCCGGTAAACAGTTTTTGCATCTTTAAGCCCATATATATCCTTATATGGTACAGAATTCCTGTTAGGATAGTTTTCAAAAGTCCCAACACCCTCGACATCCTGTAAATAGTAGTTCTCAAATAATTTTTCTCCAGGAATTGATACTTTTTCACCATTTTCAAGATATTCTGCAGGGTTTCTTGAAGCTAGTAGGACTCCCTTAGGAGACCATGAGAACTTATATCCAAATGGATTGTTATTGGCTTCAAAGGAGGGCAAAGCACCTGTTGTTGATTTAAAACTAATCACCCTTCCACCTTTATTTGAAACATCATGTATGATCCTCATTGCAGACATATGATCTATCCCTGGATCAAGCCCGCATTCGTTAAGTATTATTATTCCAGATTGCTTGGCTTTTTGATCTAATGCTTTCATCTCAGGACTAACATAGGAAGTTGTAACCATGTGTTTTTTATGTTTAATACAAAAATTTGCAACCTTAACATGATAGATGTATGGAAGAAGGCTTACTGTCAAATCTGAATTTGATATCAATTCTTCTAATTGACCTTCATCTTTAACATTTAAAGAGATAGCGGTTCCGTCGGGATGCCCGTCAATGATTTTTTCGGCCTTGCTTACTGTTCTACTTGCCATTATCACCTTAAAATTAGGAAGATCTAAAAGATATCTTACAAGCGGCCTGGATACTAGCCCAGCTCCAAGAATTAAAATACTATTTGACATTTATACTCCAACCCAATAAATATGATTTGTAGGCACCGAATTGGACATATCTATAAAAATTTATTCATATATTGGTAATCTGGTGTGAGCTGTCCATGGTAAAGAATCACAGCCCTTTTTATCTCATCAGGTAAATCCAGTTCCTCAAAATCCACAGAATAATCAGCTTTAACAACCTTGGGTATAAAACCAAATAATGAATTGCTGAATTCTCTTGAGGACTCTTTTGGAATCTCACAAGGTAGATTATCAACAGCTAAAACAACAATACCTTTTTCCTGATAACCATCTGTAATAATATGAGATTTTGGATTATAGGTAAATACAGGATTATCTGGTGTTGTGACCTTTTCTGTGAACTCAATTGCACCGTTAATATCAACACTTATATCGCCGATAACCTGTAATTTAAAGTTATCTGTGTAGTTCTTTTTCATATAATCTTTGGTAACCAAACGAGGATATTTTTCATTCCAAAAAATACAGTTCAAAAGTATTGTAAGACTTGGAATGTATTTTTGAAAAATTGGTTGGTATAAATGAGGAGAGTCATAGTACTCCTGCAAAATAAATTCATGATCAGATGATTTAGGCTTTACCATGTCCTTCTCCTTGAAAACAACTTTGTAAATAATATTCTCTGAATAATTATCAGCTAGATCTTTAATTTTCTCTGGAGATATAACCTTCACAGGCAAGATATCTAATATCTCTTGAGCCCCCAGTGAAACATTACCATAACCTGCAAAACCCACAACTATTGGAGAAATGGAATGCGAAATGCCTTCTTTTTTTATCTTCTCCCCAATCCTACTAATTTGTTCTTTTGCATCATCAAGATCTTGATAGTGGATTGTTTGTTTAATTTCACTGAAGGAGGATTTGATTCCCATCCATTTTAATCTCTGGCCAAATGCCCAAAGTGAATCGATCATACCTGCAATTCCAGCATAACGTCCAAAGAAAATCAACCTACGTCCATTTTCATTGGTGATTTTCTCATAATCTATCAAATTACATTTAAGCTCCATCATTTTTTTGAGCATGGGTATGTTATGTTCTTGTCCTTTTATGGTGTGAGAAAAAAATAGATAGGTTTTATTTGGCTGAAAAAAGCTAATCGGGATTTCCTTTATGGCAAATATTATATTTGGAGATAATTCCTCTTTAACTGTTGCATCAGCTTCTTTATACATTTCATCTGTAAAAGCTCTGATAGGTGATGGCTGTATTATCGTCTCTATGCCATATTTTTCCTTTAGTTCCCTAATATGTTCAGGTATTATTGGAACACGTTTTTCCCATTTGTTTTTATCCTCTCTTCTTATTC
>Ga0272442_10012099_pt1 | contig 10463 bp, 9 predicted proteins | sample SSMForm2O_FD_200262 | JGI IMG/M metagenome (GOLD analysis project Ga0272442, IMG submission 200262) | Marine sediment archaeal communities from Little Sippewissett salt marsh, Falmouth, MA, United States - SSM-Form-2O | ecosystem: Environmental > Aquatic > Marine > Wetlands > Sediment ... | reverse complement strand
TGCCGAACTTGCCCGTGCCCGGCTTGCGTCCGAAGCGGCCGCTGCGGCGCCGGAGGAACCAGAGGGCGTCCTTCGCGGCGTCCTTGACCATCGGCCCGCCGACCCCGCTGCTCCCGCTATCGACGATCCCGATGATGCCCTTCGGATTGTCCTTGCGGCCGGGGACCACAGGATCCAGTCCATAGTGGATGATGATGGGGATTCGGCCCGGCTGCGGCGCGCCCTTGAGCACCTGCGCAACGATGAGGTCGGCGTGGTGCTCCCAGCTCCGCCCCTCGTTCGGCCCCCGCGCATGCGGCACGCGGGTGATGGAATCCCGCTTGAGCCGGCCGACGACGATGAGCTCCGAGCGCTCGACGACCTGCGCATCCTCATGGGGCACGCGAAGCCAGGCACAGGCAGGCCCGGCGAGCAGGAGCGAGATGAACCACGCGAGCACGCAATGGCGCAGCATCGCAGTTTTCTCCACAGCATGGCGGGCTAGCGCCTCTGCCTCAGGCGACGGGTGAGCGTGCGGTCCAGGGTGGCCGCGAACTTCGCCTTGTCCGAGGTGCCGAAGGCGGCGGGCCCGCCCTGGATGTAGCCGCCCGAGCGCAACTCCTGCATGAGGTTGCGCATGGCCAGGCGCTCGCCCACGTTGGTCGCGTCGTAGAGCTCGCCGCGGGGGTCGATAGCCACGGCGCCCTTCTCGACCACGCGCGCGGCCAGCGGGATATCGGCGCAGATCACCAGGTCCTCAGGCCCCACGGCCTCCGCGATGTGGTTGTCCGCCGCATCGAAGTCGTGCGAGACGAGCACCTGCGAGACCAGCGGCCAGCCCGGTTGGGGCAGGGGCACGTTGGCCACGAGGATCACGGGGACCTCCAGGCGCTCCGAGGCGCGGAAGACCACCTGCTTGATCACGTTGGGGCAGGCGTCGGCGTCGATCCAGATCTTCAACGGAAACCTGCGTCAGGGGAGCTGGATTTTGCCCGGTCCCCCGGGGCCGGCGCCCGGAAGGGGGCCCTGGCCGGGGCGCGGGACGACGATCCGCGAGGACTCGCGCCGCTGGAGCTCCTTGACCTCCTCGACCATCTTCTCGATGGCCTTGTGGATGGCCTCGGGGAACACCTCGAGGGCCTGCTCGAGGCTCTTCGCCTCCAGGCGAGCCTGGATGGGCACGGGGCCGGCCTGAGTCATCACGTGGGTCTGCCCAAGGAACATGCGGTCGCGGCTCTCGTCCACCGACCCATCCGCCTTCACCGGCGTGAGCTGGCGGATCGAGGCCACCTGGAGGTCCGTGTACATCTCTTCCCGGTAGAGATTGGCCTTATCGACCTGGATCTCCTCCAGGTTGTTTTCCTTCGGGCTGCCCATGCGTGCGTTCCTTCTCAGAGGATTCGGCGGTGCCTGACCATGCGGTAGCCCTTCAGCATACAGGAATCCCCAGCGGAGCGCAACCGGCAGATCGCGTGTACGACCCGGCTGGCGCGCCGCTGGCCGGTGCCGTATAATGCTGGCTGACCCGTAATTCGTGCCCGCTTAGCGGGTCCAGACGGCCGGGAGAGGATGAGCAGATCATGACCGAGGACGAGGTCCCGTCGGACGCGCATAACGAACCCGAGGATGCATCGGCCCAGACCACGGCTCCCACCGCGCAGACCGAGATTCTGGGGGCCGCTGACGCCGCCGAGCCGGATGCTCCGGCCACGGGGGCGCCCGGGCCGTACCGGCTCGGAGCCGTGCTGGGCGAAGGCGGCATGGCAGTCGTCTACGAAGCCCACGACGCCGCCCTCGAACGCTCCGTGGCCGTGAAAGTGCTGCGCCCCAAGATGGCCGCCGACGAGGAGGTGCGCTCGCGATTCCTCTACGAGGCCAAGATCCTCGGCCAGATGGACCATCCCGGCGTCGTCCCCGTCTTCGCCGCAGGCGCCCTGGGCAGCCATGGGCCTTACTACGCGATGAAGAAAGTGCGCGGGCGCACCCTCCGCCAGATCCTCCAGGGCATGGACAAGCGCGACTTCCAGGATGCCGTCCAGCGCGGCAAGCTCATCGACATCTTTGAGAAGGTCTGCCAGACCGTGGCCTACGCCCACGCCAAGGGCATCCTGCATCGCGACCTCAAGCCCGAGAACATCATGGTCGACGAGTTCGGAGTCGTGCTCGTGCTCGACTGGGGACTCTCGAAGCGCATCGACGTGAGCGAGCAGGAGCAGGGCATTCTGGCCACCCAGGTGGGCACCGTGAAGGGCACCCCCGCCTACATGTCCCCCGAGCAGGCACGCGGCAGCACGGAGGAGGTGGACTTCCGCACCGACGTGTTCGCCCTTGGCATCGTGCTCTACGAGCTGCTCACCGGCTCGCTGCCGTTCTCCGGCAAGTCGCGCACCCAGGTGATGCAGGAGATCCTGTATCGCGAGCCCGCCGGCCCGCGCAAGCTCAACCGCCGCGCCAGCCGCACGCTGGGCGCCATCTGCATGAAAGCCCTCAACAAGGACCGCGAGGAACGCTATCCCTCCGCCGCTGAGCTGGCCGAGGACATCCAGCTCCACCGCGACTTCCTGCCCACCTCCGCACACCGCCTCACCGTGCTCGAGCGGCTGGGCAACTGGGTGTGGCGCCACACCGCACTGGCCGCTGCCCTCGGCACCGCCGTGCTCGTTGCCCTATGCTTCGGCGGCTTCGCCTGGCATCGCAGCGATGCCCGCCGCATCCGCGCCGCCGAAGAGGCCGAGCGCGAGCGCCTCGTTACGCAGCTCGATGAGGAGCGCCGGCAGCAGGCACTCCAGAAATCCCTCCTCGCCATCCGCAGGGCCATGAACGACATCCGCGGGTTCGACGACAGGATCCTCGCCCTCAAGAGCGACCGCGAGCAGCTTGGCCCCCAGGACACCGCCCGCAGGGCGCAGATCGACCACACGGTGGCCGAGCTCACCACGGCCCGCTACATGCTCACCAACAGCATGCGCTCCCAGGCCGTAGGCATCTTCGCCGAGATGCGGGCCAAGGCCGGCGACGATGCGAGCGAGCTCGACCGCGACGTGATGAGCTTCTTCCGCCGGCTCGCCGTCGAGGTCGTTCAGAACTACGTCCGCCGCGAGGACTACTACACGGCCCACTACTACCTGTGGACCTTCACCCGCCAGGCCCGCGAATCGTCCATCGAGTGGAGCGAGGATCAGCGTGCGGAGTTCGCGAGATTGGGCAAGCTCGTCGAGGCCAAGCTACGCGAGCGTCTCGGCCCCGACCTGCCGCTGCCCGACTGGTCGAAGTTCAGCCACAAGATGTTGCGTCGCGAGAAGGCCCCCTCCGGCCCCCGCCTCTCGCGCCCCTCCACCGCCACACCACAGTGACCTGCCCACCAGCCACGCCCCTCCTCCGCCGTAGTTCATAATTTCGGGACACCATATTAAATTATTGCCCACAGCAGGTGGCGCGCGAGGCCCATGGTCTGGAACAGCATGCTCATCCCGGAGGGCGTCCGGAGCGGCTGGGAGGTTCGGCCTGCTTCGCCAGCGCTGCGTCGAGGGGGCGCTGCGCTTCCGGGTTGCCGGGCATGAGGCGGACGGCTTGGCGCAGGTGGGCGATGGCCTGGTCGCGCTGCCCGCGGGCCAGGAGGGTCCTGCCCAGCCACAGGTGGGCGCGGCCCGACGCAGGGCTGGCGGCGACGGCCCTCCGCAGGTAGGCTTCGGCCTGTGCATGGTCGCCGAGCACGTGGGAGTAGGCGCCGACCTGGAAGAGCGACTCGGCGTCCTCGCCGAGCAGCTCGATGGCTTCGAGAGCCAGCGAGCGCGATTCCTCGAACTTCCCGGCCCACCCGAGCACCTTGGAGAGATTGCGCAGCGCGCGCCCCTGGGCGCGGGTGTTCACCAGACCGTCGACCTTGCGGGTCACCGCGTCGATCTGCTCCTGGCCCCACGATGGCGTCGGCTCGGCGAGGCCGCGCTCGGCGAGGGCATCGAGCACGGCCAGAGCCAGACCGCGATGCACAAGCACCCGGGGGTGGATGTGGTCGAGGAAGTGCTCACGGCCGGGGATGGCGTGGGGGGAGCGCCCTTCGACCCAGCGAGCGAAGTCGACGAGTGGCAGGGCTGACTCCTCGGCGACCTTGCGGACGATAGGGCCCATCCGCGTGAGGGCGCGCAGGGGGCAGACATCCTCGTCCCGGGCACGCTCGAAGGCGGTCTTCGCCTCCGCATAGCGGGCGAGAGCGTGGAGGGCGCGGCCGCGGCGGTAGTGGAGGGCGGCGTGGCGGGCGTCGATGGCCGCTGCCGCCTCGAAGGAGGGCAGGGCAGCCGCGGCGTCGCCGGCTTCGAGCCGCTGGACGCCCTGCTTGTAGAGGGCCTCCCATTGCTGCTTCTGGTTCTCGCTCAGTCCGTCGCGGTGCTGGCTCTTGAAGGGCGAGGAGTCGCGCAGGTTCGAGGCGGGTGTGATGAGCACGAGTTGGGCTCCTGCGAGGCGAGCGATGTCCGCCAGGCGGCGGAGGTTCAGGCGGTAGTGTGCCACGATGTGGTCGGCCTGTGCATCGTCGCGGGAGTAGTCGGTCGGCCCGACGGAGTTGTCGAGGAGCGTCTCGACCTCGGCGGGCAGCATGTGGCGGCCGGTCGGGGGCTTTCGCGGCGCGATGCCGAGCGCGGCGAGGGCTCTGCGGATGGCCGCTCCCGTTCGCGTGCGGCTGGCGAGCGTGGCCGCGCGCACGAGTGGCCCGGGGGTGGCCAGGATGCGGCGGTAGGTCCGCTTTTCCAGGAACTCGTTGTGGCCGCAGTAGACGATGAAGGCGTCGGGCTCGTAGCGGCACAGCTCCTTCATCACGATGGCCACGCGGTAGCTGGCGTAGCTCAGGCCGCCCGCGTTGACGATCTCCCAGCGGCGCGACGGGTCGGCTGCGGGCAGGAGCCGGCGCAGCCAACCGCAGAAGGAGGTGGGGTCGCCGTAGGGGCTTCCGTGCGTGGTCGAGCCGCCGAGGCAGAAGATGCGAACCGTGCCGGGGGCCTTCTCGCGGGGGAACTCCTGGCGGTTGAAGTAGGGGCGCTTGTTGAGTGCGGTGCGGAGGACGGCCTTCCCATCCGGGCGCGTCTTCTCGACGAAGAGCGGCACCGTGCCGTCGAAGCCCACGAAGGGATCCTCAGTGTTGAGCACCGGGCGCACGCCGCACAGGGCGAGGGCCAGCTCGAGGAGGCCGAGGAGGACGGCGGCCACCGCCAGGCCCAGCAGCGCCCGCTTCCAGCGCGGCAGGGCGCGCCGGCGCGGGGCGCCTTGCTCTCGGGCGGGGTCCGTGCTGTCCGTGTCCATCGCCGGGCTCACTCCCGTTGGGGGAACGTGGGTGGGGTCAGGATACCGCATCGGGCGGGCTCGCGCCAGATCGCGCTTGCCTCGGCTGCGCGTTTGCGCACAATGGCGCCGTGCGGCGCGTTCGCCATCGCTCCACCGCCAGGAGGTCTGCCATGGGCATCAGCCTCGGTCTTGTGGGACTCGGCTCGTTCGGCTCCGCCTTCGCCGAGCTGTTCAACAGCCATCCGCTCGTCGACCGCATCGCGCTGTGCGACCGCGAGCCCGAGCGGATCGAGCGCTTCGCCTGCCGCGAATCCTTCCAGGCCAAGTTCCGCCCCTCCGATGCCTACGACTCCCTCGACGCCATCTGCCGCAGCGACCTCGACGCCCTGGCCATCATCACCCAGCCCTGGCTCCACGCACCGCAGGCCATCCTGGCCATGGAAGCCGGCAAGCACGTCTACAGCGCCGTGCCCATCGTCTCGCTGCCCGACAGCGATGAGATTCTCGAATGGTGCGACCGCATCGTGGGGGCGTGCCGACGCACCGGCCAGCGCTACATGCTCGGCGAGACCACCTTCTACCGGCCCATCGCGATGTACTGCCGCCGCCAGGCCGCGGCGGGCGCCTTCGGGCGATTCGTCTACGCCGAGGGCGAGTACTTCCACGACGTGGACGACCCCGGCTGCAACCTGCGCGACGTGCGCCGCAGCCGCACCGCCAGCGCCTCGGGGCAGGAATGGCTCGCCGTCGAGAAGCGCTACGCCGAGCGCGGCATCGTGAACGGCCCGATGCACTACCCCACCCACTCGACCTCCGGGCCGATGTGCGTGATGAACGCCCGCGCCGTGAAGGTCTGCGCCTGGCCCCAGCGCGACGAGACGGGCGACGCCTACTTCGCCCACAGCTTCGCCAACGAAACGGCCTTCTTCCAGATGAGCAACGGCGCCACGATGCGCATCTGCGAGTACCGCCAGATCGGCCACGGCGGCCAGGAGACGTTCCGCATCTTCGGCACCGAGGGCAGCTTCAAGGACAACCAGTGGATCACCAAGGCCGGCCGCAGGGCGCTCACGGTGGACGCCATGCGCGACCGGCTCCCGCCCGACGTAGCGGACGCCTTCCGTGCCACCAGCGGGGAGAGCTTCTACGGCGGCCACGGCGGCTCCCACGCCTACCTCGTCCACGAATTCGTCGACGCCATCGCCCACGACCGCCAGCCCGCCATCAACGCCTGGGAAGCCGTCCGCTACATGGCCGCCGGCGCCGCGGCCCACAAGTCCGCCCTCCGCGACGGTGAGATCCTCGACGTGCCCGACTGGGGTGATGCTCCCGCGTAGTCTGGGACATGTCCCGCGCGCATATCCCGCGGCAACGAGACGGAGCACGCCTTGACGCACTGCCCGCGAAGCACGATAATCGTGGGTAGCAGGATCCACAGGCATAGCTGTGTTCCATCCCGCAGCCCGTGGGAGTTACGGTGATGGCCGATGAACTGATCGTGTCGGACCCTCGGGTCATGATGGGCAAGCCGGTCGTGGGTGGCACACGGATCACCGTGGAGCATATCCTCGAGAGCCTCGCTGCTGGCGAGACCGTGGAGCAACTCCTGACCGCGCACCCACGGCTCACGCGCGAGGGCATCCAGGCAGCGCTCGCCTTCGCCGCCCAGGCCCTCAAGGCCGATGTCGTCTATCCTACCGCCAGCTAACGCCCCCGAATCGCTCTGAGGGACGGGCGCGTCATGACGCCACTTGAACCGGCTTCGAGCTCACACGCACGTCCTGTCTTTGTGGCCGACGAGAGTGTCGACAAGCAGATCGCCGACGGCTTGCGCCGGGTGGGCTATGACGTCCTGTGCGTCTGGGAACTCGACCCAGGACTGGCGGACGAGGATGTCCTCGCGTTGGCGGTCACACAGGGTGCGGTCCTCATCACAGCGGACAAGGACTTTGGCGAGATTGTGTTCCGTCAGCGGCGCGCTGCTGCTGGAGTTCTCCTCATTCGCCTGGCCGGTCTGAGTCAGTACGCCAAGGCGACGCTCGTCGTCCGCACCGTGCAGGCCCACAGTGGCCAGCTCAGGCACGCGTTCACCGTAGTTACCCCGGCCCACGTTCGCGTGCGCCGCACGCCCTGACTCTCCCTGGTCTTACTACGCTTGCCTTCGCGGGTGCCCGCAACGCATAGGCTGTGCCTGGTCGCATTTGCCCCCTGTCAGTCCGCCTCCACCGGTGCCACGCCCTCGAAGCCGAAGTAGGTCGCGGCGTTGTTGTAGCTGACGTCGCGGACGAGGCGGCCGACCAGGTCGAGGTCGCGTGGCAGGAGGCCGCGCTCGATCTCGGAGCCGAGCAGGTTGCACAGCAGGCGTCGGAAGTATTCGTGGCGGGCGTAGGAGAGGAACGAGCGCGAGTCGGTGAGCATGCCCACGAAGGGGCTCAGGAGGCTCATGTTCGAGATGGCCTCGATCTGGCGGAGCATGCCGTCGACCTGGTCGTTGAACCACCAGGCGCTGCCCACCTGGAGCTTGCCGAATGCGGGGCCGTCCTGGAAGTTGCCGATCATCGAGGCGAGCACCTCGTTGTGGCAGGGGTTGAGGCTGTAGACGAGGGTGCGGGTGAGGGTGCCCTCGTCGTCGAGGCGCCCGAGGAATGCCGAGGCGTCGCGGGCCACGTGGAGGTCGAGAATCGAGTCCCCGCCCACGTCGGGGCCGAGGGTGCGGAACAGGCGGCGGCTGTTGTTGCGGATCGCGGCGATGTGGAACTGCTGCGTCCAGTCCTTCTCGTGGTCGAGGACGGCGAACTCGTAGAGCATGGCGGACTTGAACTTGATCACCTCTCCGGGTGAGAGGGCGTTGCCGGCGCGGGCTTTGATGAAGATGGCTCGAAGCTCGGCCTCGGTGTAGGGTGCTGCGAAGAAGGTCTCGACGCCGTGGTCGGAGAGGCGGCAGCCGGTGGCGTGGAAGAAGTCGTGGCGGCGGCGGAGTGCGTCGCGGAAGCTCGCCAGGTCCTTGATATGCACGTCGGCGGCGGCGGCCAGCTTGTCCACGTAGGCGGGGAAGGCCTCGGGGTTCTCGACGGCCATGGCCTTGTCTGGCCGCCAGGCGGGGAGCACGTGGATGGGGAAGCTCTCGTCGGCGGCGATCGCCTGGTGGTGCTCCAGGGAGTCCACCGGGTCGTCGGTCGTGCAGATGAGCCGCACGTCCCACTGCTTCATGATGCCGCGGCACGAGAACTCGGGGCGTGCCAGGCAGGCGTTGCAGTGGTCCCAGATGCCCTCGGCGGTGTCGGGGCCGAAGAGTCGGTCGGAGATTCCGAAGGGCTTCTTGAGCTCGAGGTGGTTCCAGTGGTAGATGGGGTTGCGGAGGATGTGGGGGACGGTCTCGGCCCACTTGAGGAACTTCTCCCAGTCCGAGGCGTCGCCGGTGATGTACTTCTCGGGGACTCCTGCGGTGCGCATGAGGCGCCACTTGTAGTGGTCGCCGCCGAGCCAGATTTCGGTCATGTTGCGGAAGGAGTAGTCGTCGGCGACCTGCTGCGGCGGGATGTGGCAGTGGTAGTCGATGATCGGCATCGGCTCGGCATACGCGTGATAGAGCTCGCGCGCGGCGTCGCTCTCGAGCATGAAGTCGTCCGTGATGAACACGTCGGCCATGGTGTTTCCTTTCCGTTGGCTCACGCGGCGGGTCTGTCTCACGTGCAGGATCGTAGCGGAAACGGGCGGTCTGGGCAACCGCCAGAAGGCCCTTGCCTGTCCGCGCCCGACGGCCTACAATGGCGGCCACCCCTCAGGAGGCCCGCACGATGACGGACCGCGAGCGCTTCGTGGAGCATATGCTCGGCCGCCCGGTGGACCGCCCCCCCTTCTGGCTCTTCTGGAGCCCCTGGGGCCGGGCCTGGCAGCGCTGGGAACGTGAGGGCAAGCCGCCCGAAATCACCAACCACCGCTCGTTTCTCTCACCCGAAAGCCCGCCGTGCTGCGTGCCTGTGAACTACGGGCCGTGCCCGCCCTTCGAGCGCAAGGTCCTCGCCGAGGATGCCAACTACAGGACCCACGTGGACAACTGGGGCATCGTTCGCCGCGACTACAAGGGCGGCGAGTCGATGTGTGAGTTCGTCAAGTTCCCCATCGCCACCCGCGACGACTGGGAGCGCTACAAGGCCGACCGTCTCGACCCCCACCACCCCGACCGCCTGGCAGGCCCCTGGCGCGAGCGCTGCGCTCAGTGGATGGCCGCCGACGTGCCGATTCAGCTCGGGAGCTACCCCGACGTCGGGTTCTTCGGCAGCGTGCGATGGCTCCTCGGCGATGAGGAGTGCCTCCTCGCCTTCTACACCGCACCCGACCTCGTCCACGATATCATGAACCACATGGCCGACGTCTACCTGGCCGTCTTCGACGCCGTGCTCGCCCAGGGCGTGCGCGTGGACGTCATCCACATCTGGGAGGATATGTGCGGCCGCCAGGGACCGCTCATCTCGCCCGACCACTGGCGGCAGTTCATGGGGCCGTGCTACCGCCGCATCAAGGCCTTCGCCGAGGCCCACGACATCCCGCTCCTCTCGGTCGATACCGACGGCGACCCCACCCTCATCATCGAGCCCATGATGGAGGCGGGAGTCAACTACCTGTTCCCCAACGAAGTCGCCGCCGGCGTCGACGTGAATGTCTACCGCCAGCGCTTCCCCGGCCTCGCGCTGATGGGCGGCATCGACAAGCGCGCCCTGGCTCAAGACCCCGACGCCATCGACGCCGAGCTCGACCGCGTGTGGCCAGCCGTCCAGACGGGCCGCTACATCCCCGACCTCGACCATCTCGTCCCCGACGACGTCTCGTGGGACAACTACCGCTACTACGCCGAGCAACTCAAGAGACGCGTGACGGGTGAGTGACGTCCCCCCGTCCATCTGGAGCCCCCGATGCAACCAAACCGAGCGAAACGCCTCCTCAGCGAAGGCAAGACCATCGTCGGCGGATGGGTCTGCTCCTCCGACCCCGCGGTCACCGAGATGATGGCCGACACAGGCTTCGACTTCATCGTGGTCGACACGGAGCACAACCCCCAGACCCCGCTCACCGTCCGCGCCCATATGATGGCGCTCAAGGACAGGCCGGCCACCCCCATCTGCCGCGTGCTCTGGAACGACTTCGTGCGGGTCAAGCAGCTTCTCGACCTCGGCGCGGAGGGTCTGGTGTTTCCCTGGGTGAGCACCACT
>Ga0272442_10012097_pt1 | contig 10465 bp, 16 predicted proteins | sample SSMForm2O_FD_200262 | JGI IMG/M metagenome (GOLD analysis project Ga0272442, IMG submission 200262) | Marine sediment archaeal communities from Little Sippewissett salt marsh, Falmouth, MA, United States - SSM-Form-2O | ecosystem: Environmental > Aquatic > Marine > Wetlands > Sediment ... | reverse complement strand
AGCGCTACTAGCAATTGTTATTCCTCCATCGTTACAATTTGTAACTAAATTATGATGAATTATGTTGTAGTTTGAACCTACTGCACAGGTAATGCCTGCTCTACCATAGGAATGAATTATGTTATGTGAAATTGTATTGTACTTACTTTCTTGGTTCATAAAAATGCAAAACTGATCAATCTCCCTAATAATATTTTTAGTAATGATATTGTGACTATCTTCCTCCATATGAATACCACTCCACCCACCATTTTGAATGGTAAAATCACTGATATTAACCCAATTAGATTTTAAATAGACGATATTACCAGTTCCACTACCATCTATTATTGTTGAATTTCTATTTTCTCCGATTAAATCAATTGATTTTGTTATAACTAAATGTTCATAATATGGAGATAAATTACTATAAACAAAAACTGTATCTCCATAGGAGGAATTATCAATCGCATCTTGAATGTGACTATAGTTACCAGATCCACTACCACCAACATAAAGTGTGTTACCATCTGACGTAAAAGATGGTGATATAGTCCTCTCCTGTATCGATTTAGAGCTTGCTGTAACGGAAGCACCTAAGAGCATAATAATAACTAATATGGTAGCTAACCCTTTTTGTATCAGGACTATATTTCCCCCTTTGTATCAGTTTATTATTATTTCTATAAGACAACATCATATATAAATATTTTTTATCCAATCTTACAAAAACAACATAACCCTAGGAACAATAAGTACTGTTACCACAAAAGCAAGACTAAACATACAACCCCAGACAATACCATTCCAACGGATAACCTCAGCACCATCAAGCGGTCTAAACGGAAGCAGATTAAACGTAGCAAGAAGCGCGTTGACAAGACAAATAAAACCAATAATACGTGCAATATCCACTGTTTCAAAAAACACATAGATATACAAAGGATACGTAATCACCGCGATAATAATATTGGCAAGGGAACCTGCAGCAGCGATACGCCCCATCTCAAAATGACGAGCTTCACCTCGGAAAATAACAGCACCAGGAGCAGCAAAAACAAAACCAGAAAACATTGCTAAAAGCAAAGAAAAAACCAAACCCTTAGGAAACATCCTAAACTCAGACCACAAGCCAAAACGCTGCGCCATAAACTTATGCGAAAGCTCATGAACAAAAAACGCAGTACAAATACCCAGAAGCGAAAGAGGAAGAAACAAAATAATACTTTCAAAGTTAAACGAGTCATACAAAAAATAGTTTAAAACACTAGTTTTTGAAAGAGGAAACGCAAAAGCCACTGTTAAAACAATCACTGCTAAAACAAGCTGCAACACCTCAAGTCTACTGAATTTTCCAGGCCTGCCCATTTCAAGCTGACCTTTAGGAAAATACATGTACTCTCTGGGAGGAATATCTTTGAGTGATGCGTATTTTTTAATCTTCTCCGCCATAACCAAGCATTGAATAATAAAAACGTAGTTTATATGTTTGTAGCAAAAAAAAACTATTCAGCCAAACAATCCAATATTAATGATATACGGCAGCGCAATAAACGTTCCAATCATACTACCCACATTTGCCAACGCCACAACCAACAGAAGACGAATAACCTTATTTTTCCAAAACTCACCAAGGCTTTCAAGCGTGCTCAGCTGTTGAAAATCTTTCACAGTGGGAGTACGCATTTTAGCTTCAACAATACCTGCAAACCAACCAGCAGCAACCGCGGGATTCAATGACGTAAAAGGTGCTGCAATAAACGCTGCTCCAATGGAAAACGGATGACCCCGGGCAATAGCAGCTCCTGCAGCAGATAACAGGCCATTAATTAAAAACCAAGCCAGAAAAACATCTCTAATATCTGCCCAAGCCTCTGGTCCACGAGTAAGAAACATCCATACTAACAGACCAACAAACAAAACAGGTATAGCATATGCAACAACCTTCATAACAGATACACGTTTTTTTGGTACCTGCTCAAGTTCTTTTAAATCAACATCAATTTTCTTTTTCTGTAGATGTTTTTTAATACCCTGAAGATGACCAGCACCGACTACTGCTACCACTTTTCCTTCTTTGCTTGCCTCAAGAATTTTTTTAGAAATATATGTATCACGCTCATGAATCAATACATTTGCAACACTAGGAGCAATCTCTCCAAACTCCTCCATCATCGTAGAAATCACGTCTTGATCCATGATTTTTTTCAAATCTAAATCCTCAAGCTCGTCTTCATCTGCGCCAACAAGTGCTTTCATAAACTCCCAAGCAAGACGAAACTTTTCTCTAAAACCCATCTTCCGCCACGCACGTTTAAGCGTAATAGTTATATCGCGGTCTACCAATGCAACCTTAAGCTTTTGGTTTTCAGCTTCTTTTATCGCTGCAATCATCTCAGAACCAGGCTCAACACCATATTCTTTACCAAGACGCCGCTGAATAGATGATAAAAACGTTTGAGCAAGGATTAGATACGCTTTATTGGATTTAAGAAGCGAAGTAATAGGGGTGTTTTCCCATTTATCTTTCTCGGTTAACGCTTGAAAACGTCTCTTACACAACTCAACCGCAACAACATCAGGTTTGTATTCCTCAATGGTTTTTTTAACTTCTTTTACACTATCTTTAGAGATATGTGCTGTACCAACAAGAATGATGTTATCATTAATTTTTACCTGCATATGATGTCCTCAAAGTGAGACTCCTTTTACTATAAACAGTTAACAGGGTAATTGCATAAAAAATATTTATATTTCAGCTTCAAAGTCTTCAACGGTTGCTTTGAAATCCTCATCTTTTTTAAGTGTACCTTTTTCTTTAAGAAGCGTACGTGTAAGAAGCCAATAAATAAGTGCAAGAGCTCGACGACCTTTATTGTTAGTGGGAATTGCAAGATCAATGTATTTTGTTTCATTGTTGGTATCACATAAAGCAACCACGGGAATTCCTATGTTTTGTGCTTCATGAAGCGCTTGCATATCTGCCATAGGGTCTGTAAGCAATATCACTTCTGGCTCAAAGAAATCTTTAGAACTTGGATTGGTGAGTGTACCCGGTCGAAAACGCCCGTCTAAAAGACTGATTCCTGTGTGCTCTGCAAGCTGCTGAATAGGTTTCTGTCCGTATTGTCGAACTGATACAATAAGAATTTTTGCGGGATCATACTTGGATAAAAACTTTGCAGCGACTTTAATGCGGTCATCAGTTTTTTTCACATCAATAATATACAGTCCATCGTTTCGGACTTTGTAAATAAAATCTTTGATATCCGCCGTTTTTTGACGTGTACCAATATGTACACCTGATGTCATATAGGTTTCTTCAGAGGCAATCATTGGGTTTTCCTGTTTTTTTTCTTCTGTCATATATTTTTCCTCTACTTTAATCTAACAAGTTTTATCGTGTTCTTCTCACAGTTATAGGTATTGCATCCTCTTTAAATTCAAGCATAGCGATTTCAACAGGCTCAATGGTATCCTTTGGAATTTTAGCAAGTGTTGAAGGCGCACCCATTGAAATTTGTAGCGCACGAGCACCAATTATTCGTGCTTTTTCAAACCGTGTATAATTCAAATTATTCCTCCATCCATATGGATAGTGAGACCTCCAAATAACAGGACCATTTAAAAAGGTTGCTCCTGAAATTCTCTGTTTTTCTCTAAAGATGGTATTTTTTTGTTTTATTACCCCTGTTTTCTCGTTTTTTCACCGTACTTCATCTATTCCATCTTGAAAATCTGCGGTTCTATTTGAAAACTCTTCCAGGGCAAGCTGCATATCGAAGGTGATATCTCGTAGCAGCTCATCTATTCGTTTGTTTTTAAATTCTTTCATCCCATCGATATCTGAATATATTTTCCCAAGGAATCTATCCTCGGCTTTATGTATTTCAATATTATATAGGATTTCTTCCATGCATAATCCTCCTAACATAATAAATAAAATAGAAGTTATATAATAATCTTTTGGAAAATTTGGGTGTTTTATAACATTCTATTTATTAATGTGTTGATTTCTTTCCCCCGATACCCGAGCGCTCCACCGTTTGTAAAGGATCGTTTTATGCCTTCATAACCTTTTTTTGGCGGACTTAGTCTAAAAAGTGGTTTTACGTCAGGTATCTCTTTGTAAGTGAATTTATCATCAAGTATTGCCTGAGTTAGTTTTTGTACATTGTCAAAGGGGGTTGAAGATTTAACGTAATCATCAGTGAGTTCTTTATCTCCTATTAGTTTGCCTCGTGAAGTTATCATCTTTGTAAGTGTCTCTTTGTTGATTTCTCCCCATGTCACATAGTCTTTTACAACTTGTAGCATTCCTTTGTTCACCGGGTTTTCCTCTGCGATCATGCAATGGTTTGCCCGCGTTAAATTAAGTAGTTGTAGTGTGCGTTTTATATCTGGTTTTATATTAATTATTCCTCGTACTCGTACTACGGCATACGTCATTTCTTTTCATCCTCCTGCTTTTCTGGTTTTTCAGGTGAGACTTCCTCTTTTTTTGGTTCTACTTTTTCTTCAGGTTTTGTTGGTTTTTCATCGGTGGATTTTGTTTTGGTTTCTTCAGGTTTTTCTTTTGGTGTGGACTTTTCAGTTGGTGGTTCAGTTTTTGTATCTTTTTTTGTCTCTGTTGTTTTTGTTTCAGGTTTCAGCTCATCAGTTTTTGTTGGTGTTCTTTGTTCAGGTGGTACAGCAATGTCACCTGATATTATACCTAGTTTGTTTGTTTCACTTGTAGTAATTCTTGCCTCAGCGTTTTGTTCAAGTGCGTTAAATACTGCTTTTGCATAGTTGACAATTGTTTTAGTTTTTCCGCGTGTAAACGCCCAGCAATCGTTTACCCCTGCAAGCGCAAGTATTTTTTTTGCAACATCTCCTGTTGCAAGGCCTATTCCATGGGGTGCTGGTTTAAACGTAACTTGAACTGATCCTGATTTGCCGGTAACGGCAAAAGGAATTGTATGAGGTTTTTTACAGCCACATTCCCATGAGCCACAGCCACGTCGGATTTCAATTAGGTTCAGTTTTGCATTATCTATGGCTTTTTTAATACTTGATCCTACTTCTTTACCTTTAGCCTGCCCAAGTCCAATGTACCCATTTTTATTGCCAACAGCCACGGTTATTACGAATTTTATTCTTCGTCCACTGTCAGTCATTCGTTGAACCATGTTTACATCTATTACTTCGTCTTCTATATCTGGGACGAGTATATCCACGATTTCAGGTTCTCGTAGGGGTAGACCTGAGGAGAGCACCTCAGATATTGTTGATAGATCTCCAGTTTTTACCCTTGATCCCAGTTTGGTTTTAGGATTCCAACTCATCAAAAGTGGCTCAGCTTCTTCTTTTTGTCGTGGTCTTTTCCTTCTAGGGCCTCTACTTCTGCTTCCATTAGGCATTATTTGTCACCTATAATTTTACTTTTTATTGTGTTTATTTGCGGCAGTATATCTTTGTTGAGATGTTTGCCAGTAAGCCTATCCTCATTTGGAATTTTTTCTTTATCATGAGGACATGTAATTCCTGTGTCAATTACTCCTTTTAACGCAGCAAAAACTTTTGCACCAGTAGTTGGTACATTTCGTCCGATGTCCAGTATGCTTTCTTCTATTCCTTTGTCCTTTGCTCTTTTTGCAGCAAGCATCCCTGTGAGATATGCTGCAGGCGTAGTTGATGTGGCATATTTCCAATTGTATTTTGTAACAAGCTCGTTTGATGTTGCAGAAGCAATTACTTTATCACCTGTTTCATGATAATCAATAAATTGTACTCGTATGTTTTTCAAAGAATTTCTTACCACAAGACGAATCTTCCGTGATCTCAGCAGTCGAAGACGTTTTCTATAATCGGTTCTCCCTTCTCGCTGCCTACGGGGTTTGATATGGTATCGTGGACCCTGACTCATTGTTTTTCCTCCTTAATGATTTTATCAGAGATTAAATGGGTTTTAAGATGATGTTTGCTTCTAAACTCGCCACCTTTTGCCTTGCGGTAGTATTTTCGGTACGCGGTTTTATCGATTTTTTTGTCATCACGAAGCTGGCGAAGATATTTTCTGATAGGTCGTATTGTCCGAATCCAACGTTGTTTTCTTGGCAGACGCGCGTATTTTGCACCTTTACGAGAGCCATGTCCACGTCGTCGACCTTTTTCTTTTTGTTTTCTAAAAAACCGTTTACGGCCACTAGAGATCCCTTTGATCTGCCTGCTTTTTATGGCACCGCCGTTTATTAAAAGTTTTATATCTCTTCTAGTAACTGCTTTTGCAATTTCATCTGTTCTATCAGCGTCCATCCAAACCCGGTTTTCACCGCATTTAAGAATTGTTGAAGCCATTCGTCTTTGATTACGTAAATCAGTCATACCATCAAACCTCACACATTCAAAATCCTGATATCCAGCTCATCTGCTTTTTTTGATATCTCAAGTCGTTTTTTCGTTCCTACAGCACCATTGATGCGCACAGCCTGTTTTTTCGGATCCACTGATTCAAGTTCTGCAACGTTAGAAATCATTACTTCTTCAAAACCAGAGGGATGCAGTCCTCGCACGTCTTTAGGGCCTCTAAAACCAACGCGGACTTTACTAGGACGATATTTATAGTTTCTTCGCATTTTAGAGCTAATTCCATCGGGCCGTCTCCAGTTTTTTGGTATGCGTTTGTATCTAAACCATTCTTCTCGTAGAAACTGGGGCGTTCGATTTTTTATTTCTTTTCGAAGCGCAAGTCGTTCTTTTTGTTTTTTATCAAGCTTTGGTTTGATTTTAACTTTATACCCTTTTTCTTCGTCTTCTACAACCACAAGTTCTTCTTTGGATTCCTCTTTTGTTTCTTTTTCTACTGGTTCTTTTGTTTTAGGCTCTGGTTTTTTTGCAGGTTTTTTTTCTTCTATTGTTTTTTCAGCTATTTTTGGTTTAGCCACTGGTTTTTTCTGTGTTTTCGGCTTTGTTTTTCCTGTAGCTTTAAATTGAGCTAGTAACTCTTTTGCGTTTGTATCAGTGATTCCATCAATTTTTGTTAAATCTGATATTTTTGCGGATTTAAGTTTTTCAAGTGAGGTAAAACCTGATTTGTAAAGAAGCTCAGCTTTTGCAGGACCTACACCTTTTAGTTTAGTAAACTCTTTTATTACATCTGCTTTTGCCATATGTTTTATCCTCCTTTACTAATCATGTAAACTCCATCTTGAAACACCCGGATATCCCGATGTTTCACTTTAGTTGCCCGCTCAATGTTTGCAACGGTTTGTCCTACTAGCTCTTTGTTAATGCCGGATACCGTCACGTTTTCTCCATCAACGGTGACGTCGACTCCTTCAAGTATTACTGCTTTTCTTGGTGATCGCTCCCCAAGAAAATTTTGGATAACAAACCTTTGCCCTTCAACAGATGTTTTTATTGGAAAATGAGAAAACACGGTTTTCATTTTATATTCATATCCCTCAGATACGCCTTTAATCATATTTTTAATATGAGCTGTAAACGTTCCAATGAATGCTTTTTCCCTTCTTTTTGGAGAGTTAACACAGGTTATCTCAACATTTTCTTTTTCAACTTTCATGTTTACTTTAGGATGAACAAGTTGTCTAGTAAGAGTCCCTTTTTCTCCTGTAACTGTTACGTTTCCATCAGTAATAGTAATAGTTACGTTTTCAGGGATTGCAACTTCTTTTTTGATACCAGTTTTTTTTTCCATTGACCTTCACCTAAAACTCCTTAGTAAATATATGCGAGAAGTTTACCTCCTACTCCTTGTTTTCGCGCTTCATCCTGAGAGACAATACCTTTTGTCGTAGTGATAACAAGTAACCCAAAATCTCGTGCTGGTAAATACCGTGATTCCCATTTATCAAGATCATCTCTTCTAATGGGATACCTTGGTTTGATGACACCACAGTTGTTGATATTACCAATTAAATCTACTTTGAAAACACCTGCTTTTTTATCATCAACAAACTCGAAATTCCCAATGTATCCTTTATCTTTTAAAAGGGTAAGAACGCCGCCAATTAATTTTGAGGACGGTTGAATTTCACAGGATCCTTTACCTCTAATTTCAGCGTTTTTCATAAGCGAAAGTGCATTTGCTAGTGGATCATTTAACATAGTCTTTTACCTCTTTAGTAGTATTTTTTAAATCCAATTTCCTCTGCTTTTTCACGGAAGCATTGCCTGCAGAGATGAAGACTGTATTTTCGGATTATCCCTCTTTTTCTGCCACATTGTTCGCATCCTTTTTGTCTACCGTATTTCTTTTCTTTTTGTTTTATTCTCATGCTACAACCTCCACGTTAAACGTTTGTTTAATAAATTCCATGGTTTCATCACGGGTAACCAGGTGACGTCGTGGGATGTGTCCCTGATTTATTCTTCTGTGTTTAACCCGAAAGCCAGGTTTTTCCATTGTAACACATACATCCATACCAAAAATCCCTATGTTTGGATCATATTTTTGATCTTTGAATAACGTATGATCAGGTATTCCAAAAGAAAAATTTCCTTGATCATCAAACGAGTAATCTGAAATTTTATTATTTCTTGTTTTAAGCGCTTCAACTAAAAAACTGTGTGCGGTGCCACTTCTAAGGGTTACTTTACAACCAATTGGCATACGCTCTCGTAGCCCCCAGTCTTTGTTTGTTGTCTTTGAAAGTGTCTGAATTGATTTTTGACCTGTGATATTTTTCAGGACAAGCTCTGCTTTGCTGAGACGTTCCCCAGCTTCACCAACTCCAATGTTTACTGTAATCTTTGAAATATGTGGTTTTTGCAACGGGTTTTCTTTGGTTACTTTGGGTTTTGATTTTGCAGTTTTTTTCGCCGTCATGTCATTTTCACCTCAGGTAGGGTTATCACTGGTTTGTTTTTACCTATTGGAAATACGTATTCGGCAATGGTTTGAAATTCTTCGTCACCTTTCATTTTGACCAAGTTTGGTTTGGAAGATGGGACGATTTGTACCTCTTGAATATTTGCTGTTTGTCCACTATGAGATCCTCCGATAACCATGGAAATATTTCCTTTGTCAAAAGAATAAACATCACTGATTTTTTTGTCTTTAAAAGTTATTTTCAGTACATCCCTTGTTTTATAGTCATCTTTTTTAACCAGTGTATTTTTTCCGTCGTGTAGGTTTAGTTGCGTTTGTTTTCCTTTAAGCGTTGTTTTGTTTTCCACGCGACAGAGTTTCCAATCAGCATCTTTTTGTGCAATTGCAACTAGCGTTAGTTTCCCTCTTCTATCAAAAAGAATTCTGAAATATTGTTTTGTCTTTGGAATAGCAATAACATCCATAAATCCACAGGGGAATTTATGGTTTTTCTGTTTGGCTCCATCAATAAGTATATCTCCATTTGAAATTATTGTTTTTGCTTCTTTGTAGGTGTCACAGAGACCTAGATAATCTCGTGCAACAAGCCCTAGTGGTATCGATTTTTCTAGTGGATGAGGGCCTGGTGATGCTCTCATTGTCCACGTATATTCTTTCCTATGTAGTTTTAATGTTTTTGGAGCTGCTAGTCTTTTGAGATGTTTGCTCATTTTTTAGCCTCCTTACTTTTTGCTGTGGTTTTAGCAGGTGGTTTTTTTGCTGTTGTTTTCTTTTTAGCTGGTGTTTTTGTTTTTGGTTTAGCCGCTGGTTTTTTCTGTGGTATTGGCTCGTTAGATTTCTTTGTTTCTTTTTTTTCTGGTGGTTTTTCTGCTTTCGGCTCTTTTGGTTTTGTTTCTTTGGGTTTTACTTCTTTTTTTTCTGATGGCTCTGGTTCTAATGGTTCTTCTTCAAGTTTTGCTGCTTCTGCTTCTTCTTTGGCTTTTTGTTCTTCGATTTTACGTTGTTCATCAAGTTCTTTTAACTGCAGTTCTGCTTCTTTTTCAATGTCTTTTTGTACTTCTGCTGAAAGTCCACGTTCTAGTTTTTTCCTTCGCCATTTATCAGTTAAATTAAGTTTAGTAATTAGTACATTGCTTGGATGAATTGGTCGTGCGATTTTTTTCCCATCTGCTTTTATCATGGTTAAACCTTCGACTTCAAGATACCGTTTTTTTAGGTTTACCTTTGCTACTTTATCTTCATGTCCTTTGTAGCTTCCTCTCATTACTTTTACTGTGTCTCCTTTTGATACAGAAACGCTTCGTTTATCATATTTTAATAGAAGATTTTCTGTTAAATGAGAAGCCATCCATTTTCTTTTTTTATGAAGTGGAGCATTGAAAAGTTCTTTTCTTTGTTTACCTGGGTTTATTGATTTCATTTGATTCATCCTCATACAATAATTGATGCAGTTGCTGCAATCCGTGGCCATCGTTCCGCGGCTTCTAGAGCAACTGGTCCTTTAATCATAGATCCTTTTGGCTCACCTGTGTCTGTCACAATTACAGCAGCGTTATCTTCAAATTGTACCATTGTTCCATCAGGGCGTCTAAACGGTCGTCTCTGACGAACAATTACTGCTTTGAGCATCTGTCTTTTCATGTCAGAAGCACC
>Ga0272442_10012095_pt1 | contig 10465 bp, 8 predicted proteins | sample SSMForm2O_FD_200262 | JGI IMG/M metagenome (GOLD analysis project Ga0272442, IMG submission 200262) | Marine sediment archaeal communities from Little Sippewissett salt marsh, Falmouth, MA, United States - SSM-Form-2O | ecosystem: Environmental > Aquatic > Marine > Wetlands > Sediment ... | reverse complement strand
CGCTGCCGAACCTGTTCCGCGACGTGCTGGGGGAGTACGCGGCGGAGAGCGCACTCACGCCCGTCTACAAGACTCTGCTGGCCCACGGGCGGGGAGCAGCGGCCCGCCGTCTGCTCGGCCTGGTGATGCGGGCGGTGGCGGTGCTGGGCACGCTGCTGGTGGTGCTGGGCATCGTGCTCGCCCCGTGGCTCGTGGTCGCGCTGGTTCCCGGGTTCACGGCGAAGCACCCGGAACTGGTGGGGCAGGCTGCAGACCTGGCTCGGTGGATGATGCCGTTCCTGGTGATCATCGCGGTGGCCGCTGTGTTTGGGAGCGTGCTGCTGGCGGAGCGGCGGTTCCTGCGATACGCTCTGGCACCGGCGGGCCTGAGCATCGGTGTGATCGCCGCGGTCGCCCTGTTCAAGGGGCGCCTGGGGGCCAAGAGCCTGGCAGTGGGCTTTGTGGCGGGGGGGCTGCTCCAGATGCTCCTGTGCGCCTTGCCCTACGCGAGCCGCCGGCGCCGCGGGGTGCCAGCGGACTCCGAGGCCGAGGGGCAGGCGCGCGGCGCGCTGCGGAAGGTGGGCCGCTCGGCGATGCCAGTGGCGCTCGCCGGCGTGCTCAGCAAGGTCAACGTGGTGGTAGACCGTGTGCTGGCCTCGTGGTTCTGCGGGCTGGGGCGGATCTCCGCTCTCTATGGCGCCGCCCGCCTGCTCCAACTCCCGTTCGCTATCCTGGGGCTGGCCGTGGGCCGCGCGGCGCTGCCGCTGCTCGTCGAGGAAGCCAGGTCGGACGACGCCCAGGCGTTCCCGGCAGCCGTCGTGCGCGCACTGCGACTGAGCGTGTTCCTCATGCTCCCGGCCACGCTGGGGCTGCTCCTCCTGGCGCGGCCCTTCGTGCGACTGATGTTCGAGCGCGGCGCCTTCACTGCCGAGCATACCGGCTGGGCGGCAGTGGCACTCGTCTTCTACTCGATCGGACTCGTGGGCATGGGGGCGCGCTCCGTGCTCTCGCGCGCCTTCTATGTGCTGCTGGACACGCGGACCCCGGTCGCCGTGTCCTCCGCGACCGTGGCGTGTAATGTGGTCCTCAGCGTGTTCCTGGTCACCACGCCCCTAGGCCACGGGGGCCTGGCACTGGCCACCGCCGCGGCCTCGTGGCTCCAGGGCACACTCTTGCTGGCACTCCTGAGTCGCCTGCTGGCGCGTCAGGGGCGGCACATCAGGCTCCGTCCGCTGTGGGCCGGGCTGTGCCGTATGCTCGTCTGTGGGGCGGCGATGGGCGGATGCACCTGGGCGCTCGTGTGGGCGATGGGCGACCCCGGCGCCGGCGGGGGACTCTGGGGACGCATCGCCGCGGTCGTCGCACCCGGCGGCGCTGGGCTCGCCGCATACTTCGCCGCGGCCGCGCTGCTGCGATGCGAGGAACTCCGTGAACTCTGGCGGCTTGGGCACCGGCACACGCACGGCCAGTCTCCCGGCAGCGCCACGGGGGGTTGACAGGGTGCACATGCGCGTCTAGACTCCGGGTACGACTCGAGGAACGGTTGGCATGCGTGAGCTCGAAGCAAAGCTGGTCGTGCCCGACGCGTCGGCGTTTGAGAAGCTGGCGGCCGCCGACCGACTCGGCACGTTTGCCGTGCGGCCCGGGCACTGGCGGCTTCAGCAGGATACCTACCTGGACACCGAGGGGATGCGGCTGCGCGATGCAGGCTACGCGTGCCGCCTGCGCCACACCGGCCACAGGGCGTTCGCCCAGCTCAAGGGCTTGGGGAGGGTGGTCGGCGGTGTGCACGACCGCGAGGAGATCGAGCACGAGCTCGACAATCCGTCCATCGGTGCGCTCTTGCGGCTTCGCGAACCTCCCGGCCGGCTGGTGCGGCGCGTGGTCGGCGACGAGCGGATCGTGGTCCTGTTCACCGTGGTCACGCAACGCCGGGTGTCGCTCGTGGCGGACGGGACTCACGAGTGCTTCGAGCTGGCGCTCGACCGGGCGCGCTTCTTCGGGCCGCGGGGCGAACGCGAGTTCCTCGAGCTCGAGCTCGAGTCGCTCGACGGCGATCGCGAGCGGCTCGAGCAGGTGGCCGATGGCCTGCGGCAGCGCTACGGCCTCGCGGCCTCCGAGCTCTCGAAGTTCGAGCGCGGCCTGCACTGGGTGGGTGTGGAGGCGGGCTGAGCCGTCCTTCTCACCAGGTCTGGAGAGGAACGGGGGCTGCCCCCCTACTTCTTGGCCTTCTCCGCGACCTTCATGAGCGTGTTGATGGCGGCTCCCTTGATGATCTGCTGGGAGCCGTTGGGCCAGCGGACCGTCACGTCCACCGTGCCCTTGTGGCTGCCGAGCCCGAAGTGGGCGATGGGCGAGCTCTGCGACGAGGAGCCCGAGCCGGCGGTCACCTCGCGAGTCAGGCGGAGCGCACCAGCCGCCACCGTCACGCGCGAGCCGATGCCCAGGCGGTTGTTGGTCTTGCCCGCGAGCTGCACGCGGAGCCACGAGGTGCCCGTGGCCTGGTTCTCAAACAGGCGGATGCCCGTGGCACTGCCGAGCGCCAGGTCGAGGTCGCCATCGTTGTCCTTGTCGAACCACGCCTGCCCCCAGGTGTTGAAGGCGATCGCGTTGGCGCGCCAGGTGGCCGGCTGGAACTTGTTGTCGCCCACGTTCTGGTACATGGCCGTGGGCCGCTCCTTGTAGATGGCGCTGAAGTAGAGGTCGAGGTCGCTGTCGTTATCGAAGTCGCACAGGCTGGTATCGGCGGTCATCTCCTCGAAGCGGATGCCTGCGGAGTCCACGATGTCGTCGAAGCGCCAGCGTTCCGCCTCGCCGCGGTTCACGTAGAGGGCCGTCGTGTCGGCGAAGCTGAGGAAGCGGATGAGGCTGAGGTTGCTGACCACGAGATCGAGGTCGCCGTCGTTATCGATGTCGCCCCACGCACAGCCGATGCTGTGGCCGAAGGCGTGGGCGAAGCGGCCGAGGCCCTTGGTGCCCTGCACGCCGAGCGCCTGTGCCTCGTCGGCGAATCGCCCGTCGCCCTTGTTGATCCATAGCTGGTTGGGGTGGAGGCGGTAGTTGGCCACGTAGAGGTCGGGGCGGCCGTCGTTGTTCATGTCGCCCCAGGCGGCGCCGCGCGCGCAGAATTTCGGGCCGGCCAGACCGGCGAACTGCGTGACGTCCACGAACCTGCCCTTGCCCGTGTTGTGGAACAGGAAGTCGGGCTGCCCGCCGGCCGGGCGGCGAGGGTGCTCGAAGCAGCCGATGAAGATGTCCACGTACCCGTCGCCATCGTAGTCGGTTGCCGCCAGGGCCTCGGGCGAGCCGGGGAAGGCGTAGAGCATCCCCGCCTCCTTCGTCACGTCCTCGAACGTGCCCCTGCCGGTGTTGCGCCAGAGGCGGCAGTTGGGGAACGAGGCGCACAGGAGGTCGAGGAACCCGTCGTTGTCGTAGTCGAGCCACAGCGAGGCGAGGCATCCCTTGGGGTTCACCCCGGCTTTCCTGGTGACGTCGGTGAAGGACTTGCCGCCGTTGTTCTTGAGGATCCTGCCGCACACCGAGAGGTCTTCGAAGCCGTCGTCGTCGAAGTCGCCCACGGCGATGCGAGGGCCTGGGATGTCCGTGAGGCCCGCCGTCTGCGTGGCGTCGGTGAAGGTGACCTTGGGGTTGACCTCGGCGGCGACGAAGCGGTTCTTCTCGGGGCTGGTGACATTGGCGGCGTGGTAGGTGTAGGCCAGGAAGTCCTCCGGGATCGTGGCCTCCGCGTCGCGGAGCTTGAGCAGATAGGCGTCCTGCTGAGGGTTGCCCGTGGCGCGTGGGCGGCGCTTCTTGAGCGTGTCGATCGCCTGCTCGAAGTAGCTCGCCGCCAGCGGCAGATTCACATTGTAGTCCAGGTAGGCTCGCGCCGCCACGAAGTAGGTCTCGCCCGAGACCGGCTTGTTGGCGAAGTAGCGGGCCTTCACGATGTCGTGCGCCCGCTGCTCGTTCGTCTTCGCGTAGATGGCCATCAGGTGCGCGTCCACGCGTCGCTCGATCGTCACGGGCAGGCCGCGGATCGTCTCGCGGAAGTGGATGAGCAGGTTGCCCCGCTCGGTCAGGTCCTCTGTCTGGAGAATGCCCGTGAGCACCACGTTCAGCGTGTCCTTGCTGTCCTTTGAGCGGTAGATGCTCACCCCGAGGCTCTGGAGCTTGCGGATGAAGTCGATTGCAGGCTTGAAGCGGCCCTGGAGGGCATGGATGCGGGCGAGGAAGTGGTTGGCCGCTTCATTGTCCGCATCGAGCTTGATGACCTCCGCGAACCGGGTCTGGGCCTCCGTGAGCTTGCGTTTCTCGTAGAGCACCTTGCCCTCTCGGAGCAGGTCCTCGACCACGTTCTCGTCCACGAACGCCCCGGCTCCCTGTGCCGTGGCGACGCAGGCGAAGACCCACAGGACCGCCGCCAGTGCCCATTTGGACGGAGTGAACATAAGGGGTTGCTCCTTCGAGGCTTGGGGCGCACAGTACCTGCATGCAAGGCACGGAACTGCAAAAGTATACTGCGCCTTCGGATTGCGGTCAAGCTTCCCTCCCATTTCGGATCTGACCCGCGACATGGGAGGGGGCCTCCCAGGCGCCCAGCCCAAATGCAAGCAGTGCCAGGACTTCTCGCCGTAAGTCCTGGCACTGGCTGATGGAGGCGGCACCGGGATTCGAACCCGGGATAAGGGATTTGCAATCCCTCGCCTTAGGCCACTTGGCTATGCCGCCACCTGAGAATGGGAGGGCGCCCGACTGGCGGTTACAGGAATGGGCTCGTCTCGCCTCAGTCCTGTGCGTTGTGCCCGATCTGCTTGTCCGACGCGGACTCGCTGGGGGCTTCGATCGAGCGGTCGATGTCGTCGCCGGTGTCGCGAAGTCCCTTCTTGAACTCCACAATGCCCTTGCCGAGGGACCGCATGACGCTGGGCAGCCTCGGCCCGAAGACCAGGAGGGCAATGATGCCGATGACCACGAGCTCCATGGGCCCGAGGTTCAGAAAGGCTACGGGGAAGAGGCTCAACATGACCGTTTTGCACCTCAACTGGGCGTTTCCTGTGGGGTCTGTATGCACCGCGTACTATAGCATTCGGGGGCAGAGAAAGTCAAGTGGTTTCTGTTCCTCGGCCCCCGCGAGGGGCGTCTGTCACGGGGTGGCTAGAAGTCGTCGTCGGGTCCGGCGCCGCCGGGCTGCCCCGCTTTTTTCTGCTGTTCCATGAGCATGCGGACGCGTGTGGTGAGTGCGAGGATGGGCTGGTGGGGGATGCGGGTGGCGAAGTCGATCTGGCGGTTGCCGAACTGGACGTAGCCGGTGATAGGCTCCTCGATGGGGTCGGCTTTGAAGATGCCGCCGGTCAGGAGGGCTATGCCGGGCTGCTGCTTGGCCACCTGCTCGATGGCCTTGGCGAGCATGCTGTTGAAGAGGACGTGGTAGACGACGTTGGCCTCCTTGGGGGCCGCGGCCAGTGCGGTCTTGTACTGCGTGCTGGTGGCGAGGCTGGCTCCGCCGGCCCCCTTGATGCGGTCGATCGCGGCGTTGAGCAGGTCGCCCGTGGCGTTGTTGCTCGCGGCGATGCCGACCTCGCCGATGGCCGCGATCTCGGTGACCTGCGGGACGGGCTGCCCCATCATCGGGTTCGGCTCGGCCCCGGGCGCCTGTGCGACCGTGACCGTGAGTTGGTCAATGGGCGTGCCATTGTGCTCGCGGGCGTTCGCCTTGTAGTCGACGTTCATCTGCATGCCAGCGGCCTGCATCAGGGCGCCGAGGCCGCTCTTGGCGAGCCACTCCACCGCGTCCTTCGACGCCGCGCGGAACTTCTCGGTGTCGCCGATGCGGACCACCTGGATGGTCTGCATGCCCTGATGTGTTGCGCCTCCTGCAACGCCGCCAGCGAACTCGCCCGTCTGTGTGTTGCCGAACATAAGGCTACGGACCTGCTCCTTGTCGTCCGGCGACATCTCGAGTGGGGTGCCGACGGCTTCGAGCACGCTATCGACCAGGGGCTTGGTCTTCGCAATGTCGAGTTTGCCGGCCACGCCGACCACGAGGTCGGCGGGCAGGTACTTCACCAGGTCGGTGCCCTCCTTGGGCTGCCCGGCGAAGAAGGTGCCCAGCGCGGTGTCCTGCTCGGCGTAGACGCGGCCAGCGATCTGCACGTTGTCGTCGTTGAGCTGGAGCATGAGCGTGGTGCGTCGCACCTGCTTGCCGCTGAGGTCGACGAGCGGCCCCCAGATCTTCATGACCTTGCCGATGATGGCCATGGGGCCGCCGACCTGGAGTTGGGCGGTGCTCTCCTCCATGTCCTTGATGCCCTGGTCAATGTCGGCCCGATACTCCTCGATGGCGCGTGCGACGTAGAATGTGGCGTAGAGGTCGGAGGCGCCGCCGAAGGCGGGGAACTTGGTGTAGAGTGCCAGGCGCTTCGGCGTGATGGCCGCGAGGGCGTCCTTCTCCTGGGCCAGGACGACGAAGTTGTCGCGCACGTCGATCTGGAAGGGTGGGGGAACGCCGTCGGGAAGTTGGATGTTGAGCTTGGCGGCATCGCCCACCGTGGCGACCACTACGGGCACGGGCTCCTTCTTGCCGAAGGCTTTCCCCCCGAAGAGGACGACCGTGGCCGGCTGGGTGAAGTCGATGCCTGCCAGGGGCGGCTGCATCAACTGCTGGCCCACGCCGCCCATGACCATGGCGCCGGCGCCCGGTGCGAACTTCTCGGCAAGCTTCGCCGCCTTGTCGACCAGCATCCGCACGTTGGCGGCGCTCACGCGGCCCAGCACAACGGGCTCGCCGGCCCGTGCGACCGTGGACGCGAGGACCAGAACACCGAGGAGGCCGGCGAGGGCTCTCCTCCCCACATGCTGCCTGCTTGCCATCTCGTTGCTCTCCCAATCAAGTGCTTGTGAGACCGAACGGCCCTTCCCTGGACATGCATTATAGGCGACGACGCACGCGGATTCAAACGGGGTGCCCGCTGGCACGCCCTGCCTGGGGCGCTCAGATGCCGAAGCTCACGCCGAGAGCCTTGCCGGCTCGGACAAGCGGGTGGTTCCGCGGCACAAGCTTGAGCTTGGCCACCGCACGGCTGATGGGGACGGACTTGATGGCGTCGCCTTTGAGGCAGACCATCCGCCCGAACCGTCCTCTGGCAACGAGCTCGGCGGCCTGGTGGCCGAAGCGGGTGGCCAGGGCGCGATCGTAGGCCGTGGGGGTGCCGCCGCGCTGGAGATGCCCCAGAATGGTGTAGCGGGTCTCGAGGCCGCAGGTGTCCTCGATGTCGCGCGCCAGCTTGGCCCCGACGCCGCCTAGGCGAACGGGGTCGTGGCTCTCGGCCACGGTGCGCTCGACGACCATCTTGCCCTTCCTGGGGTGTGCCCCCTCAGCAACCACAATGATGCTGAATCGCCTTCCCGTGCGGCTCCGCTCCTTGATGGGGGCCACCACCTTCGCCAGGTCGTAGGGCATCTCGGGGATGAGAATCACGTCGCCGCCCCCCGCGATGCCGGCGTGCAGTGCGATCCAGCCCGCGTAGCGGCCCATCGTCTCCACAATCATCACCCGGTGGTGCGACATCGCGGTCGAGTGGATGCGATCCACCGCATCGGTCACACACGCCACAGCCGTGTCGAAGCCAAACGTCACGTCCGTCTCCGGCAGATCGTTGTCGATCGTCTTGGGCACACCGACGACGGGGAGGCCGATCTGGCCGAGCTTGTGCGCGATGTTCATCGTCCCGTCGCCGCCGATCATCACCACCGCGTCGAGCTTCCATTTCCTGGCGTTGGCAAGCACCGTGCCCGACATGTCGCGGAACGTCTTCTTCCCGCCGCGCTCGACGGGGTAGTGGAAGGGGTTGTGCTTGTTGGACGTGCCGAGGATCGTTCCCCCGAGGGTGAGGATGCCCGAGACATCGGCATAGGAGAGCAGGTAGCCCTCGCCCTCCACGAAGCCCCGGAAGGCATCGCGGATGCCGAAGACCTCGGCACCATGGAGGTTCATCACCGTCTTGCTCACGGCGCGGATGACGGCGTTCAGACCGGGGCAGTCGCCGCCGCCGGTGAGGATACCGATCCGTCGGATCGGGGGCTTGTGCTTGGCCACGCGTGCACTCCTTCCACCAGGATTTCGGAAGCGGGGTCGGGCAAGAGGGGATCGCTCAGGCGGGGTCCGGCGATGCGGGCCCCGCGCGGCGGCAGCATTATGGCAGCGGCAGGGGCGCCAGTCAAGCGAAATCATCGCGGCCGGTGGATTGCCACCACCCACCCCATCGAGCGCACCATCGCCAGCTCACAAGCTGGTGCATCTACTGACCCGACGGGAGGCATACCCCAAACGAATTGCACACTCCTCTTGACGCCATCACCACCACATGGATGTTTGCAAATGGCCGGCGAAAGCGTATAATGGCGTCAGGAATGGACCGCGGGGTGTAGCTCAGCTTGGCTAGAGCGCAGCGTTCGGGACGCTGAGGTCGCTGGTTCAAATCCAGTCACCCCGACCATTCACCCAGAGTAGCCCTTCGACGAGATGGTCGAGGGGCTACCTTCATGTAGTCACAAGGCTTGCGTCGCCCGCGACCGGCATCCTTGCCCTTGCGGGCGCGGGTTGCTACACTCGTGAGCCGAGGCTCATGCGTGGCAGTGGTCGATGGTTCATCATGGCGGCCGAAGGGGTGCTCAGGATTGGCCCGGTGATCCAGGACGTGCTCAAGATCGACGAGGCCATCGGCGTTTACGACGTTCTGCGCGACGAGCCGGGCAGTCTGTTCGGCGTGGTGTTCGACTGGACTTGATGAGGCCCCACGCGGGGCCGCAGGCAGGTGAGGTATGGTCCACGATCCGTCGATCGACATCACGTATCCGTGTACGTGGGGCTACACGGTGATCGGGCCGTGCGAGGCGTCGCTGCACGAGGCTATCGCCGCCATCGCGGGCGAGGCGGAGCACTCGGTCGAGCGGGGGAACACGAGCCGGTCGGGGCGATACGTCTCGCTTCGCCTGAGCGTCGTGGTGACGAGCAACCGCCAGCGCCAGGGCATCCACCGTGCGCTGGGCCGCCACCCCGAGGTGCGGATGGTGCTATAGGGCGAGGATCGCGCGCCGCGAGCTCACGCGAAATCTTCCAGGGAGAAGTCCGCGAGGTCGGGCAGGATGGCGTCGGCCTCCGCGAGGTCTTGCGGGGGGGCTTTGGGCCGCTGGAGGGCGACTACGCGCATGCCCGCCGCCTTCGCCGCGAGCACGCCCGCCCGCGAATCCTCGAAGACCAGACACGCCGACGGCGGCAGGCCCAGCCTCTCGGCCGCGAGGAGGAACGGGTCGGGAGCCGGCTTGCCGCGCGGGCTGTCCTCTGTGGCGATGACGAGCTCGATGCCGTCTGCGAACCCGCCAAGCTCCATCGCCTCGTCGATCAGGCGCCGCGATGAGCCCGAGACGATGGCCACCCGATGTGTCGCCGCCAACTCCTTGAGCAGTGCGATGGAGGAGGGGATCCGCACGTCCACCTGGCCGCGGAGCCGGTCGAACTCCTCGCGCATCATCCCCTCCATCTCCTCGATGCTCGCGAACGCCTCGGGATACACGCGCTCGATGTCGTCGCGGATGTCCCGCCACGCCCGCCCGTAGACCAGCTCGAGTGATGCCTCGTGGGACATGGGGTGCCCCACCTGGCGCATCACGTTCTCCATGGTGTTCACCCACAGGCGCTCGGTGTCGAGCAGCGTGCCGTCGAGGTCGAAGAGGAAAGCCTGGATGATGGTCGCACTCCTGCCTGGCTGTCGCGGCGAGCGAGACCGGCTCAGCCCCGGTCTCCGGAGGGCAGATGATACCAGGTCCGCCGCGATGGGTTCAATCAGCGGCACGGTATCGCGCACAACCGGCTCTTGCGTGCAGCCGCCCGTTCGCATAAGCTGTTCGCTCTTCCACAGGCCGTCCGAGCACACTATCGAGGATACTGCAATGGCACCCGTGACGTTGATCATCGTCGGCGCAGGCTCCCGCGGAAGCACGTATGCGACCTACGCGGCCAGCCACCCGGACAGGGCGAAGGTGGTGGGCGTGGCGGAGCCACGCGACCACTATCGCGACCGGATGGCCGAGAAACACGCCATCTCGCCCGAGGATGTCTTCACGGACTGGAAGGACATCGCGGAGCGCGAGCGGTTTGCCGATGCCGCCGTCGTCGCCACCCAGGACGATATGCACGCCGGCCCCGCCATCGCCCTGGCCCGCAAGGGTTACCACATCCTCCTCGAGAAGCCCATGGCACCCACCGCCGAGGACTGCCGCCGCATCGTGGCCGCCATCCTCGAGAACCGAGTGATCTTCGCCGTAGGCCACGTGATGCGCTACACCCGCTACACCCAGGCGCTCAAGGGTGTGCTCGATTCAGGAGCCATCGGCGACATCGTGAGTCTCCAGCACCTCGAGCCCGTGGGCTACTGGCACCAGGCCCACTCCTTCGTGCGGGGGAACTGGCGGAACGAGGGGCTCTCCT
>Ga0272442_10012092_pt1 | contig 10466 bp, 9 predicted proteins | sample SSMForm2O_FD_200262 | JGI IMG/M metagenome (GOLD analysis project Ga0272442, IMG submission 200262) | Marine sediment archaeal communities from Little Sippewissett salt marsh, Falmouth, MA, United States - SSM-Form-2O | ecosystem: Environmental > Aquatic > Marine > Wetlands > Sediment ... | reverse complement strand
CCTCACTTTGTGCGGATGAAGGGACTCGAACCCCCACGCCCGAAGGCACTAGATCCTAAGTCTAGCGCGGCTACCAATTACGCCACATCCGCAAAAGGATTGCAAATATATTTATTTTTTTCTTAATTAATAAATGAATCTTTGATAATTATCTAAGCTCAAAGTTTTGTCCAAGGTAAACCCTTCGCACTTGTTCATCCTCAGCTAAGTCGTGGGCAGTTCCTGACTTAAGTATTTCACCTTCAAATAATAAATAAGCTCTGTCTGTTATTGATAATGTTTCATGTACATTATGATCGGTAATAAGAATTCCAATATTTTTTTCTTTCAGTTTTGATACAATAAACTGGATATCTTCAACAGCAATAGGATCAACTCCTGCAAAAGGTTCATCCAGTAATATAAAATTTGGTTTAAGGGCTAATGCCCGTGCTATTTCTGTTCGCCTCCTTTCACCACCGGATAATTGAATGCCTAAGCTTTTTCGAATTTTACTCAAACCAAATTCTTTTATTAAAGATTCAAGCCTTTCTTTTTGTTCATTTCCAGAAAATTTTGACATTTCAAGTACTGCTTTTATATTATCCTCAACAGTAAGTTTCCTGAAAACTGAGGCTTCCTGGGCAAGATAACCAATACCTCTTTGGGCTCTTTTATAAACGGGCTCTTTTGTGATTTCAAGTTTATCAAGGTAAATTTTACCAAAATTTGGTTTAATCAATCCAACAATCATATAAAAAGTAGTTGTTTTACCCGCACCATTTGGTCCCAGCAAACCAACAATTTCGCCTTGATGGACTTCAATATTTACGTGCTTAACAACCTCACGGTTTTTATACCTTTTAACAAGATTCCTAGTTTTTAATTTCATATTTATCTATATTCATTAACCCAATAATTCTTCTTTTTCATCTTTATCGGCAATTCTTTTCGATATAAATATTCCAATTTCATAAAGAATTATTAAAGGTAAACATACCAAAACCTGACTAAAAATATCAGGAGGTGTAATTATTGCCGACAAAGTTAATATAATAATAATGGAATGTTTCCGGTATTTTCTTAAAAATCCGGGTGTAACCAACCCGATTTTACTTAAGAAATAAACCAAAACTGGTAATTCAAATATTATTCCACTGGCAAAACACACTGAAGTAACGGTTGAAATATATGATTTTAAATTGATTTGATTCATAACCTGGTTGCTAACATAATACGATCCTAAAAAGTGCACAGATAATGGAACAATTAAAAAATAGCCAAATAATACGCCTAATAAAAATAATAAAGAAGTAGAAAACACTGCTCCCTTAGTATGTTTTTTTTCATTAGAATACAAAGCCGGTTGAACAAATCGCCAAAATTCGAGCATGATATATGGAAAGGCAATTACAATTCCTGCAAATAATGAGACAATAATATGTGTTGAAAATTGCCCGGCCATTTTTATATTTATTAATTGAAAAGGTTCTGAGTTTATACATAATTTCCGGATATTAACAATTTGACCAAATTCACAAAACTTCTTATTTGTAAAAAAATCAGGATTTTTTGGTGCAATAATTATCTCATCAAATATTATTTTATGAAATATAAATGCTAATATTGCAAAGACTAAAACTGCTGCTATTGCTCGAATTAAATGCCATCTCAATTCCTCAAGATGTTCTAAAAAAGTCATTTCCTCGCTGGCACTATTGTTCATCTAATAATCTGGATGTCAAAATCGAAATAAAAACAAATAGATAATAAAAAAATAACAAAAAAATTGTAAATTTAATTATAAAACAAAAAATATTAGAAACTAATTTATTATTTTAACGTAAAAAAATATTTGATTAATAACCAGAAATTAGATATTTATCAACGATTTTGTTGCATTCGTGTAATTTATAGAAAATACTTCTATTTGCATGATTTTTGTATTAAAGGATGTTGTTTAATTGAGAGCGAGTATATATGATGAATGTAGATGCAGATGTTTCTTTACATGAAATACTAAAAAAATACTTTGGTTTTGATAATTTTAAAGGAAACCAGGAAGACATAATTAAGAATGTTTTAGCAGGAAAACATACTTTTGTTTTAATGCCTACAGGTGGAGGCAAGTCATTATGTTATCAACTTCCATCGATTTTATTGGAAGGAACTGCCATTGTTATTTCTCCGTTAATAGCCCTGATGAAAAATCAGGTTGACAATATGCGTAGTTTTAGCACTGAAGATGGTGTAGCTCACTTTTTAAATTCTTCATTAAATAAAAGTGAAATAGCAATGGTAAAACAAGATGTAATTGACGGTAAAACCAAACTGCTATACGTAGCTCCCGAATCACTTACCAAACAAGAAAATATAAATTTTTTACGAAATACAAATGTATCATTCTTTGCAATTGACGAAGCTCATTGCATTTCGGAATGGGGACATGATTTCAGGCCTGAGTACAGAAGAATTCGTCCAATGATTAACGAAATTGGAGAATCGCCAATAATAGCATTAACTGCAACTGCAACGCCAAAAGTTCAACATGATATTCAAAAAAATTTAGGCATTTTAGATGCAGCTGTTTTTAAAGATTCATTTAACAGGCCAAATCTATACTATGAAGTAAGACCAAAAATTAAAGCTTCAAAAGAAATTATAAAAATTCTGAAAAATAATGTCGGCAAGTCTGTTATTATTTATTGTTTAAGCAGGAAAAAAGTTGAAGAACTTGCAGAAACTTTGCAGGTTAATGGAATAAAAGCCCTTCCATATCATGCTGGAATGGATTCGGCCACAAGGTCAAAAAACCAGGACATGTTTCTCATGGAAGAAGCTGATGTAATTGTAGCCACCATTGCTTTTGGTATGGGAATAGACAAACCTGATGTAAGATATGTTATCCACTACGATATTCCTAAAAGCCTTGAAGGATATTACCAGGAAACAGGCCGTTCAGGACGAGATGGCGGAGAAGGAAAATGTATAACTTTTTACAGGTATAAAGATATTCAGAAACTTGAAAAATTTATGCAGGGCAAACCTATTGCTGAGCAGGAAATTGGTAAACATCTATTGCTTGAGATGGTTGCATATGCCGAATCGGCAGTATGCAGAAGAAAATCTTTATTACACTATTTTGGAGAAGAATATACCGAAGGTAATTGCGGCTCATGCGATAACTGCCTGCATCCTAAGCAACAATTTGAAGGTAAAGATGATATTGTAAAAGTGCTAAAAACCATACTTGAAGTAAAAGAGAAATTTAAAGGAGAGCACATTGCCAATATTTTGTCTGGTATAAAAGATGCTGCAGTAAGGTCATATAAACACGACAAATTAGAAATGTTTGGCGATGGAAAAGATAAAGATCCAAAATTCTGGAATGCAGTTATTCGTCAATCACTTATTGCTCACTATCTTGACAAAGAAATTGAGAATTACGGTGTATTAAAACTAAATGATAAAGGCAAAGAATTTTTAAAAAATCCTGTTTCGCATATGCTTACGCAGAATCATGATTACGATACAATAGACAGTGAAGAAGATATACCAAAGGGAATAGGAAGCGGTGCTCTTGACAGCGAATTATTTAAAATTTTAAAAGATTTACGTAAGCAAATTGCAAAAACCAAAAACTTGCCTCCTTTTGTTTTGTTTCAGGATCCCTCTTTAGAAGATATGGCCACTCAATATCCAATTACTATTGAAGAACTGCAAAACTGTCAGGGTGTAGGCGCCGGAAAAGCTAAGAGATATGGAAAAGAATTTGTTGAGCTTATTAGCAAGTATGTTGATGAAAATGAAATAGTTCGCACACAGGATATGGTTGTGAAATCGGTTGTGAATAAATCATTAAATAAAGTATATATTATTCAAAGTATTGACAGGCAACTATCTCTTGATGATATTGCTGATGCAAAAAATCTTACAATGAGTGAATTGCTGGATGAAATTGAAGCCATTGTTAATTCAGGAACAAAACTAAACTTAGATTATTATATAAACCAGGTTCTTGATGAAGACAGAAGAGAAGAAATTTATGAATATTTTATGCAAGATGCCGAAACAGAATCAATTAAAGAAGCTTTTCAAGAACTTGGTGAAGATGATTACAGTGAGGAAGATATTAGGTTAGTGAGAATAAAATTTATGTCAGAATTAGGTAATTAATAAACCCTCAACACTTTGTTAACCATACTTTCAGTAAATAATCTCTCAAAACATTACGGAAATATCAGAGCTGTTCAGGATTTATCTTTCCAGGTTAAGAAAGGCCAGGTTTATGGTATTTTAGGACCCAATGGGAGTGGAAAAACCACTACCCTGTCTATTATAACAGGTATTGTAAAGCAAAATAATGGATCATTTTCCTGGTTCGAGAAAGGGAATCATAAATCGCTACGCTTAAAAATTGGTTCTTTTATTGAGTCTCCTTATTTCTACCCCTACTTAAGTTTATACAAAAACCTCGAAATAATTTGCTTAACAAAAAATATTCATTCATCTGAAATAAATAATGTTCTTGGAATTACAAATTTATTGCAACGAAAGCACTCAAGGTACGATAATTTATCAAAAGGTATGAAACAACGGTTGGGATTAGCTGCTGCTTTACTTGGTAATCCTGAAGTATTGGTGCTCGATGAACCAACCGGCAGCCTTGATCCAGAAGGTATTGCTGATGTGAGAAATATAATACTTGAGCAGGCAAAGAACGGTAAAACTATTATTCTTGCCAGTCATATTCTTGATGAAGTAGAAAAAGTATGTTCGCATGTTGGAATATTAAAAAACGGACAATTAATTGCATCAGGTGTTGTTAATCAATTGCTTAAACAGCAAAATATAATAATTATTTCATCGAGTAACAACGATAAACTTGGGGAAGTGCTAAAAAAAGCCCTTTTTATTGATTGTGTTGAATATGCTAATAACGAATACTATATAGTTTTGCAGCAAGGTTATACTGCTACTGATATTAATAAATTTGCACACGATAATGGTATTATTTTATCAAAAATAACAACTGAAAAACCCAGTTTAGAATCACAGTTTCTTGAATTAATTAAATAAAATAATATGCTTGGTAAATTATTTCAAATTGAATATATAAAAACTTCATTATTCAAACCTTTCAGGATAATAATTACATTACATTTTTTACTTTATGTTATTGCTATTCTTTTTGGTTCTAATATAAATATAAGTATACCTGGTTTTAGTTTTCGCAAACTTTATATGTTTCCTGATGTTTGGCAATATTTTACATGGATAGCAAGCTGGTTTAACATTTTACTTGTAATAATTATAATAATGCTAATTGGTAACGAATATAATTTTAAAACTTTTAAACAACAAATAATTAACAGCTTCGATAATTATGAAATTATAGCTGAAAAAACAATAAGCATATGTTTTTTATCGATTTATGCTTTTTGTCTTGTTTTATGCACTGCTTTAATTAGCGGATTTATTTTTACCAGCGAACTATCATTTAGTATCGTTTTTCAAAATTCAGGAATTATCCTGTCTTATTTATTACAAACATTAGCGTTTATGATTTTTGGAATGTTAATTGTTATTCTTTTTAAAAATACAGCTTTGTCTATTGTTTTATTTATACTTTACAGGTTTTTAATTGAACCCATATTTCGTTCTTTCTTTAGTAAAGATTTCAGAATATTTTTTCCTTCCAGGCTATTCTCAAACTTAACTCCATTACCTGATGCATTTAAGGTTAATTATGAAAACTCAAATATCAATATTATTACAACAGAAGAAATTACAAGTTATTCGCCAGAATCCTGGCTTCATCATAGTATTGTTATTGTTTATATACTAATATTTATTTTTATTTCATTTCAATTAATTAAAAAACAAAAATTATAAAATTTTCATGTCATATTTATTTTAAATTAAATCATATTAAAAATTTTAAAAATCATATTATATTTAATAAATTTACGAATAGGTTTACTAAATTGTAAAAAATAAGAATTATGAAAAAAATAATTGTAATTGTAAGTGCTGCATTTGGTATTATTACTCTTTTGCAGGCAAAATCGTGGCAAATGACTTATAAAAGTCATGGATTAATCGCAGATGAAATTAATAGTATGAAACTGACTAAATTTGTGGATCCTGGAATGGGAGGATACAATCAGGTATGGGATTTTACTAATTTAAAAATTACAAAAGATTTTAAAGGCACAGTTGAAAATTCGGTTTATTCAAAAAATTATAATAAATTATTTAATACAAACGTGGTTTTAAAAGAATTCAGCAACCAGTTTTATTTTAAAGGTAATGAAAATTCGCTTGAATTATATGGTGTTGCTGTAAGAGAAAACCTAATATACAAATTCAACAAACCTTTTGTAAAAATGAAATATCCGTTTGGATATGGAGATTCATTTTCCGGAACCTATGGTGGAGAATATTTATCAAAAAATTCTTCTGGCGAAATAGATGGAACTTATTTAGTTGAAGCTGATGGTTACGGAACATTGCTTCTACCCAATAATTTAAAAGTTGAAAATGTATTAAGGGTAAAAACTACCAGGAGTTATGTTAATACTATTAATAAAAGATCGTACAAAATATCTATTGTTACATACCGATGGTATTCTGAAAATGAAAGATTTCCTTTACTTGTATTAATTGAAAATGGTTATGAAAACAGCTCAAAGGCCACAAAATCGTATCAGGCAGCTTATCGCAGCGATTTAAGTGTAATTGCCCAACCAACTTCAATTAGTAATAGTTTAACTAATAATTCATTTAATTTATATCCCAATCCTTTTGCCTCAAATGCAACAATTAATTTTTCTGTTAAAAATACCAGCGATGTTGTACTTGATATATACAATATAAGTGGTGAAAAATTAATGACCATTATTGATCAACAATATAATACAGGAAATTACTCGATAAATATTTCTAAGTCATCATTAAATATTCCGGCTGGTTCGTACTACCTGAAAATTCAATTAGGAAATGAGTTTACAACGCAAAAAATAATTGTTCAATAGCAATAAAAAATTTATATTGAAAAAGCTCTTGTTAAAAATAACAGGAGCTTTTTTATTTTATTGCCCTGCCCTTCCAGGTACTTCTGCAAAATATTCCTAGAATAACAATTCCAACAATGTAAAAAGGATATATAAGTTGCACTACCGGATAAAACTTTAATAAATAAATTCTGCCAAAAAACTTTGAAGAAATTAATAAAAGAGGAAAATCAATTATTAATTTAACTGAAAATCCTATAAAAGAAAGTATTAAATAAATAGGATTTACAATTCCGATAATCAGTAAAAATATTATTAATACATTAAATAAAAGTACAGTGCAGGCTGTAAATATAGCATCAAAATCGTTATAATATTTTGATTTTGAAAACCATCGAATTCTTTGTTGCAGCAATTGCTTAACGTTTTTTGGAGATTCAGTTATAACCAAAGCCTCATTGGATTTTAAAAAAATAATTCCGTTTCTGTTCCGTTTTTTTGTTTCATGAATTAAAAAAACATCATCTCCAGAGGCAATTAATTTTTTTAAATTTATTTCATTAAATATCTTTTTTTCAAATGTTAAATTTGCTCCATTTGCCATAATTGGTTTAAATATACCTATTGCACCGGCAGTGGAAGCTATCAGACTTAAAAAATCGAGGTTTTGGAAATAATTTAAAAATCCTTTTCTTACTTTAAATAAAACCGGACCAACAATAACTTTGGGTTTATTTTGCATATAATAATTAATAATTGTATTTAACCAGTTTTTGCCCACTCTACAATCGGCATCAGTAGTAGTTATTATTTCGTGATTCGAATTTTCAATTCCCAGTTTTAAGGCTGCCTTTTTTCCTTGATTTTGTTCAAGGTTTAATAGTTTGCTTTTTATTTCACCTAATTTCTGCTTTTTAATTATTTCAACACTTTTATCAGTTGAATGATCATTTACTAATATTAATTCAATACAATTATTTTTAAACGTCTGATTTTTAATATCATGTATAATATTTAAAATATTTTCTTCTTCATTTCTAAATGGTATTACTATTGATACTGAAATTGTTGGAATATCCTTTTTAAAAATGAAAGGTTTAATTCTTATCCACCCAATTGTAAAACAGATAATAATAACAGTATACAAAAAGGAGATAATAGCAAATATTATAATAATATAATTCATTAAGTTAAATAAATTATTCAGAATAATTTTATGATATTGCAGGAAAATTACTAAAATTATTATGAAATTTATCTATTTATATGTCGTATATAAAAGCTAAAAAATATTATGCACAGCACTTTTTAACCGATCATTCCATTGCCGAGAGAATTGTAAATAGTTTAAAATCATCAAATTATATTCTTGAAATCGGGCCCGGAAAAGGAATATTAACAAAATACCTGGTAAATAAAAATAATTTTTATGTTATTGAAATTGATAAAGATTGTGCCAAACATATACAATTAAAATATCCCGAAATAAAAAACAATTTATTTATTGAAGATTTCCTGAATTTTGATTTTAATAAAATCCCTTCTCATCGATTTTCAATTATCGGAAATTTTCCGTATAATATTTCCAGTCAGATATTCTTTAAAATATTTGGAGATAAAAACCGGGTAAACGAAGTAGTGTGCATGCTACAAAAAGAGGTGGCACAGCGAATTGTGTCAGAACCAGGTAATAAAGATTATGGAATACTTAGCGTTTTATTGCAAAGTTATTTTAATATTGAATTTTTATTTTCTGTAAAACCAGGATCCTTCTATCCTCCTCCAAAAGTTAATTCGGGAGTTATTCGGTTGGTGCGAAATCAAAACAAAAATCTCGATTGTGATGAAAAATTATTTTTACAAGTTGTAAAAACCTCTTTTAATCAACGAAGAAAAATATTAAAAAATTCATTAAAGAGTATTATTGATATTTCAGTACAAGAAAAAATATTTTTAAAACGTCCTGAGCAACTTCACTACAAAGACTTTATTTATATAACAAATTTAATTAGCTCTTTAATTAAATAATTGTAATTTTGAATTTTCAGCAATTCTTATTCTTTTAACTTAAACACTTTAGCTTATGCCAATTGAACTAACAAAAGAATATATAGAAAATATTCAAAAAATAATTGCTGAAAATGATGAAAAATCAGCAAAAAAAATATTAAAGGATCTTCATCCAGCTGATATAGCTGAGTTATACAATGAACTTACTGTTGAAGAAGCTAAATTCTTGTATCTTCTGCTCGATGGTGAAATTGCCGCTGATGTATTAATTGAACTTGAGGATGACGATCGTGAAAAATTCCTGGAAATATTACCTGGTGATTTAATAGCTCATCAGTTTATCGAAAATATGGATTCGGATGATGCTGCTGATGTAATAGGGGAATTGTCAGAAGAAAAGCAGGATGAAATTTTAAAACACATTTCAGACGTTGAGCAAGCAGGTGATATTGTTGATCTTCTTAATTATGATGAAAATACTGCAGGTGGTTTAATGGCCAAAGAATTAATTACTGCAAATGAAAACTGGAACATACCTACCTGCCTTAAAGAAATGCGCAAACAAGCTCAGGATATTGATGAGGTATATTATGTATATGTTGTTAATGATGATAAAAAATTGTTAGGTATACTTTCATTAAAAAAATTGCTTTTAAGTCGGCCAAACTCAATAATAAAAAATATATATGATGAAAATATTATTTCGGTTGATGTTAATACACCTTCAGAAGAAATTGCAAATTTAATGGATAAATACGACCTGGTTGCCCTGCCGGTTGTTGACCCAATTGGAAGATTAGTTGGCAGAATAACAATTGATGATGTTGTTGATGTAATAAGAGAAGAGGCAGAAAAAGATTACCAGATGATATCGGGTATTACCCAGGATGTGGAAACAACTGATAGTGCCTGGATATTAACAAAAGCAAGAATACCCTGGCTGTTAATAGGATTAATGGGCGGAATTTTAGTAGCTTTGGTTATTAGCAGATTCGAAAATGATATTCAAATTAATCCTCAAATGGCTTTCTTTATACCGCTTATAGGTGCTATGGCAGGAAATGTAGGAATTCAATCCTCTTCTATTATTGTTCAGGCAGTAGCAACCGATAATCTTGGTTTTGAAAGCACAACCCAAAAATTGATTAAAGAATTTTCGGTTGCATTCCTTAATGGAATTATTCTTGCCGGTATTATATTTTTATATAATTTTTTCTTAAGCGATTCTTTTGCATTAACATTAACTGTAAGTATTTCATTGTTATCTGTTATTATTTTTGCAGCTATTTTCGGAACATTAATACCGTTGTTACTTAATAAGTTAGAATTTGACCCGGCAATTGCTACCGGGCCATTTATAACTACCATGAACGATATTATGGGTTTATTTATATATTTTATTATGGGCAGGATTTTATATGGAGTCTTCTAATTTTTAAAAAACATTTATGAAGCCCATAC
>Ga0272442_10012090_pt1 | contig 10466 bp, 5 predicted proteins | sample SSMForm2O_FD_200262 | JGI IMG/M metagenome (GOLD analysis project Ga0272442, IMG submission 200262) | Marine sediment archaeal communities from Little Sippewissett salt marsh, Falmouth, MA, United States - SSM-Form-2O | ecosystem: Environmental > Aquatic > Marine > Wetlands > Sediment ... | reverse complement strand
TTCAATTTATGCATCTCAATTATTTAATAAACTTTCAAATGAAAATTCAAATGTTTATTCTGAAATTCAAAATGGTAGGTTTAAAAATATTTTGTCTTGGCTTGATTCTAATATTTTCAGATATGGCAGATCAATGACTGCTGACGAAATAATTAAAAATGCATGTGGCGAAGGGCTTAACTCTAAAATATTTGTGAAATATTTGAAAGATAAATATTTTGAATTATACCAAATTTAAACTTTTTTCCCGCATTTGCTGCAGAACTCTGCATCTTCTGATTCTAGATACCCACAGTGTCTGCATTTTATTTTTATTACTTCTTTTTCTGATTTATTGCCCATTGCATCTGATTCTTTCAGACCTTTACCGATTGCATTAGATGCAGTAGTTAGTGCCGGTGATGCCTCTGTTGCAACATATGAAGCAACCCTTCTAAATTGACTCCAGTAAATCAAACCAATTCCAATTACTAGCATAAATCCACCCGCGGCCATTATCATAATCGAATTAAATCCTGTGTTACTTTTTTGGAGTATTGCTTGTTGAGTATCTGTTGATTGTCCAAAAAGCCCTCCAAAATTCATAAAGCCGTAGATTAAAAGTATAATTCCTACTATCAGAAGAATGGCACCTATTGCTAGCATACCCCTTTTTAAATTTGTATAATCTTTTACCATCTTTTTTAAAATAATTAATTAACGTTTAAATCATTCTATTTTTTGCTGGAGAGATGATTATTTGTCAAAACTTGTATTAGTAAGACATGGGCAGTCACAATGGAATCTTGAAAACCGTTTTACTGGTTGGGTAGATGTTCCATTATCAAAAAATGGGATAGATGAAGCAATATCTGCTGGAAAAAAACTTGCAGATTACAAATTTGATGTAATGTATGTATCTCATATGTTACGTGCAATTCAAACTCTCAACTATATTTTAGTTGAATCTAATAGTCAGAAAACTCCAATTTTTAAACATGAAAATGACCGAGTTAGAAAGTGGGAGTTAAACTATACAAGTAACCCTGAAACAGAAATCCCTGTTTTTCAATCAGTTGAACTTGCAGAAAGATTCTATGGCGATTTACAGGGTCTAAATAAACAAAAAACAAGAGAAAAGTATGGTGATGAACAAGTTCATCTTTGGAGACGCAGTTATGATATTAATCCTCCAAATGGTGAAAGCCTAAAAGATACATGTAATCGAACAACACCTTATTATAAAAAATATATAGTAAAAGACTTGGAAGAGGGAAAAACTGTTTTGGTGTCCGCCCATGGAAACAGTCTTAGGGCAATTACAATGTATGTGGAAAACATATCGGAAGAAGAGATTCCAATTGTTGAAATTCCAACAGGTGTTCCTATAGTTTACAGCTTTAATGAACAGATGAAAATGATCGATAAAAAACTTCTTTGATTATTCTTCTCTTTATTATAATTATACTCAAAAAATAAATACTACTTTATTATTGCTTCACTTACCAATAGTGAGTTGGATGGCTGAAAAAAGAGTAGAATGCCCGAAGTGCAAAAAGATACTAACTGTTTCCGGAAATCCTGGGGAAGTTGTAAAAATATCTTGTGATTCTTGCGGAACTGCGGGTAAAGTCACTTTTAAAAAAACAACTTCTTATGATGGAGAACCAGCAATTGAAGTAAAAAATCTTACAAAGGTATATGACACTCTTACAGCAGTTGATAGTATTTCATTTTCTGTAATAAAAGGAATTGTTTTTGCTTTTCTAGGTCCAAACGGAGCAGGAAAAACAACAACTGTTGAGATGATTGAAGCAATCCGTCAACCAACTTCCGGGGAAATTAAAATTTTTGGAAAAGATATAACTACTTCATTTGATGATGTAAAAGAAAAAATCGGGGTTTTACCTCAAGAGTATAAATCTTTTGAAAGATTAACAGTTAGAGAAACTCTTGAGTTTTATTCAAAATTGTTTAAAAAACAAGCAAACATCGATTCAATAATAGATGCAATGGATCTAAATGATGAAGAAAACAAACTTTATATGAACTTATCAGGCGGACTTAAACAAAGAGTGGGTGTTGCAATATCTCTTGTTAATGATCCGGATATAATATTTCTTGATGAGCCAACAACAGGTCTTGATCCAAAAGCAAGAAGAGAGGTATGGGAAGTAATTGCAGGTTTGAAAAATAGGGGAAAAACTGTATTTCTTACCACTCATTATATGGAGGAAGCAGAGTATTTGGCAGATCATATTACAATTATTCACAAGGGAAAAATTATTGCAGAGGGATCTCTTGAATACCTTATTAATAAATATGGTATGGGAACTGTTCTTAATATTAAAAATTGCAAAAATAAAGATGCTGTCGATACTTTGAAGTTAAATAATTTTAATGCATCAAAAGAAAAAAATGGAGATATTGCAGTAAAAATTTCAAATAAAGAACGAGTTCTTGAGGTATTATCAATTCTGAGACATGAATGTATTGATTATGATAGTATCGATCTTAGACGTTCAAATCTTGAAGAAGTCTTTTTACATCTTACAGGCGCAAAGCTTTCGGAGGAATCCTGATGAACTTTGGAATTATCCTTGCAAGTTTTAAAAGCGATTTAAGGGCATTTATCCGAAGCAAAGGAACCCTTTTTTGGACACTTGCATTTCCTGTTATGCTGATTTTGATATTTGGTGCGATTTTCTCAGGTATTGGGGCAACAGAGTATGAGCTCTATGTTCAAGATTTAGATAATTCAGAATTATCTGAACAATTCATTGAAATTTTAGAAGGAACTGGATACTTTACTATAAAAGATGTTCCAGATGATGTTGATGTAATGGACTACATCAAAGAAAACGACATTAAAAGATTACTTCAAATTCCAGAAGAATATGGTTCTACAATAATTGCATCTCAGATGCCTAATTCAACTGCAGAAATAAATCTTTCATTTTATTTTGACCAGAGTGAACAATCTTCAAATCCGATAATTCGCGGTCTTATTTCAGGAATTGTAGTTGAAATGAATAAAAACCTAAGCGGCGGAAGAGATATAATCAACATCGAAGGTGTTGAAACAATAACTGGTGATTTCAGTTTTATTGATTTCTTCCTTCCAGGTATGATTGGATTTACAATTATGCAGACCTGTATTTATGGAAGTCTTGAAAGAAATACAAAATACAAAAAGGATGGAATCCTGCGTAAGCTTTTAACAACTCCAATTACTAGGACTGAATGGATCTTGTCAAAAATGTTATTTCAATTGTTCTTATCATTTGTTTCTGCATTGTTAATCATAGTAATTGGAATTTTGGTTTATGGTCTAAATGTTCATATCAATGCATTTATGGTCATCTTAATTGTTGCAACAAGCTTTTTGTTTACAGGCCTGGGAATGATTATTGGCAGATTTGTAAGAGATGAAGAATCAGCAGGTATGGCAGGTGGTGCTGTAACATTTCCTATGATGTTTCTTGCTGGAACCTTTTTCCCACTTGAACAAATGCCCGATTTCTTACAGTCATTTGCAAAGATTCTTCCTCTTTACTATGTAAATGAAGGATTTAGAAATGCAATGATTTACTTAAAATCAGATGATGCAATATTTCATACAGTTATTGTATTAATATTTGCAACTGTGTTTTTCTTAACTGGCTTATTTCTCACAAAATGGAAGGAAGATTAATCTTTCGGCCATTCAAAATGGGTATCTTTAAAAAATGCAAAATCAAGATTTGCCCAATCATTAAAATCATATTTTCCGTGAGAGCCATCTGAGTAATCAAGTATTTGATAAGTATAAAAATAATTCATAATACTTGGATATCTAAAATATCTGAGAAAGTCTAATGAGAATGGATTTGAACCAATAATATTGTCAATTCCTCCATGATCATCGACAAATAAACCAAGGTTATGTCCCAACTCATGCATTGTTACACTGATTATGAGATAATCTTTTTCTTTGTTTGGTACTTCTTCTTTTTTACGTTGCCCTGAGATTTCAAAGCCGTCTAGATGATCCCAGCCAACAACTGCATATCCTGGAAAACCAGGTTCAGGTCCGTAGTCAAAAATAAGACAGCTATGGAATATTCCTTTTCTTGGGTTATTCAAATCATTTTTTAGGAAATAATCCCAATAATAGTCAGTAACTTCTGGAAAGTAAAATTCGGATTTCATTGGTATCATCTCTCCACCTCCAAGGCGTCCATCATCCATGTGAAGTGTGATGTCATGTTCTGCAAAAACTTCAATCATCTGATCAATATATTTTTCAGATGGTTTATTTGAAGAAATATCAGAAGTTTTAGATTCCATCCAGTTGAATTCTATAAATATGTCCTTTTTAAAAGGACTGGATCCCCATTTATCAGTATAACATTCTTCGATATTATTAAGCCCATCTTCATCAGGGTCTAGGTTTGCATGATCCTCCCATGTGTTTGGATCATAATCCCATTTTATCTCCCAGCGGTTGCTAACAAAATCTCCATCGTCGTCATCACCTGAATTTTTTATTTGTTGAAATCTTGTAAGACTGATTTCTTTTGGATATTTCTCATAATCAATTTCCCAGTCAGAGCCTGCATTTTCTACTTTTTTGGGAAGCCATGGAATAGTTCTAATAAATCCCTTATCAAAACCGATTTTATCCTTAATTCTTCTCTGAATTAATGCAGGTCCAAAAAAAGAGCCCCACCAATTTTTTCTAGCATCAACTGTTATTTCATATGCTTTCATTCCAAAATGATTACTATAAAAATTATTGTTTCTAAATATGCATTTTCCTTGATTTACTTCAATTCCATATCTGAATTGTTCTGTAAATTCACAGTTTTTGATACTGATTTCTTCTGATCCTTTTCCAATATTTGCTCCCACATGTGTATTCCAAATAAAATCTGAGCTAGTTACAGATACATCATAACAGTCATATGTAAGCAGTCCAAATCCATTATGAACAATATTACAATTTGAAATATCAACATCTTTTGAATTAATAATTAAAAGACCGCCGCCATTATCGTTGTTATCATAAATTGCACATTTTTTAAAATCAATTCCGTATGAGTTATTTATATGGATTCCTGTTCCGCAAGTATTAGTGTAACAGTTATCTATTTGAATATTATCTGATCCTTCAATAATTAAACCTATACTATTGTGGTAAAAACAGCTATCTATTAATTTACACTTACTTGATGAGTCAAAAATAACTCCTTTTCCGTTTGTATGAAAAGTACAACTATCAACTATGCAATATCTATCATTTTTAATTGTGATTGCACATCTGTTTCTATAAAAACAGCAATTTTGTATAACATTATTTTTTGAATCAACTAAAATTCCTGCATTTCCTTTATAACCGCCAGAATTTCTAATTGTAAAATTACTAACTGTTACTTGATCTTTCATTATATGAATAATATATTTGCAATACTCCCCATCAATAATTGTTTTGCCCTTATTTTCACCTATGAGATCAATACTTTTATAAATTGTAAAATTTTCAAAATATTGTCCATTAAAAACATAAATAGTGTTTCCATCTATTGCTTTTTTTACTGCATCATTTATTGTTTTATACGGGTGTTCAAGTGATCCATGCCATGGTCCATCATTGTTATCATCGTTAACATATATTGTGTCACTATTTGCTAAGGAGATGTCATTTGTATTTTTTACAACTCCAGAAATATTTAAAAGACTTAAAATAATAATAAGTATAACTAAGAATATTGCTAGGATTAATAGCTTTTTCATCTTATCTATGTAATAATCATTATATAATATATATTAAGTTTTTGGATTTTTTCCTATATTTTATATTATATTTTACATATATTTTTAGATCTATATGGTTCTTTGTCAATTCTTCGGCGGAATATAGACATGTACGAGATCCGATTCATCCTCTTCGTCATGTTCTTTAACCCAATCAGAAGCAATATCATTAGCTTCAGTTAATGCTCTTTCGGTTAATTCAGATGGTGGGCTTCCCGCCAGATATGTTATTGCAAATGCAATTAATGCTTCAGGGCTAGCAAGTGTTGAAACTCTACAATTTGAAGGAATTAATCCTAATTTATCGAATCCATAAATTAGCCCTTTCCATACCACTTGAAAGATTAACATATATGGACCACCTATCGCAACGCCAATTAGGCTTATTCCAAGGCCAACTCCAGTTCCTATTAATTGTTCTTTTGCTTGTTGTTTTGCAATCGAGTTTTCAGCAGTTGCATAATTTACCCCTGCCTGAACAAAATCTGGGATTGAAAAAGCAATAGCTGTTATATAGCCCATTTTTTTTACAGCTGTTTTTGCAGGGAGGGATCTAAATATTCCAGGTCCTATGGTTCTAGGATATAGTTCACCTGCCGCAGACGTAGCTGCAAATTTTCCTTCAGCAACAATAGTTGGAATACCCTCAAAACAAATTGTTGCTTCTTCATAATCATATGCTAAAACTGAACCTATATCTGCATCTATTAGAGTGCTTCTTACATAATCATATTTTGATGTGTTAAATTCTCCTGTAAAATTAGTGCCATTGCATCGGTATGAACTTTGATATACAACCTTTTCCAAAACAATATTTGCATCATCCCAACATCTGTCAGCCATTTTGCGTGTTTTTATTACCTTTGTTTCTGTTATTGATTCGTAAAGATCTTCATCCAATTTTCGAACAGAGGTAAAATTAACATAACTTTCACCTCTCCAAGTATCAGTGTAATATTCATCAGTTAGGTCATTAAATTCATTACAACCCATTCTTAATACTTCTTTTTCATCCTCATAATAAACTAATTTTGAAAGAGATGCAAAACCTAAATTGTGCGGGTCAAGCTTGGTCATATCACCATTTTTATTAATCCACACAGGAGAAATTACAACCCACATTATTTGTGAAGTAATTTCTTCTTTTGGAATTCTTATCTCAGCCCTGTAAAAATGGTTTTTAATATATGAACCATGGGCAATACCGCCATAGATAAAATCTCCATCATTTACCACATAGCCCGGGTCTCCAGGGTTTATTTCTAGACCACCATCTCCATTTTTGTAAAGCTTATACATAAAACCAGAAATAACAGGGTTATCTTCGTTTGAAGTTGAGTATCTATCATATTGAGGTGTTATTTTATACTGCATTTCAATGGAGTTATCATGTTTCGTGTCAAACCTTACTTGCCAGGCTGTATACCAAATATCATTTGGATGTCTTGTAGGTCTTTCATTCCAAAGATATGCATGATATTTCTGACATACAAGTTTATATGAAATTTCATATTTTTCTAATCCATCTGTTAAAGAATAAAACGTTCCCCAACTATCCCTTTCACCAATTTCTTCTGTGGTATGTACGGTTATATCCTGACCAATTCCAAGACCGATTTCTTCTACAACATCACTAGATATGTCGCTGTCTATTACACCTTCATTACCAAGGTTTTCATCCTCAAGCCAGAGCTCCATTGTATTTCCATCGATACCCCATAGTTTTATGTCCTGTTCATATCTTAGCATATAATATGGATATTTTTCTGCCCAATGGCATCCAGATTGAGAATATCTTACTTCAGCATATCTGTTAAATTCTAATTGTTTAACACCTGTTGCTGGTTGTAAATCTAGCCCATCTTCAAGCCCGTCACCATCAGTATCGACATTATCTACTTCAGTATCATACAAATAGATTTCATCAAAGTCTGATAAACCATCTTGATCAGTGTCTGCCTTACACGGGCTGTATCCAAAATGTGGCCTTCCATACACACCTCTTATAAATAGGCCACTTTCATTTGCATCTGGAATTCCATCATAGTCAGTGTCCCAATAGTAAGGATTTGTTCCATGCCAGTTTTCAACTTTTGTAACTTGTGTTTCAACCGACTCTGATTCATCCGGCCTACTGAATTTTAGTTCTGTTCCATCCTTTAATCCATCGTTATCCGAATCTGCATCTAAAATAATTGGCAACCCATCTTCATCTGCATCATAAAAAGGGTTCAATCCAAAAAAACCCGAAACTAAAATTTCCCGATCATCTCTCATACCATCTGAGTCAGTATCAGCTTTGAAAGGATCTGTATAATAAACTTTGATTTCTTGATAATCATTTAGATTGTCATGGTCATAGTCTGCGTCATAGAGATTTGTTCCTAAATCAATTTCTTCTTGATTTGTTAATCCGTCTCCATCGCTATCATCTGTTAGAGATGGAAGTACTGAAATATTTTTTGTATCGGTTGCTGTTTTATTATCATCATCAGTTACTCTTAAAACTGCGACAAAATCTGCTTCGATATTTCCGATATAAGATGTTTCGGTATATGTATGATTTATACTTCCTGCCTGTGTTGAAGTATAGTCCCATATTCCATCATTTGTAAAATCAATTTCATATTTTACAATTTCACCATCAACGTCATTTCCATAAAAGCTGAAATTAATGTCTTGACCTGGTGTAATCATTGGAATGCATCTTTTTGTTGAAAGAATGCAATAGGGATCTGCACCTTTAATCGTTAGTTCCTGCTCATATTCATTATTTGAATAGCCAATTTCAGTAATTTTACTATAACCAGTTGGTGGATTTTTTGTTTCAATATTGATATCAAGGTCATATTTACCAGGTTTAAACACTAACAAATTTGGAAAACCATTAAGATTATTTTGATAATCTTCATTTGATACATATCTAAAATAAAATTGAACTGTCTTTTGTTGCCCGACACCTAAAGATTCTATACTCAATTTTTGGGTTCTTGAGTTAGATGTTGCTTTTATTAGAATTTTCCCGGAAGCTTCTACGGTTCCTGAATTTTCAACATCAACTATGATTACACCATCATTGGAATATCCTGATGATTCAACATCTGGTGGATCAGGATATACTGTTACTGATTTGACTAGTAGATCAGGCCAATCTGGAACTAATGGGTCTGTTCCTAATTCTTTTACCTCCTCATAATCGGTAAGTGTGTCACCATCAGTGTCAGCTTTATCTGGCTTTGTGCCATAAACAAATACTTCTACTCCATCATCTAGTCCATCATCATCAGTGTCTGGATCATTTGGATCCGAGTCTACATCCAATTCTCCTTTGAATGTAACAGTATTGCCACTTGTAATCCAAGGATTATAAAATGTTCCACTGTCATTTATTTGATTAAGATTGCCTGTTATGGAATAATACTGTTCAGAGCCCACTGCCGTTGTGTAATCGTGGCCTTTTCCGCTTAGTATCCATGTAGATTCGCTTGCTCCTCCATCTAATAAACCGTCGTTATCAGTATCTGGGTCATTTGGAAAAGTCTCACCTATATCAAGCATGCTGTTAAAGTTCCAGTCCTCGGTTCCATCTAAGACTCTGTCTCTATCGGTATCTGCATCGCACCAATCTGAATACTCGCTATCTGATTGATAAGTGCCATCAGGTGCACCTTCAGGATATGAATCTTCAACATAATCTGGAATGCCGTCATCATCAGCATCTGTTCCAAGCGGATTAGGATCTACATCATCTGCTAAAAAATCAGTATCAGAATCCAAGCTTAATGGATTAAGTCCGCTGTCTAATTCAAAATCATCTGTAAGATAACCTGTAAGTCCAAGCATTGAGTTACAAGTTTCACAGTCTTCACCGTTGTCGGCACCAATTTCATTTCGATATTGATCTCCATCGGTATCAGGATCTAATGAATCTGTAAGTAACCTTGGCAAGATGCCAATGCCCATGGTGCCTCCTGCACCTTCAGGTCTTTCAAATGTCATTTTTACTAACAAAATTTTATCTATTGAAAAAGAGTCCCCTGTATTGAATTCGTCCGTTAAAATTTCGATTTGTATATCGCTAATAGTAGATAATTTAAATGTTAAATCATTTGGGTCACTATTATAATAAACTGGTGTCCAAAAACCTCTTGGGAAAAAGGAATTCATCTCATATTTTCCAGATATTGTTATTGTCCCATCAGAACTAGTACTTGTAATTTTTACATCGAGTAAGGTTCCATGAAGTCCATATCCTCTAATAAATAATGTATAATATCCTGGATTTACTTGATTGATTGTTTCAACTGTTACAATTGTTGTTGGATCTGCTAAAGCAAGATGTGTTGTTGAAACTAGTTTGCCATTTGATGCATTGCAATCTGCAAGTATGTAATCATTATCAAAAACAAAGTCTTCTGCTTCAAACCAGTATGCATCTTTGGATGCTTCTTTCCCATCAATTATTCCGTCTTCATCGGTATCATCATCAAGAGGATTTGAAAATGTTCGATTTATTTCTTCATACTTTATTACTGCAAAATTATCTAGCGCTATTGATTCAGTTGCAGTGTTTTCAACCATGTTTATACTGATATCTAAAAAGCATGAGGAGGAAGATACAACAAAAGGATTTGTAGAAACAAATCTAAACTCATTTGAAAGTGTTGCACCAGCGTAGACAACTGGCAAAG
>Ga0272442_10012089_pt1 | contig 10467 bp, 11 predicted proteins | sample SSMForm2O_FD_200262 | JGI IMG/M metagenome (GOLD analysis project Ga0272442, IMG submission 200262) | Marine sediment archaeal communities from Little Sippewissett salt marsh, Falmouth, MA, United States - SSM-Form-2O | ecosystem: Environmental > Aquatic > Marine > Wetlands > Sediment ... | reverse complement strand
GGTCCCGTTCTTTATCAGACAGCGGCTTGCTGAAGCCACCCGGCACGGCGGTCACGGGATGGATCGACTTCCCTGAGGCGATCTGAAGCATCTGGGTACCGAGATGCCGTGCCCGCACGACCTTCCGACCCAGTTCCGGATTGGCGCCGACGATGCCGAGGACATTGCGGACGGAGTAATCCGCGTCGGGCCCCATGACGAAGTCGGGACCGGCCAAGAAGAAGAAATGGAGGATCTTGTCCGAGCAAAAGGCGATACTCTGGCAGAGATCCCGCAGCTTCGTGCCGGTAGGCGGTGGGGTCACGCCAAAGATCGCGTCGTTCGCCTTGGCCGATGCCAGGTGGTGATGCCAGGGGCAGACTCCGCAGATACTCGTCACGATGCGGGGGAGTTCCTCGACCGGACGTCCGATGCAGAACTTCTCGAAGCCTCGCAGCTCCACCACGTTTACGTAGGTCTCGGCCACGTTTCCCGCGTCATCCAATTCGATGGTGACTTTGGCGTGACCCTCAATGCGCGTCACTGGTGCGATCGTTATCGTCTTACCCATCGTTCCTCCTTATCGCTTCGGCCGCTGCGGAAGGGGCCGAAGTCGTTTCTGCGCGCCGATATAGCGATTAAGCAACGCGCGTCGATCGAGCACCTGTTTGGCGTCCAATCCAATCGACGACAGGGCACCCATCATATCGACCAGAGGATTGGCCCCTTTTCGAATGGGGCCGAAACAGCCGCGGCACGGCATGAGACCCTGAATGCAGCGCGGAACCTTGGGGCCACCCTCTTCGTACACCGACGCACAGCCCGATCGCGTGACCGGTCCCAGGCAAAGATAGCCCTGCTCCATCAGACAGCGCGTGTTCTCCCACGGCTCACCCTGAGCGAATTGTGGAGCGTCCAGCGTCCGCTTGACCTCGCCGCCACCGGCCTTCTTCTCCCGCTTGAGGGGACAGTCATCACAGACGCTCCGCTCGGGAAGCTCGAACGGCTTTCCCTCAAGGAGTGCGGTCAGAGCATCCGCGATCGTTGTCGGGTTGGGAGGACAGCCGGGGATGTACACATCGACTGTCACGACCTCGTCCAACGCGTAGACACGGTCAAGCAGCGGGGGGAGGTTCTCAGACGGGGTATCCGCGGAATCGGTCGTCGCCGAGTCTCGATACACCTTGGTGTACAGATCTTCCAGAGGGAACATGTTGGCCATGGCGGGGATTCCGCCGAAACTTGCGCACGAGCCAAGGGAAATCAGCGTGTTGGTTTTTTTGCGCATCTCCTCGAGCACGTGCTTCTCCTTCTCGTTTCGAACGCCACCGCTGACAATCCCGATGTCCGCTTCGGGGATGACAAGCTCCGTCCCTTCACCGGTCTGGCCATAGTACTTGTGGTCCATCAGCACGGGCATATGAACGAATTCCAGTTTCGGCAGGATATCGAGCAGCGGCTCGCCGATGTCCAGAATTGAGACTTCACATCCGCCGCAGATGTTCAGCCATTCCTCTGCGACTTTCACTCCCATCAGTTACCTCCTCGCATCAATGTGCTCTTCTTGCCTCGTCATCTAGAGAGGCGCCTCGCCCTCAAGTACGACCTCGGTCACCACCCGACGGGTGTAGACCAAGTGGTTGCCTTCCTCCTCGATAATCTGCGTTTCAAAAGCGTCGGCCTCGTAGGTACTCGCCTTGGCCTGTGCTTCATCCCGCGAGGCGTACTCCGCGCCGTCCCACATGTATTTGTCACCCTCTACCCACACTGCTACAGAAACCGGCATGTCCTTCTTACCTCCTTACATCGCGTAGGGGCTTGGTCCGAGTTCCCTGACCGCCTCCACCATGTCTCGCATGACCTGGGCAAAGCGCGGTCCCTCCGAGGCGGAGACCCACTCCAAGCGGAACCGTTCGGGTTCAAGACCGAAGTCCTCCAGCATGAGATCGATCGCCTCGGCCCGTTTCTCCGCCCTCAGGTTGCCTTCCAAATAGTGACAGTCCCCGGGATGACAACCGCAGATCATGACCCCATCGGCCCCTTTGGTCAACGCCTCGATGACCATGTTCGGATGGACCATCCCCGAGCACATCACCCGAATGATCCGCACGTTGGGCGGATACTGCAGCCGGGAGGTACCCGCGAGGTCTGCCCCGGTGTAGGAACACCAGTTGCAACAGAACGCGAGAATCTTGGGTTCGAATCCGTTTGTCTCATCCATTGTTCACTCCACTTCCAGGGCCGCATCCACCATCGCGTTTAACTGCTCGATCTTGAAGTGCCTGATGAAGATTCCCTGCTTGGGACAGGTCGCCATACACACGCCGCAGCCCTTGCACAGGGCGGGGTTGTTTTGCACCGTCTTTTTGATCTGGTCGCCGCGGACGTACTCGATGAGCGTCAATGCGTTATACGGACACGGCTCGATGCAGTAGGCACAGCCATCGCAATTGGCGTCGATGACCTCGCTGATCGTCGCTTCGAGTTCCAGCTCGTCCTTGGAGAGCAACGTCGCGGCACGCGCCGCCGCTCCCATGGCCTGAGAGACGCTCTCCTCCACCAGCTTAGGCGAGTGTGCCATCCCGCACAGATACACCCCGTCGGTGGCAAAGTCGATCGGTCGAAGCTTCATGTGAGCCTCGAGGAAGAACCCATCTGCATTGAGCGACACTTTCAGCATCTGGGCCAACTCCTCACTGCCTACAGCGGGAACCAGCGCGGGAGCAAGGACGAGCGCGTCGGCCTCAAGCCCGATCCGTTGTCCCAACACCGGATCGTCCACACCCACGCGTAGGGCTCCGTCTACAACGGCTGCCTCGGGCGCCGATTCGGGCTCATAGCGGATGAACCGGATGCCCTGTTCACGCGCCTGCGTGTACATCTTCTCTCGCAGGCCGTAGGTCCGGATGTCTCGGTAGATGATGGTCACCTCGCTATCCGGGTGCTTCTCCTTAAACAGCAACGCGTTTTTCACCGCTTGCGTACAACAGACCCGGCTGCAATACGGGTGCTCATCATTCCGACTCCCCACGCATTGGATCATGACGACCCGGCTTCCAAGAGCTTCGTCCGCGGCGAATCTCTGCTCGAATTCGAGCTGGGTCATCACGCGCGGATCCTCTCCGTAGAGATACTCGGTCGGCGTGCTCGGCTGCGCTCCCACGGCCACGATCACCGCTCCATGCTCGACGGCCTCTTCCTTGCCCGAGCCGTCATCGACGATCACGGAGCTGAAATTGCCGACCGACCCGTCCACGGACTTCAAATGGGACTTCGTGTGGACCTCGATCTTCGGGTGGGCCGCAGTCCGTTCGATCGTCTGTTCGAGCCACTGTGCAGGCGAGACTCCGTTCTGGAGAAACCGGACATCACGCATGGCGCCGCCCAATTGGTCCGTCTTCTCCACGAGGTGAACCTGGAAGCCTTGGTCGGCGAGGTTGAGGGCGGCCGTCATCCCGCTCATCCCGCCCCCGATGACCAAAGCGGCATTATTGACCGAAATCGAGCCCTTCTGCAACGGCTCGAGCAGCCGCGCCTTGGCGACGGCCATCCGTACCAGGTCCTTGGCCTTCACGGTCGCCGCCTCGGGCTCGTGCATGTGCACCCACGAACACTGGTCACGGATATTGGCCATCTCGAACAGGTAGGGATTGAGACCGGCCTGGCGCACCGTGTCTCGGAACAGCGGCTCGTGGGTGCGTGGAGTGCACGAAGCCACGATGACGCGGTTCAGATCGTGTTCTCCGATCATTTGCGTGATCCGCTCTTGCGTATCCGAGGAACAGGTGTAGAGATTGTCCTCGGCGTAGGTCACATCCGGCAGTGTCCGGACGTACTCGACCACCGAGGGGACATCCACCACGCCACCGATGTTCTTACCGCAGTGGCAGACGAACACGCCAATCCGTGGGGGCTGCCCGGCGACGTCCTTCTCGGGCGGATACTCCCTCTCAATAATCTCGCTGCCGCGCTTCTCCGCCAGCAGGGTCATCGCATTGGCGGCGGCAGCGCTCGCCTCCATGACCGTTTCGGGAATGTCTTTGGGTTCTGCAAACGGGCCGCACACGTACACGCCGTCCCTGGAGGTCAACACGGGCGACGTCGGGTCGGTACGGGCGAAGCCGTATTCGTCCAACGCGATACCGAACCGTTCCGCCAGTTCCTTAGCGTCTCGGGGCGGCTGCAGCCCGACGGAAAGAACCGCCATGTCGAACTCTTCGATCCGGAGAGCGCCGTCCTCGGCCTGGTAGTGAATCTTGAGACTGTGGGTCTCGGGGTCTTCTTCCACGTGCGAGGGTCGACAGCGGACATAACGGACGCCGAGTTCCTTCGCACGCTCGAAGTAGGCATCGAAGCCTTTGCCGTAAGCGCGCATATCCATGTAGAAGATCGTGCACTCCAGATCGGGGTCGTGTTCCTTAGCGATGATCGCCTCTTTGGTCGCGTACATGCAGCACACGGAGGAGCAGTAGTTGTGGTCGTAGTCCCTGGAACCGACACACTGAATGAAGGCGACGTTATGCGGATGTTTCTCATCCGACGGCCGTAGAATCTCTCCTTCGTACGGGCCACTGGCCGATTGAAGCCGCTCAAATTGCAGACTCGTGAGAACATTGGGTGACCAAGAGTAGGCCAATTCGAGTTTCTGGTTGGCGTCGAACAGGCAGAAACCCGGCGAGAGGATCGCTGCCCCCACGTCGATCTCAACGATCTCATCCTGCTGCATGTAGTCGATGGCCCCGGCAGGACACGCACTCTCGCACGCGCGGCAGGCGTCGAGGCTTTCGTCCTTCAGAAAGTGCATGCAGGTGTTGCGATCGATCACGGGAACCTTGGGGATCGCTTGCTGATACGGAATGTAGATAGAGGATCGCTGGACCAGTCCGGCGTCGTAGGCGGAGGTCACGGGACGCGGCGGACGGGAGGAGACCTCAGTCAGATCCACCGCCCCGGTCGGACAGACCACTGCACAGGCGCCACAGGCCATGCAGATCGGGGAGTGTTTGTCGTACGCCGGGCCGATCTCGCGGGTGTTCCCGCGGCCGCGGAAATCGACCGCGCCGTTTTTCATCAGCTCGGAGCAAACTCTGGTGCACAGTCCACAGAGGATGCAGTCTTCATTCTTTTTCGGAAACCGGGTTTCGGTGACTCCCAGCTCGGCGGCGACCTCTTTGACCTTCTCCACTTCCGGGCAACGCGCCAACAGCAGCTCGGCCATAATCCGGCGCGTCCGCGTCACCCGCTCGGTACCCGTGCGAACGATCAGCCCCTCTTGCGCCGGGTAGGTGCACGACGCCTGGATGTCCGTTCGTCCGTTCTGCTCCACCTCGACCAAACAGAGGCGACAGGCTCCATAACCGCCCAGAGCCTTGTGGTAACAGAGCGTGGGGATTTTGATCCCCAGCTCTTCACACGCTTCCAGCACCGTGCTCCCCGACGGCACACAAAGCTGCTGATCGTCAATGGTTAGCGTTATCTCGCTCATAGTTTCACAACTTCTCGCGTATCAAGCCGGGCGGCTTGCGCCCCTTCCCGGTGTTCAAACAGGAAATCGACCCCGGGATTGCCAGCGATGAGTGCCTCCAGGGTGGCCGGGATATCTCCGAGCGGCTTTCGATCCGGATGGCTGTAGCGAAAGCTCGCCGCAATCCTCGTGCCGACTCCCGGTGCGGACGACATCTCAAACGCCCCGTCTGCTTCTCTCGCTGCTTGGGCCAACAGAGCAAGTCCCATTCCGATCTTTTTACCTTCCTTGGTAGTGAAGAAGGGTTGAGAGGCTCGCTCCAAGGTCTCCTGTTCCATCCCCTGGCCATCGTCCCTGATTTCGAGGATGAGCCGATCCTTCTGTTCGTCCTCCACCACCGAGATCTCGACGCGCTTGGCTTGTGCGCGGATCGAATTCTCCACGATGTCTAAGATATGAAGCGATAGATCTTTCACTGTCGTTTAAGGATTCTCCGATCACCGATCTGTCTGAGGGCCATCCCTATCTCCGATACCGTAGGGGCCTTCATCAAAAAGCGGGTGCATCTCGTTCCAATCTCCGAGGAGCGGTGCGCATCCGAACAACAGATCACCGAGAGATCCGTGGACAGTGACGACGCACTCCACGAGCTGACTTCGACGCCATCGAGTCCGAGCCCTTGTGGGATAAACCCAAGCTGACTCACCACGCTGAAGCTCGGGCGATCGACGTGAGCGGCGATCGCGATGCCGCCGAACTCGTGGATGGTCTGCACCACATCCGCAAGCGTCAGATCGGTGGCACCGATCAACAGCCTGTGATTGCTCGTGATAAGCTCATCCTGTGCGTTCATCACCAATTGGTCACCGAACGTTTCCGGATCGTTGCATCCGGCGAGATGCTCATAGACCACATTCTGGGCTGCGGCGAGGGCGCCGTCCTCCGGGAACAGCCCCAACACGTGCACCTCTTCCCGTGAAGTAATCTCCATCCCTCCGATCACGGCAAGCCCGATCGGCGCCGCCGCGGTCCTGACTGCGGCAACGTTCTCCGCGGAGTTGTGGTCACAGATCCCGATCACATCCATTCCCTTCCTTCTTGCCAGCCGCGCGATGTTAGCAGGAGACATCTCCCGTTCCGCACAGGGCGAGAGACACGTATGAATATGCAAATCCGCATGAAATACCCTCACGCCCTCATTCCAGAGATTCCGAGTTTGTACAATCGTCCGATTAACTCGAACGACGGCAAAGCGCTCACAAGCAACGGAACGCTCTCTTCGGTTGCTTTCTCGAGTGTATCTGCCTCAGGCTCACGCCCGTTGACCAAAACGATTCCCGCCAGAGCCTTCATACTCGCTACAGCGATTGTGTTCTGGTGCGTCTGCAGGGTTATCCATAAATCGCCTTCCTGCGTGTTTGCGAGCACGTCGCTTAGAAGATCACTCGCATACCCACCGCGGACCTCGTTTGTAAGCAAGCCGTCACCCGCTCTCACCTCAAGATCGAGACTGCGTACGATCTCAGCCAGCGTCACATCCATCTCCTGACAGAATGTTGACCTCAAGTCGCGTTCCCACACCGACCGACGAATCAAGCTGCATTCTGTCGGCACACGTTTCGATGTTGTGTAGCCCCATCCCTGCACCGAAGCCGAGCTCACGAACCCAGTCCGGCGCCGTGGAAAACCCCGGTTGTCTTGCCTGCTCGATGTCTTCGATACCGGGGCCGTCGTCCGTCACCTCAAGCCGTATCAACTCGGGTTCGATCCGTGCGGTAATCTGGCCGCCTCCGGTGAAGAAGATGAGGTTCATCTCCGCCTCGTAGGTCGCAATGGCCGCTCGCCGCACGGTCTGGGGGCTGATTCCGAGTCGTTTCAGCGAGGTCTTCAGCCCACTGGCACTGACCCCTGCCCGCTCGATGTCGCCGCCGACAATGTCGTACTCGAAGATCAACGAACTGCGATCGGCGATGATGTCCTCGAAGATGTGCCTCGATCGAGCGCTCCGCGTCTCCGCCTGTCGATAATCGACATCCAGCTTCTTGAGCAATCCGGCGATACTGTCTCCCTTGGTGAGCACGCCGACAACCTGTTTCGAAGCACGCTTGAGAACCGGGAAACGACCGAAGCCGAACCGTTCAAGCTTGTTGACCGCCTGGATGAGCGGCTCGTCATCGAAGACCGTAACAACGTCCGTGGTCATCCGGTCAGCGATGACACACTCGGGAGCGCCTTCGGCCAACCATCCGATGAAATCCTCCACGCTGATGATGCCCACCAATCGGCCCTCTTCGACCACGGGTGTACCCGAGATGCGGTGATCACGAAGGATCTCACGGAGATGACTCACCGGGGTGGCCGGTGTGACAACAACGACGTCGGTTCGCATCACATCTCCGACCCGCAGCTCGTAAACGAGTTCCTGGATCTTGGTGATCTCTAACTCAGGCAATCGTTGACGCCCTCCTTGCGTGTGCCGGCGGGCAATCCCGCTGCGTACAGTCGGCCGCAGGCCTCGTACATCAAAAGGGGTGTGGCCAACAGAGGGATTCCCTGCTCTTCGGCCAATTTGACCGTCTCCGACTGGGGTCTCTTCCCGCGCACGAAACAGACGGCAACGAAGTCCAGAATCTCCGCGGCACGGACAACCTGCGTATTGGTCAGTCCGGTCAAAAGCAACGAATCGGGACCGCGGAAGGACAGGATGTCGCTGATGAGATCACTCGCCTGGCAAGACGTGACCTCGCGCGTGCCGTTCTGCGAGCAGTCGGCCTCTTCCCACGCCGATTTCGCTTCGAGAATCTCAAACACGTCCTTCAGTTTCATTGCACCATCACCGCCCCAAACTTGCACACGTCCCTGCAGGCACCGCACTTGATGCACGCGTCCTGGTCTATTTCCTGCGGCTTCTTCTCCTCGCCCGAGATGGCGCCCTGTGGACAGTTCTTGACACACAGCATGCATCCCTTGCACTTGTCGGGATCGATGGAATAGGTGATAAGGGCCTTGCAGACCCCGGCGGGACAGCGCCGCTCATTGATGTGGGCCTCGTATTCATCCCTGAAATAGCGCAGCGTCGTTAGAACGGGATTGGGAGCGGTGCGCCCCAAGGCGCACAACGATCCGTCCTTCACCGCAGGGGCCAGCTCTTCAAGGAGCTCAATGTCGCCCTCTTTGCCCTTCCCGGCACAGATGTCGGTGAGTATTTGGTACATCGCCTGGAGCCCCTCGCGGCACGCGTTGCAGCGACCACAGGACTCGGAGGTCGTGAACTCGAGGAAGTACTTGGCCATATCGACCATGCACGTCCCCTCGTCGACGACGATCATGCCACCGGAACCCATGATCGCCCCTGCCTCCTGCAATCGATCGTAGTCCACCGCCAAATCGAGCATGTCCCCGGGCACGAACCCTCCCGACGGCCCGCCGGTTTGGACGGCCTTGAGGGCCTTCCCATTGGGAATACCACCGCCGATGTCGTACACGATCTCACGCAAGGTGATCCCCATCGGGACCTCAACCAGCCCCGCGTTGTTGACGTTTCCGGCCAGAGAAAAGACCTTCGTCCCTTTGCTGGTGTCGGTTCCGATGTCGGAGAACCACGCCGCGCCCCAGTTGATGATCACCGGCACGTTGGCCCAGGTCTCCACGTTGTTGATGTTGGTCGGCTTTCCCCACAGTCCCGACTCCGCGGGATAGGGAGGGCGCATCCTCGGTTCGGGCGGCTTCCCCTCTATGGAGGCGATCAGGGAGGTCTCTTCACCGCAGACAAAGGCTCCCGCACCCTGGAAAACCTCGAGGTCGAAGTTAAAGCCGGTTCCGAAGATGTCTTCTCCGATCAGTCCGTAGTCGCGCGCCTGCTCCACAGCCCGCTTCATGCGCTCAATCGCCAGCGGATACTCCACACGGGCGTAGATATACCCTTGGGAGCTTCCCATGGCGTAGGCACCGATGCACATCCCCTCGATGACGGAGTGCGGATCGGCCTCCAGGACGCTGCGGTCCATAAACGCGCCGGGATCCCCTTCGTCGGCGTTACAGATGAGGTACTTCGGCGTGTCGGCAGACGCGCGACACAGTTCCCACTTTCGCCCGGTGGGGAATCCGCCGCCGCCGCGGCCGCGCAGGCCGGACGCCTTGATCTCTTCGATGACCTCCTCCGGTGACATCGACGTCAGCACCTTGGCCAACGCCTGGTACCCGTCGCGAGCGATGTACTCATCGATTTCGTCGGGATCGATCAGCCCACGATTCCTCAGGGCGATCAGCCGTTGGTTCTTGAAGAACGGAATGTCGCGGATGCTGGGGATGGGGGTCTCTTCTCCCGGTTCTTTGTACATCAACGACTCCACCGGGCGACCTTTCAGGAAATGCTCCTCGACCAGATGGGGCACCTCCTTCACGGTGACCCGCCGGTAGAAGATCCCCTCGGGCTGAACGACGAGAATCGGTCCGTTCACGCACAGGCCGCTGGCCCCGGTGGGAACGATCTTCACGTCGTCATCGAGATGCTGCTTTTTGATCTCCGCCTCCAACGCCTCCTTGACCTGCAATGCACCGTTGGAGACGCAGTTGGTGCACGTACAGATCATCGCATTGGTGCGGTATGCCATCGTTACAGCATCCTTTCGCTGCCCTGAGCAAGGGCGTACTCGTCGACGACTTTCCCGCCGACGATGTGTTGGGCAAAGATCGCTTCGACTTTCTCCGGAGTCAGATCGACGTACTTGACGGGCGGCTGATCCGGGGCTTCCACGGTCATCATCGGCTCCCGACTGCACAGGCCGGCGCAGCTGGAGGCGGTCACCAAGACGTCTTTGAGATCCTTGGCCTCAATCTCATCAAGCGCCGCCTTCATGATCGCCCGCGCTCCGGCCGCGATGCCGCAGGTTCCCATGTGCACGATGACTCGCACCCGCCCTTCTCCTTCACGCAGGAGCATGGTGCGCTTCACTTTTTCCGCGATTCCGCTCAAGTCTTCGGGCTTCAGTTTTGCCACGCTACCTCCGATTCACCGGCGCCCG
>Ga0272442_10012088_pt1 | contig 10467 bp, 10 predicted proteins | sample SSMForm2O_FD_200262 | JGI IMG/M metagenome (GOLD analysis project Ga0272442, IMG submission 200262) | Marine sediment archaeal communities from Little Sippewissett salt marsh, Falmouth, MA, United States - SSM-Form-2O | ecosystem: Environmental > Aquatic > Marine > Wetlands > Sediment ... | reverse complement strand
ATTGTCTTTAGGCACAATTGCTGGTGCTAGAATTACCATATCAACATTTTTTGAATTTTTTTTGCTTCCATTATTATATTTAACAACTATATCTTTGCCTTGTTTTGCAACCTCAACTTCAGAAAAACGAATTAATTCAACTTTTGATTCTTTCATTTTTTCATAGAATTTCTGATGAGATTTTCCAGGTATACAAAGATCCGTGTAAAATTCTGATACTTTTATTTCGGGGATTTTAGTTTTAAGATAATGATTAAATTTTAGTGAGTACATACAACAAACTGAAGAGCAGTATCCTTTTTCTTCTCGCCCTACACAATGAATAATTGCTACATTTTTTGGAGATTTACCATTTTTAAGAACAATGTTTCCTTCTGTTGGACCGTTTGATGCGTACAGTCTTTCAAATTCAAGTGAATTGTAAACATCATCAATTTTACCATAACTATATTTTGATAGCTTTTTAGTATCAATTATATCAAAGCCTGTTGCTACAATTATTGCTCCTACTTTTAGCTCAATTTTTTCATCTTTTTGATCATACTCTATTGCCTCAAACATACAAGCTTCTTGACAGGCTGTACACTTTTTTCCTTTAAAACGAAGACAATTTTCAGTATAAATCATAGGAACATTAGGTAGAGCTCCAGCACATGGAACATATATTGCTTTTCTTTCACTAAGTCCCTCTTCAAACTCGTTTTTTAAACTTACTGGACAAGGGTCAAAGCAAGCATTGCATCCAATACAATTATCCATGTTTACATATCTAGCTTTTTTATTGATTTTAACAGTAAAATTACCAACTGATCCTTTTACTTCATCAATATCAGCTAGTGTAATAAGATTAATATTTTTATCCTGCAGGAGTTCTTGTTGCCTTGGCGCAACCATGCATGTTGAGCATTCCATATTTGAAAAAACTTCTTCAAATTTTATTGTAGCCCCACCAGTGTATGATGTTTTTTCAACTAGATGGACCTTTCTATCTGCTTTTGAAAGTAATAAACTTGCTTCAATTCCTGCGATTCCTGCTCCAATCACCAGCACATCTTTATTTTGATCTTTTTTTTCCATAATCCCATCTTCACATTATAACGATTTTTTTTGTTTTATAGAGCTTGGCCCCATTTTTTTTATTTTATCATTAAACTCGTTAAGCACATCTGAAAATCTTTGACCTTCAGATGCTGAAATCCAAGATAATTGGATACGATCTGATTCTAAGCCAAGACCTTCGACTACCTTTTTTAAAATTGCAAATCTTCTACGAGCATAGTAATTTCCCTCATCGTAATGACAATCACCAGGGTGACAACCAGCAATTATTACACCATCGGCACCATGGAGAAAAGCGGTTTCAACTAGTACTGGATCTACTCGGCTTGAACACATTACTCTAATCGGTGTTAAAGATGCAGGAACTTTCAATTTGCTAGTACCTGCTAAATCTGCTCCAGCATATGAACACCAGTTACATAAGAAGCCTACAATTCTTGGTTCAAATTTTTCAGCCATTGCTATCCCCTTCTGAATTAAAATATTCTAACTTTTTCAAATTATATTCGACTATTTTTTTTGTTTTTTTATCTAATAGGTGATATTAGAATTGAATTTGTGCTTTGAACTTCCCGCCGCCTTCATCTGCGCAGACAAGAAGTGTCTTATTAGTTCTTGTGCACCATGCTTTGATGTCATCTGGAAAAGAATGACAATCAGCAAGAACTTCAAGCATATCACCTGGTTGGATGTCTTTTGCCTTTGCCGCTACTTTAAGTATTGGCTGTGGGCATTTCAATCCCAAAGTATCAAGTGTATGTGTTGCCATATTTTCTTTCACCTCATTTTTTAAAATGAAAATGTTATTTGAGCATCACTTATCTCTGCCATGAAAGATGTTGCTCCTACAACTTCCACTCCATCTCTTAGTTCATCTTTGTTCATATCTTTTGCGTCAAATGCAAGTTCACATAGGAGTATTCTTGCACCAAGGGCTTCTACGCCCTCAACTAAATCTGCCATGTCTGGCATACCTTTAGATTTAATTTTTTCAAGTTCACCTTTTTTCAACGCTGGTCCTCCACCTGGAGTAAAAAACAAAATCAGATCATCTCCAGATGCAATTGCACTTGAGCCCAAAATAAATGCTGGGTAAAGATTTGTTGGCTCAGAACCATTACATATTATAGCTACTTTACTCATAGTTAAACCCCCGTTGAGGCAATACCAGTAGCATATTTAATAGTTATGGTTTTCTTATTCAAAAATAATATAAATTTATAGGTTAAATAGCCGAATAAAATAAAAAATAAACGTATATAGTTTCAATTTGAAATGTCGATATATTCAATTAAGCATGAGACTGTATAAAATAAAATCATAAAACCCAAACTTATCAGGATAGCAATATGCCATTGTAAATTTAGAGGGAAACTCAAATCATAAAATTCAATATAAAACCATAGAGGTATTAAAAATACAATATACATTATTAACCAATACCTAAGTGGTTTTTTACCAAGATTTTTCAATCTTCTAAATGAAATATTAAGAGATATTATTTTTTCTACCAAAATAAAAACTAAAAATGAAAACAAAATTGAGAGCATTATAAAAGATGGTGTTGCTGTCATTTTATTCAATGGTATTAAAAACCAAAACAATGCAAAAAAAATAAAAATTAACAAAATTGTTAGTTTGTTTTTATTGCTCCACAGCCTGTTTGAAATAATTTCTTTTCCAACTAAAAAACCAGTTAGCATAACTGGTAGATAATACAGAGCTGCTGGATAACCACCTAAATAATGACCTACAAATATATTTTCGTAATTTAATTGTATTAATGCAATATAAGATAGATTTATCAAGAAAACAACACCAAGTATTATTTTCCAATCCAACTTAGAAAGGGCAATACATGCAATAAAAAGAAGAGCGCTGAGCATTACTTCATCCATTTCTAAAAAACCATAAGCTGAGAAAATCGAAAGTGAAATAGCTATTAAGACAAGTATAATAAAACGTCTAAATACTTTTTTAGGTAAAATCTTTTTTTCATATTTTTCAAGATAAAAAGCAAGTGATAGTCCACTAGCAAAAAGAAACATAGGGAGAACAAAATCTCCCAGATGTATAGATCCCCAAACATTATGTTTTAAAGTCTCAGGAAGATTTTTACTAAGACGTAGCGTTGTAGTAAAGAAAACCATTCCAAGGATTGCAAGTCCTCGGAATGCATCTATAGTTTGAGATCTATCCATATCTTGTTTTTCTATCCTATAACTGCTTCTTCTGCCTCGTCTATCGTGCCTGGTTCAGATCCTGTGCATATTGGATAGTTTTCTCCAGTTATTTCAGGCCCTTTCGGCGCAATTGTAGTATTTGCACACCATCCACGCATACCATATTTTAGAGCGGTTGCATTGTATCCAAGAAGATTTAATAGTGCTGTTGTCTGGCTAGCTGTATGGCCCGTGTAGCATACTACTATTATTTCATTGTCAAATGGTAATTTTGATAGATTTTCTTTTGTAAACAATGTTGATATGCCGCCATAATTTACAGCCCAAGGAATATGACCTAATTCATAGTCTGTAGTTGATCGTATACTTAGAATAAATGGATCTTTTGTTGTATCACCATCGTTTAATTTATTGTAAAGAGTTTCTGCTGTTATTACACTTGCATCTATCGAACCATATATTGCCTCACGTGTATCTTCATTATATGCACCAGTATCGTATGTATAATCGTTTCCGTCTTTTTCTTTAGTAAAACATTTTCCAACAGTTACTTCAGCACTATTATTCCAACCACACATACCCCACTTAAGAGCAATTGCATTATAACCATTGAGATTAAGAAGTGCTGTGGCTTGACTAGCACTATGGCCGGTGTAGCAAACTACAACAATCTGTTTAGTTTTATCAGATGGCAGTTTTGCCAAACTTTCTTCTTTGAATAAATCAGATAAACCTATGTTTATTGATCCAGCTATATGACCAATTTCATAATGCTCTGATTTACGTACACTTAAAATAAATGGATCATTAGACAAGTCAGTATCATTGTATAATAATTCCCAAAGGGCCGAAGCACTCATTGCTGCTGGTTTCTGTGTAGCATCATATGCTGCTTGTCTTAAAATTTCTTTTTTGGATTCAGAAGAGTCTTCACTTGTATCTGTTTCAGAGTCGTCTGAAGGAGGTGGATCTCCTCCACATGCAACTGGTTCCAATACTACTTTTTTTACTGGCATTTTTCTTACTGTATAACCAGCGGTGAAACCAATTCCAGTAGGAACATTTTGTATAGTTCCAGGATCTGTTCCGCTATAAGTTTCATAGTCGCTACCAGTTGTATAATACATGTCAGCTGCAACATCGCTATCGTTAGTCCAAGAGCACATCCCCCACAAAAGACAAACAGCATCATATCCCATAGTGTTTAATAAAGCAGTAGTTTGAGCTGCAGTATGACCTGTGTAACAATATACTACAATTTGTCTGTCTTTTGGCAATGTTTCAAGATTTTCTTCTGTAAAAACATTTCTATATCCAATGTTAACTGCACCGGGTATATGACCTAAAGCATAATCCTCAACACCCCTTATACTAAGTATATATGGGTCGTTAGTTGTATCCTCATCAGTGATTAAAGTGTGAAGATATGTTGCATTGATATATTTTGATGCCCCTGTACTTGCATAACTATATGTTGCACTAAGAATCACATCTGTTTCTTCTTCAGGGCTTGTTGTTAAATAGAAATATCCAACAGACAATACTAAAAGCAATACACAAATAATTGCTAAGATTTTATCTTGACCATTTTCCATACTTTATCTACCTCCTACATTGCAGAAAATCTCCCAGTTCGTTCATTCCATTTAACAAATATATACCAAATAAGTAGAATCAACAGCATAATTATAATAGCGCCAAGGAAACTAAAGTGATCAGGTAAAAAGATTTTTTGTTGCATCCATGTTGGTAGCATATTCAAAAAAGCAGGTTGTATATATTTTGCTGTTATAGGTGCAGCAAAAATTATTCCAACGAGTGCTAGCCAAAGTTTTACATGACCTTCGCCTGCTCTCCAAGATGAACCAACCGTACAACCACCAGCTATTGTCATTCCAAAGCCAAAGATGATACCACCAATAATAGCAGGCATCCAAAAATTAGATGCAACCATAGACATATTAACATGGCTAGACCATCCTGAACCCCATAAAGCCATTTGTTCTGGAGATCCAATACTCAAAATTTTAATAATTGAAAAACCTAACAAACCTACAATTAGACCAGCAATTATTGCAACTGCAGGTTCTGAATCACCAGTCATAAAAGGTTCACGTAATGCACGAACAATGCACCATCTAGATCTTTGTAAAACCATGCCTATAAAAAGCCCAATCAATGCAAATCCAAACCAAATTGGATTATTGAACGTGAATGTAAGTATCAAACCAAAAACTATTACAATCAATCCTGCCAAGGGTTGTAGAGAAGTTCCTTTTGTTTTTGCTTGTAGAAATGTTGATGATTTTCCACTACTCATCTTAGGATGTTTTTCCATCTCCCACAGTAAATACTTCACAGCAAAAAATACTCCTATAACCAATCCTAATACAAAGATAATTGCACCTGCAGATAATGCTGCCCAACCGCTAAAGAAATTACCGATTGTACAGCCCATACCAATTATACAACCCACTCCCATCAGGATGCCGCCTAATAATCCTTTGAATAGTTCTCCAGCAGGAGCAACTCGGATGGCAAATTCTTTGCCTAAAAGAGCACTAGCAAGAGCACCAAATATTACTAAAAGAGATAACAATGCATAATTATACGCATTTGCATTTGGCGTAAAATCTAAACCTATTGATTTAAATATATCATGCCCCCAATACGAAAGTCCTCCACTTGAGCCCCATGGTGATGCAATCATAAAAAGACAAATACTTAATATGGCAAGTATAATGCTTCCTATCCACATATGCCATGATTTTGAAAAAAATGTACTATAGAGCTCTCTAAAAATTCCTGGTTCTTCTTTTTTAGCCTCAGCTGACATAAAAAAAATCTCCTCCCCACAATTATATAATATATGTAAACTAATTATTTACACTTTATATAATATTTATATACTCCGTCTTCTTCAGCAGTTTCAATTAACTCGTTACCAGTTTTATTGCACCATGCCGGTACATCTGGTTTTGAACCTGGATCTGTTGCTAGAAGTTCTAAAATTTTTCCTTTTTCCATCTGCTTCATTGTTTTTGCCAATTTCATAATTGGCATAGGACATGATAGTCCTTTACAATCTAATGTTTCATCTACTTCAACCATATTTTGCCTCCCTAAATATTACCACACAATTTTTTGGAAAATAACATATCGGATATTTAATAGTATTTATTTTTGTAAAAGTTTAATGTTAGAAATTATTCATAATGAAAAAAATCATTATTTTCATTATTCGAAAATTACATTAACAATCCCCCTATTGCTTTTTTGGAAATAATTTCATGCAAGAGAAGGGAGATTTTTACAGAAAAACAATTCAAGAAACCTTTGATTTTTTACAGACATCAGAAAAAGGACTTACAAATACTGAAGCTGAAAAACGTCTTAAAAAATATGGAGAAAACACCCTAAAGGCTGAAATAAAAATGCCTTTATGGCTTGTTTTTCTTTCTCAATTTAAAGAACTTTTAGTTTTAATTCTAATAATTGGTGGAATAATTGCCTATTTAATTGGTGATTTTAGGGACGGGACAATCATATTTCTTATCGTTATTGTAAATGCAATTGTTGGTTTTATTCAGGAGTACAGAGCGGGAAAAATTGTTGATAAACTCAAAGGTTTGATATCATCTCCTGCTAAAGTTATCCGAGATGGAGATCTTATTGAAATTAGTCAAATAACACTTGTCCCTGGTGATATTGTAAAAGTCGAGGAAGGAGATAAACTTCCGGCAGATATTAGACTTATTGAAGTGACTAGTTTTAAAACAAATGATTTTGCTTTAACTGGTGAATCTGTTCCTCAGGAAAAAATAGTTGAAGCAATTGAAAAAGAAGTTTCAATTGCTGATAGAATTAATATGGCATATGCTGGAACAACTGTTGCAAATGGAAACGCTGTTGGTGTTGTTGTTGCAACTGGTATGAACAGTGAAACAGGTAAAATCGCTAAGATGACTGAGGAAACTGGTGTATTAAAAACACCTCTTCAAAAAGAAATGCGCTTGCTTGCTCGTCAACTTACAATTGCCGTTGTTGTAATTGCAGTTGCATTATTTTTTATTGGTATTGCTCAAAATTTTACAATTTATTTGAGCCTTGTTTATGCACTTGGTATAGCTATGGCACTTGTTCCTCAGGCACTTCCTGCTCAGGTAACAGTTGCTCTTTCTACCGGTAGTAAGAGACTTGCTGATAGAAATGCTGTTGTTAAAAATCTTCCATCTGTTGAAACACTGGGCTCAACTACAGTAATTTGCACTGATAAAACAGGGACATTAACAAAAAATGAAATGACTGTAAGATCTGTATGGTTTAATTATAAAAAATACCAACTCACTGGTCTTGGTTATGAGCCCAAAGGTGAAATAAAAGACGAAAATGGAAAAACTCTGACCCAGAAACAAATCGATGAAATTGAAATTTTGATGGATACTGCTACAATGGCATCAAATGCAGAGATTCATAAACCTGATTCTCAGCATGATATATGGTATCCAATCGGTGATCCCACTGAAGCCGCATTAGTAACAATGTCTACAAAACTTGGAACTAGATCTCCAATTGAAGATCAGGAAAATCCTGAGATACAAGAATTTCCCTTTGATTCAAAAAGAAAAAGGATGAGCTCAGTAAGAAAATTTGGAAAAGATGTTGCACTCACTGTTAAAGGATCAACTAACGCAATACTATCAGTTAGTAAATACATTTATAGAAAGGGTAAAGCAGAATTAATAACAAAAGATGATGAAAAACAAATAAGAGAAGTTAATGAAAAATACTCAGAAAATGGCCTGAGAGTTCTTGCTATTGCCAGACGTGATTTGAAACCTCAAGAAAATGAATATAAAATGGAGGATGTAGAAAAAGATCTGACATTTCTTGGCCTTGTTGCAATGATTGATCCAGCTAAAGAAGGTGTAAAAGAAGCAATTAAAGAAGCAATTGACGCAGGAATACGCATCATAATGATCACAGGTGATCATGCAATAACAGCTATGGCAATTGGTAAAGATATTGGCTTGGAAGTTGAATGGGAAAAAGATATCTTTACTGGTGTTGAGCTAAAAGAAATGGATGATAAGAAACTCAAAAAAGTCCTCAAGGGAAAACAGAGTATTATTTTTTCAAGAGTTGATCCTGCTGATAAATTACGTATTGTAAGAATTCTTGAAGAAGAAGGTGAAATTGTTGCAGTTACTGGTGATGGAGTAAATGATGCGCCAGCTCTTAGACGAGCCCATATTGGTGTATCAATGGGTAAAAGAGGAACTGATGTAGCAAAAGAGGCATCAAGACTTGTACTTTTAGATGATAGTTTCCCGACTCTTGTCAACGCAATAGAAGAAGGTCGAACAATTTATACAAATCTTAAAAAGACTATATTTTCGTCATTGACAACAAATATTGCAGAGTTGGCATTGGTTTTATTTGGTTTACTGGGCGTTGCTTTATGGAATTATCCAATACCAATACTTGCTGTACAAGTTCTTGCCGTTGATCTAATCGGTGAAATTATGCCCCTTACTTTTTTAACGTTTGATCCACCTACAAAAGGTATAATGAAAGACCCGCCTAGAAATCCTAAAGAGCATATTGTTAATAGACGATATGCAGCAGAGTTTATCTTTTTAGGTGTTTTGATTGGTGGACTTGCTTTTACAAATTTTCTAATTTTTATGCAAAGAGAAGGAATATGGCTTAGTGTTAATGATACAAATATCTTACCCTATTTACAGGTTACTGCTCTTGCATATGCAACAATTGTATTTTGTCAATATATAAACATACTTGAATGGAGACATGAAACAACCACAATATTTAATAAAAACATTTTTTCAAATAAAATTTTACTTGCATCTATATTAGTCTCCATAGGTTTAGTAATAACTGCAATATATGCACCATACATTAGTGATTTTCTTGTTTTCAATGATTTAAATATCTCTGATTGGGGGCTTGTAGGTCTGGCTGTTTTAATATTCTTATTTGTATTTGAAATCATAAAAATATTAAGAAAAAAATTATATGTGAAAAACAAAACATTAGTAGCATAAAAAAAATAATTCCAAATTAATTATGGTTACTAATTTACTATCTTTTATATTTATGCAGTCTTTTAATGTTTTTATCAAAATTGATCCAGCGTTTTGGCCATTCAGGGCTATGACATTTTAATTCATCTAAAACCTGTTTTCTAACCCATAGTGTTTTAATAGATTCTTCAGGATGTTTCTCAATTTTATCAGCAATTTTTCTAGCTATTTCAACTGGTGCACCTGCTTTAACTGCGCTGGTGACAATTTTTTCTTTTATGAATGGTTCTTTTTTCCCACTTTTTTTAATTACAGTTTTTGGCATAAAATCTAATATGAATAGGATTTGAATGAAATAAATATTTTCTAAAACCCACAAACAAAAAAATATAATTAACTTACAAATTTATAAATTAGTAATAGATTTCAATTTTGTGAAAATCGATAATATTAACAAAAAGATTTTATTTTTACTTCAGAAAGATGCGCGTATTACATATAAAGAAATTGCAACAGAGCTTAAACGCTCTGAAACAACAATAAGAGATAGGATAAAGGCCATGGAAAGAGTTGGAATCATTCAGGGATATACTGCTCTAATTGACAAGACTGCTCTTGGTTTGAATTTTTTTTCAATGATATTTGCAAATCCAGTTTCATCTTCTGAGCTTGATAATATAACAGAAAAAGTAAAAAAAGTAAAAAACGTATTAAGAGTATATCAGATTTCAGGTAATAAGAGATTGGCAATTTTTATGGTTGCACCTTCATATAAGGACTTAAAAGAAATAATTAGATTACAATTAATCCCTCTTGGTTTAAAAGACGAAGAAATTGTAAGTGTTTTAGAGGCAGATCGTGAATTTATATCGCCTCTAGAGATACCTTGATAAATAAAAAAATTTACTTTTTTTATTTATCCTTTTTATGTTTTTGTTTTTTTCGATTTTCTCTTTCATCATAAATTCGTTCAATTAATTTATATAACTGGCTTACACTTTTTTTATTAAATCTAAAACAATTTTCATAGGGACAATCTTCATCTACAACAGCACTCTTAATTTCTCTATTATAAATAAGAGGATATAACATACATCCCTCAGGTCTGTTTTCGTATATTATACAGGTTTTGCCACTAAGAAAAACACACTTTCCATCTATATTTTTTAATTTTAACCAAC
>Ga0272442_10012087_pt1 | contig 10468 bp, 7 predicted proteins | sample SSMForm2O_FD_200262 | JGI IMG/M metagenome (GOLD analysis project Ga0272442, IMG submission 200262) | Marine sediment archaeal communities from Little Sippewissett salt marsh, Falmouth, MA, United States - SSM-Form-2O | ecosystem: Environmental > Aquatic > Marine > Wetlands > Sediment ... | reverse complement strand
ACGTTGTCGTTCAGGAAGAGCGTGGACGTGATGCTGGGGGCGCGACGCGTGCAGCGCCACCGCTATCAGGAGTTGGAGAAGGGGCGTATCAAGAAGACCTTCTGGGCGCGCGAGGGCGGCCGTGCCGTGCGGCTGCACGCGTACGACCACGTGGGTGACGGGATCGTGCCGTGGGTGTACTGGGTGGACGACGCCGGGCGGCTGCTGTTCGCCGTGGCCGGGCTCGAGGCGTACCTGCTCGAGCCATCGCAGTCCGCCTGACCGGTTGTCGTCGGCAAGGAGTGCATGGATGAAGAGCAAACGCGGCAAGCGGTCGGCGAGGGACGTTGGCGCCACGACGCGGCGGGAGTTCCTCAAGGCCGGGGCGCTGGGCGCGGGGGCCGCGATGGCCGGGACCGCCTGTGCTGCGGGCGTGACGCCCCAGGTTGCGAGGCCTCCGAATTTCCTGTTAATCGTGAGCGATCAACTCGGCCTGGACGCCCTTGCCGCCCACGGATGCGCCGACGTGCGGACGCCGAACCTGGACCGATTGGCTGACCGCGGCGTCTCGTTCCTCGAGTCGCACAGCACCGACCCGGTGTGCAGCCCGGCGCGGAGTTCTGTTTTCACGGGGCGCATGCCCACGGAGACCGGGGTGATCACCAACGGCCGGCCGATCCATACCAGCGTGCCCAACATGGGGCAGTGGCTGCGCGAGGCCGGTTACGAGACGCTCTACTGCGGCAAGTGGCACCTTCCGGAAGGCTATGCGACGAAGATGCCGGGATTCACCGTGTTGCCGGTGGGGGGCGGCCAGGGCGACCTGGTCGACGGCGCGGTCTCGCGCTCGTGCGAGGCCTACCTCAAGAACCGCGGCAAAGACAAGCCGTTCCTGCTGGCGGCCTCGTTCATGCAGCCGCACGACATCTGCTACTGGGCCATCAAGGGCAAGGAATTGGTCCCGGAGGAGCCGGCCTTTCCTCAAGTCGACGGTCGCCTCCCCGAACTGCCGCCGAACCACACGGCAAGACCGCGCGCGCCCAAGGAACTCGCCGCGCGGCTGTATGAAGGATTCTCCGACGCGCAGTGGCGCTACTACCTGTACATCTACTATCGCCAGATCGAGATGCTCGACGCCGAGGTCGGGCGCGTGCTGGACGCGCTCGAGGACTCGGGCCAGGCCGATGACACCGTGATCCTGTTCACCGCGGACCACGGCGACGGTCGCGGCCGCCACATGCACGTCTCGAAGTGGTATCCCTACGAAGAGGCCGTCAAGGTTCCTTTCATCGTCTCCTGCCCGGGACGCCTCGCAGCGGGGGTGCAGGACGCGCGCCACCTGGTTTCCGGCGTGGACATGATGAGCACGGTGTGCGACTACGCGCGCGTTGCCCCGCCGCCACAGGTGTTGGGCAGAAGCGTGCGCCCGTTGCTCGAGGGCCGGGCCGTGGAATGGCGGGAGTTCGTCGTGGCCGACGTGCAGGTGGTGGGGCGGATGCTGCGTACGGCGCAATACAAGTACGTGCGGTACAAAGGGGATCCCGTGGAGCAGCTCTTCGACATGAGGGCGGATCCGTGGGAGACGGCCAACCTGTACGATCAGGCGCAGTATACCGACGTGATGGCGCGGCACCGCAAGCTTCTCGATGAGTGGGAAGGGCGTCTGACGACCGTGCCGCCGACCGAAGACCACGAGCGCCGCGGCCGCCGCCGCAAACCGAGGGCCCGGTCATGAGTCTGTCGCAATGGATCGCCCTTGTAGGCAGCGTGTTGCTCGCCCCGATGGCATTAGCCGCACCTGTGATCGAGAATCCCAGCTTCGAGGCCGACCGATACGGCGAATATCCAGGCTACGCTTCGGGCAACGGTGGGCGGATCGCCGGTTGGCAATTCACAGGCAACGTCGGCCTTAACCCATGCTGGGCCGATCCAGAGACCCCCGCGGGACCGCGTCACGCATTCAGCGACAACGGCGTTATCCCCCACCGGCGTCAGGTCGCGCTGATGCAGAACCAGTGTGCGCTGTCGCAAGAGGTGGCTGGATTCGAGTCCGGCAAGAAGTACCGCGTCACTTACCACGAGAACGCCCGTCACTACCGTCGCGGCAAGGACCTGCCCCGGATCGCGGTGCTGTTGGGAGGCGAGACCGTGGTGTCGGAGCACGCGGTGGCCGCCAAGGAGCCCATGGGCCGCCATACGCTGCCCTACGATGTCGTCGAGAGCGCCGTGTTCACCGCACCGAGTTCCGGCGCGTTCGACCTCATATTCAAGACGACCGTCGGCAACGGTGTGACCATGCTCATCGACAACGTAGCCATTGTCGAAGTGGCGGAATGATGTTTGCCACGCGCTGCTAACGTTTCCAGCCGGGCTTGTCGAGGTCGCAGGGGTCGTCGGTCTCGACCATCCATTCTCTGAGCAGCGCCGTCAGGTCTTCGAGGCGCTGGGCGTGGGCCGGCTCTTGGGCCAGGTTGGTCGTCTCCCACGGATCGTCGCGAAGGTTGAAGAGCTGGGCGGTCTCGACGCCTTTGACGTTGTAGCGGATGAGCTTCCAGTCGTCTTTCCGGACCATGCGCTGGAAGTGGCGGTAGGCGGCAAACAGGGAGTCGCGCACCTGGGTGGCCTCACCGCGTATCACAGGCGCCAGGCTCTTGCCTTCGACGGACTCGGGTGTGGCGAGGCCGGCCAGGTCGCACAGGCTCGGGAACACGTCCAGCAGGTAGCACAGCGCGTCGCGGCGTCTGCCCTTGGGAATGCCCGGACCACAGAACGCCAGCGGGACGCGCACGCTGTGCTCGTAGAGGTTCTGTTTGCCGAGCAGGCCATGTTGGCCGACCGCCAGCCCGTTGTCCCCCGCGAAGACGACGATCGTGTCGTCGGCGTGCCCGGCCTTCTCGATCGCGTGGAGCACGCGGCCGATGTGGGCGTCGAGGTGGGTGATCATGGCGTAGTAGCCGGCCATCTCTCGGCGGACGATGTCCGGCGTGCGCGGCCAGGGGGCGAGCTGCTCGTCGCGCACGCGCAGCTCGCCGTTGTCGAAGGGATGCTCGGGCAGGAAGTTGGGCGGCAGCGAGATGTTTTCCGGGGGATAGAGGTCAACGAATTCCTTGGGCGCCATGCGGGGATCGTGGGGGGCGGTGTACGACACGTACATCAGGAACGGCCTATCGCCGTCAAGGCCCTCGAGGAACTCGACCGCGGCGTTGCTGAACAGCTCGCTCGAGAACGTCTTGTCAACGTAGGTCTTGTTCTTCGGATACTTGCCCTCGGAATCAAAGTCGTTCACGGGGACCTTGAGGTGGTCTGACATGCCGCCGAAGAAGATTTTGCCGCCGTGGCTGAAGCCTCGCGCGAACACGGGGGGATCGTTGTGCCATTTGCCGGTAGCGAAGGTGGCGTAGCCGGCCTGGCGGAACACTTCGGGGAAGGTCGGATACGGGCATGCGCCGCGTTTGGGACCTTTGACCTCCCATGGGACGGCGAAACTGGACGGGACGTGGAACAGTGTGCGCCCCGTGAGCAACATCGCTCTGCTCGGCGCGCATACGGCCGCGCTCGTGCCGCCCATGATGTGGGCATGCGTGAACACGGTGCCGTTTTGCACGAGCCGGTCCATGTTGGGCGTGATGATCTCGGGATTGTCGAGGGCGTTGAGCGTGTCGAAGCGCTGGTCGTCCGTGAATAGAAACAGGACATTGGGCCGGCGGGCCTTGGCGGCGCGCGACGTGTCCGCGAACGCGGGCAACACGACGGACGCCGCGCCCAGGCCCATGCCTTTGATGAAGTGGCGTCTGTTGCATCGAGCATGTCTCATGGGGCGAATTCCTTTCGGCGACAAACGGGCTTCTCGACCAGTCAGCCATTGTGCTTCGGACGCGGCCACGGGGGCTCGAGGTCCCACGGCTGGGGCGGCGTGGGGTCGTAGCGGGGCCGGCCATCCTTGTCAGGGAATGACCGCACGACGGCCTTCATGAAATCGCGCCGTGTGCCGCGTGGGCTAGTCATAGTCACCCCCGGCGAGGCTTCGTTTGCACGAGGCCCGCCATGGTTCCAAAATGGCCTTCATGCGCGCCACGACCTCGGGCTTCTGCGGCGCCAGGTTGGTCTTCTCGCCCGGATCGGCCACCAGGTCGAAGAGCATATACGTGTTCCCGCCGTCTGTGCTGATGATCTTGTACCGGTTGTCCGTGAGCGCCACCTGGTTGCGGGACTCGAAGGCAATGGGCGCCGGTCTCGAGCGCATCGTCCCCTCGATGAGGGGCATGAGGCTGACGCCGTCCACAGGCGACGGCCTGCCCTCGGGCCCGATGCCCACGGCCTCCAGGACGCTCGGGAAGTAGTCCAGCGTGCTGCACGGCAGGTCCACGACGCGCGGACGCGGTATCTTGGCGGGCCATTCGAGCAGCCCCGGCACACGAACGCCTCCCTCGAACAGGTCCCGTTTGCGCCCGCGCAGCGGTCCTGCCGAGCCCGGCGCGCTGCCGGCCTTGCCTTCCGGGCCGTTGTCGCTGCAAAACCACAGCATGGTGTCGTCGGCCACGCCGAGGTCGCGCAGTTCCCCGCGCAGACGGCCCACTTGGCGATCCATGGCCGTCAGGCAGCCGTAGAAGTGCCGTTCGGATTCCGGAACGCCCTCGTACATCTCCAGGAATTCCGGGCCGGCCACCACCGGTCTGTGCGGCGTATGAAACCAAACGACGGCGAAGAACGCCTGGCCTTCCTCGACCGCGCGCCGAACAAAGGGGATGACCCGGTCCATGATCACCCGGGCGTCGTCGCCCTCGAGATTCTCGGTCACCACGGCCCCGGTCTCGTCCCAATAGTGCGTGCCGTAGGGGGCATCCGACTCGGGATCCTTCATCGGATCCCACGTGGGGACCTTGGCCTCGGTCGAAAAACAGACGTCGAAGCCGTGCTCCCATGGCGGCGCGTAGTGGGCGATGCCCCGCGGCCCGCCGCGGTTCGATTCCTTGACCGTCTTGGTCAAGGTCCCGAGGTGCCACTTTCCGAAGTGGCCGGTGGTGTAGCCGGCTTGTTTGAGTGCCTCGGCCAGCGTGCGTTCCTCCTGCGGCAAGTGGCCGGCGTTCGCGTTGAACACTCCGTAGCGGTAGGGATGGCGTGCGGTGAGACAACTGCCGCGCGTCGGCGAACACACCGGCGCCCCCGAGTAGAAGCGGTTGAAGCGGATGCCGCTTCCGGCGATGGCGTCCAGGTGGGGCGTCTTGAGCACGGGATGGCCGTTGTAGGCCACGTCGCCCCAGCCTTGGTCGTCCGTCATGCAGAGGATGACGTTGGGCCTTTTCGGTGATGGACTATCAAGGGACTCAGCGTGTGCACGTTGGGCCGCGGCGCCGAGGGCCGTCACGGCGTGTGCGCCTGCCAAGGCTAAGAAATCGCGGCGTCGCATGGGGGGTCTTCCTCGATAGCAGAGCGATGCATCACGTTGTCGCGCCATGCTGCGTCCATTCTGACATCTTGTAGACTGAATACCGGATGTTCAGTTTGCACGGAACGGCCTTTGTATTGTGGACAGGACACGCCTCTGTTTGCGCCAGCCGTCAAGGCTGCCTCGCTATCCTGCCCGGCGGGCGCGCAGTCGCCTTGAGGTCCTTGTCGAACTGGCGTGCCATGGCCTCGAGGCGCTGTACGAGCTCGGGATGCTCCGCAGAAAGGTCGCGCTGTTCGCCGATGTCATTATCGAGGTCGAACAGGGCCTTGTCGATTTGCTTCTTGACATAGGGGCCCGGTTGGCCTCCGGCGCCGGGTGTGTCGAGGCTGCGGTAGTCGTGGGGAAGATGGAGCTTCCATTTGCCGCTGCGGACAGCCTGGAGCTGGTTGCCGCGGTAGAAGTAGAAGGCGTCGTGGGGTGACTGGGCGCCCGGCTGTCCTGATGCGAGGGGCCAGATGTCCTTGCCGTCGATGACGCGGTCGGACGGGAGCTCGGCGCCGGCGAGGCGGGCGAAGGTGGGGAGGAGGTCGAACATCGCGGCCGGCTGCGTGCAGACGCTTCCCGCGGGGATGCGGCCCGGCCACCGCATGAGGCCAATCTCGCGCTGGCCGCCGTCGAAGGTGGTCCCTTTGCCTTCGCGCAACGGCCCGGCCGACCCGGCGTGGTTGCCGTAGCTGAGCCACGGGCCGTTGTCCGACGTGAACACGACCAGCGTGTCGCGTTCGAGCCCAAGGCGCTCCAACGCGCCCAGGATCTGCCCGACGGACCAGTCGATCTCCATGATGACGTCGCCGTAGAGGCCCCGCTTGGATTTGCCCGCGAACTTGTCGGACACGTGCAACGGGACATGGGGCATGTTGTGGGGGACGTACAGGAAGAACGGCCGGTCCTTGTTCTTCTCGATGAACGCGACGGCGCGCTGGGTGTACCACGTGGTGAGCATGCGCTGGTCGGGATTCAGTTCGATGGTCTCGACGCCCTCGATGAGGGGCAGATCCGGATAGGCCTTCTTGTTGGTCGGGTGATGGGGCCACATGTCGTTCGAGTAGGGCAGGCCGAAGTAGTCGTCGAAGCCGTGGCGGGTGGGTAGGAACTCCGGATGGTGGCCGAGGTGCCACTTGCCGTAGCAGGCGGTGGCGTAGCCCTCGCCTTTGAGCACCTCCGCCAGGGTGACTTCGTTTGCGTTGATGCCGATGTCGTTCTTTGGGCCGATGACGTTGGGCAGGCTGACGCGCTGGGGATAGCATCCCGTCATCAAGGCCGCGCGCGAGGGCGTACACAAAGGCGCCGCCGAGTAGAAGTCCGTGAAGCGCATGCCCTCCCCCGCCATGCCGTCCAAATTCGGCGTGTCGATGTCGGGCGAACCGTAGCACCCCGCATCCTCGTAGCCTTGGTCGTCGGTGAGGATGACGACGAAATTCGGCCTACGGCGGCCCTCGTGTGTGCCTCGCGGTCCGGCCGCGTGCACGCATCCCGCCGCCAGCAGCGACGTTGCGCCCATCCCGATGTCCTTCAAGAAATCACGACGCGTACCTCTGCGCATGGTTCTACTCCCTCGCTTTGATCTTCAGGTGCGCCCTTTGACGTTGGCGCTCACTTCGATTCTACAGGCTTCCGAAGGCTTCCGACATCCGTACTTGCCGTTCGGGAGCCGCCTGTCAACACCTCTCCGAGCATAGTCCAGTGCGTTGCGCCGTGACCGTTTGCATCGAAACAGCGCGAATGGCGACACGACTTCGTCGTCCGCCCTGCCAACTGTGTGCATACGCAGGCGATTGGGCCTACTCAACAACCACTTCGCTGTCCGGTTGGCGGAAGCGCTGCGGTATCAGGCGGTTCTCGATGACATAGTCTGCGAATAGCCGGGCCTTCTCCGCAGCACCGGCCTCGCTGTTGTGTACCCAGTCGGCCCAGTACTCCTGTTTGTCAGGCATGACGGCGGCGAAGTCGAAGAAATGGGCCGGGGTGGTCTCGGCCACCGCGCGGACCGCATCATTCATCTGGTCCAATCCATAGTAGAACTGGCCTTTGTCTTCCCCCACCAATTGCTCGAAGGAGATGTTATCGAGACCGAAGCTAGCCAGCAGCACACCGGTACCGCGGTGGTCGGCCATGATGACAAGGTTTTCCAGGTTGCGCTGGTAGTACAGCGGCGAATTGGCCTCAAATATCTGCTGCAAGGAGACGTGCTCGAAGATTCCGCTGGGATAGGTGCCCTCGACATGTTGTAGAACAAAGGTGGCCACATTGACGCCCCAGAACTCGGGCTCGCTGCCGGCCCACAACTCGCTAGGCGAATACGCCCGCCCCAACGCAATGAGCGGAATCCTTATGCAGGCGAGATCCTTTAACAGCGTTCGCACCATGAATTCCGGGTAGATAAGATGGGGATCCACGTAGTCGCTGCGGTACTTCTCCGGCGGCCACACGCAGCGCCATAGCAGGTCATTGATTCCGTGGTATAGAATCAGCAAATCTGGATCCAAGTACATGACGCGTGTGGCGTAGTTGAGCAGCGTCTCTCGACTGCACCAGCCCGGCGTGCCAGCATTCACCACCTCGACCCGCCAGCCCTGCTGCCGCAGTTCCGCCTGCAACCGGGCCGGATAGGTTTTTGAGCTGTCGTTGACGCCTTCGTCATACGTACTTGACCCGCCCAGGCAGGCGATGAGGAAGAGGTCGTCAGGCTTGGGGATGGTCAGTTCTTCCCCTCTGAAGCCCTGTGCATTGATCCTGTTGTTGTCCTGCTCGTAGCCTGGGACCGGATACAAGCCGAAGGGGACATTCACACAGTATTCAAGGGGGCGTTCTCCTCGACAAATCTGGGCGAGAGACGCATACTTGAGAAAGGCTTCGTCACTGCTGAGAAATCGAATCCAGATATTGCACAGCAGCTCTACGGCAAGGAAGATCAAGAACGCGGCCCCGACCCAACGACAAACGCGGGAGAGGCCTCTCCCTAATGGCCTCGTCATGTCCGTTCTTTCCCTTTATCGATATGCGTCATGAACGTGCCTGCATGGCAGGTCCACAAGGCCTGCTTTGCGGTTGCTGCGGCGCCGCGAGGGCTGGCGCCCCGGATGCGGGTACAAGCAAGCGACAGCATACACGAGTTCATTTGAGGCATCAAAGGAAGAGGCGCCTGCGCCAGAAAGGCGGCTTCGCGTGTGTTATGGAGTCTCCGTAGAAGGGCCTTGGTGATTCCGAAGCTTCGCTTCTGCTTGCCGCTGCCTTGAGTCCTCCAATTCCTCCTCCGCATGGGCGTGGAGTTGTTGAAGACGTGCGGGCGCACGTGGGGGATGTTGTGCCCGAGATGCAGGAAGCCGGGTCGTCCTGGTGCGTTGGGTGGCGTGGCCGCATATCGTTCGAGTAGGGCAGGCCGAAGCCGGGCCTTGACGCACCTCCCGGCTCGGACGCAGCCTCGCCCCCCTCTCGCTTTTGTCAGGTGCGTCGGTCTACGCTCGCCGACACCTGCGTCTCCCATGCGTCCAACTCCGTGCGGAGTTGCCGGACGCGTTCCGGATCCACTCGGGATAGGTCGCGCTGCTCCCCAAGGTCGCGGCCGAGATGATAGAGGCGCGCCTGGGGCTTTGAGTCGCGACCGCGGCCGCGGGCCTCGCGTGGGGCCACAAGGAGCTTCCACGGTCCGCGCCGCACCGCCTTTTGGGCGCCGAAGCGCCAGAACAACGTGCGTTCGAGCAGCCTGTCGCCATGTTCCAAGGCTGGCAGCAGGTTGACGCCGTCCGGATGGACGTCCCCAGGTATCGGGACACCGGCTACAGCGGCGAGTGTGGGAAACAGGTCCATGGTCATCGCGGTGTCGTGCGAGACGGTTCCGGGGCGGAGGCGGCCCGGCCAGCAGGCCATGGCGGGGACGCGGTGGCCGCCTTCCCACAACGACCCTTTGTGGCCGTTCAACGGCGCATTCGAGCCTTGCGGCGTCGCGCCATTGTCTGAGCAGAAGAAAATGAAGGTGCGGCGCTCGAGGCCGAGGCGCTTGACGGTTCGCACCACCTCGCCTACGCCTTGGTCCAGGACCTCGACCATCTCGCGGTACGTCGCGCGGCAATCGCCCAGGCGGCCGCGCACCACTGCGGGCGCGCCCGGTTTGCGCACGGCTTCGTCGGCCCGGCCCTGGTAGGGATAGTGGGGCGCCTCGTGGGGCAGGTAGAGACAGAACGGCTCGTTGCGGTGTCTTTCAATGAAGCCCACGGCGTGCCGCGTGATCAGGTCGGTGACGTAGCCCTGCTCGGGGGCCTTCTCGACGCCTTGCCACCAATCGTCGACGCCGGTCTGGTCGATGTGAGAATGGTAGTCCACATTGCCGCTGACGTAGCCGCGGAACTCGTCAAATCCCTGTTGTGTCGGATTGAATTCGACTTGATATCCGAGATGCCACTTGCCGAAGAGCCCGGTGCGGTAGCCGGCAGCGCGCAGGACCTCGGCAAACGTGAGCTCCTCGAGGGCCATGCCGGTGTCGCGGTGGTTCTTCGCGGTCACTACGCCCTCGATACCGCAGCGCTGCTGGTAGCGGCCGGTAAGCAGCGCGGCCCGTGTCGGGCTGCACACCGGCGCGTTCGCGTGAAAATCAATGAACCGCACGCCGGCTTCGGCCAGCGCGTCCAGGTTCGGCGTAGCGAAGGCCGTGTTTCCGTAGCAGCCGAGGTCGCCGTATCCGAGGTCATCGGCCATGATGAGGATGATATTCGGGCGTTCAGGATTCCCGGCGCCCCTCACGCTTCCCGTCGCGCATCGAGGAAGCGCCAGCGCCACGGCGCTTAGCCCGGCGCGTCTCAGAAATGCCCGTCGGCTCGCCGATGTCCAGCGTTTCATCCCTCCAAGCGCCTCCCTAGTCCGCCTTCGAGATGAAGCCCAGGGACGCCAGGAACGCGTCGGCCAGGCGCATGGTCTCGTCGAAGGACGTGTCGTCGCGTCCGTAGTTGAAGAAGCCGTGTTTCTTGCCCTCGAACGTGACCAACTCGCAGCGATTGCCGGCCTCGATCATGAGGTCGCGGAAGCGCTGGACGTTCTCGATAGGGA